>Ga0193742_1000554_pt1 | contig 24740 bp, 27 predicted proteins | sample L2c1metaG_FD_165511 | JGI IMG/M metagenome (GOLD analysis project Ga0193742, IMG submission 165511) | Soil microbial communities from a riparian zone of the East river system, Colorado, United States - L2c1 | ecosystem: Environmental > Terrestrial > Soil > Riparian zone | place: USA: East River... | reverse complement strand
AAAACTAAAAACCACCCAAACAAAAAAAAAAAAAAAAAAAAAAAAAAAAAAAAAAACCATAAAAAAAAAAAAAAAAAAAAAAAAAAAAAAAAAAAAAAAAAATCGCTACTGTAAATTCAAAAAGGCATCCTCAAGTAAGCGCAAATTGGAAGACGGAGAATCAGAAGACCCACATACCAAGATTCGGCGTATCGTTCGTGATCATGTATCCCAAGATCCTTCTCGCGTCATGCCTATGACTACTGTGATATGTTTACACGCTGCTGTTGCACAAAAGTCCTATGGGAGCGAGAAGCGATTTCTCTGCCCTCCTCCGGTGGTTCATATCGAAGGCCCTGTATGGCACATGCGTACCCAGCAGCTAGCCATGGCTGTTGTCTCTGAGAATGGGGAACGTTCATTCGAACAAAAGGCTCCTTTGGATAATAACATGACGGCTAGCTTCAAATTCTTGCACGTTACAGGCACCGCGAAGGCGAAGAGCTTCCAGCTTTCCCTTGATATTGCCGAGCCTCCTCCACCTGCTCTGACTCCGGAAGGTGTTGAACCCCCTAGCGGTCGAGTTTGGGCAACATTTGACTCTGCACCCGTGACTATTATCTCAAAGCCATCCAAGAAGACTGCAAAGACGCGCAACATCTCCTCATGTATATTGGCGGGCGGACCTGTGTCTTTGTTCAATCGTATAAATTCTCAGACCGTCCGAACCAAATACATGACAATTGATCATGCCCAGTTATGTGCAAGTAATGTTGCCTGGTCTGCGTTCAATGTCAATGTTGTTAGAAGACCTGGTGGTTTAAGTGCCAATCCCGGACCTGGTGTTGGTAAGTGTTGTATGATATGATAAGCTCGTCGTTTCTCTTATCAGATCGCATTGTCTTTTCTTATAGCACAGGGACCCCAGCCAGTCACTTATGGATGTGAAATTGTCTTATCAGATACACATTCGGGCATCTCGACATCACCTCTCGTCATACGCAAAGTCGATAAAGGTAGAGTATCTCCAGACGAAGGAGGACCTGTGAGCCAGATGCAAAAAATTGCCCTACAACGTGTTAACCCCGATGGTTCCCGACATTATCTTTCGGCGGCCGGGCCAATTCCTGGAACTCCAGGCGTAGTCGCTCCTCCAGCCCCAGGAATGTCAACTCAAGCAGGAACCCATCCCCTTCTTTTTCAGTCCCCTCGTGTCCGTGATGAAATGAAAGATGGATTACGCATGATCTCTGATGAAGTCGACGACTATCTATGTTGGACCATTGTTGGCATATGTAGGTATTTTTCCTATCGTTTATGCTACCTGTGCTAAAATATCAATATCCAAACAGCAAAATTTCAGTATACATTTTTCGATGCTTTTGGCCAAAACAATAATATACCCGAGCTACCCATTACACCTTTCCCTACCTTGTTTACTGCCCCACTTTATCGACCTGCAAATAACACTGTTGAGTTGACGGTCTCAAATTTCTTCTACGAGGACCCTTCCACGAGGGTACAAACGCCACTGGATGTCTACCTCGGCAATCTTGGTCCGCTTCAACTCCGCGTCTATCAAACAACCCCAGCTGGCCCGCTGACAACTATCAATCCTTTCCTGCAATCTGGTGCACAAGTCATGGAAAACATGGAGGCTGGATCATCTACATCTTCAGCACAGAGGTTCCTGCCTTCTGGGCCATTGCATACCGTTGTCATCGTCGAAATGCCTCCACTGCCCGATGTGATGAAAGCCCTTGAAGACGACGCCCTGCCGACACCTGACCTCAATAAATCACATACTCCTGAAAATTCCAGTCAGGACGGTCCACCGGTGCCTCCACCACCAATGCCTACGATTGCGGGACGCAGTCTGCCCTTGTTGTTCATACGTGCTTCGGATGGTGTTGGTTATCATTCAGGTCGTACGATTGCATGTGAGAATGTCTTTCAAGGAATGGATTTGGGAGGCATTGCAGCTAGCCAAGGAAATGGAGCCGCTGGGAATATTGATACAGGGTGGATCGCTGCTGCGCACGCGGCAGCTGCTGACGGGGGTATGCATGGATGGACACTCAGGGTAATGTGAGTTGGGGGCAATATGGGACTTGGTCTTTTTCTTCTCTCATTTCTATATTAATATGTACTTGTGAATGTTTTCGGTTCGCTTTGCAAGGATTCGAAATTTTGCTTTTGGCTTCTGTTCTTTTGATTGAAGATAAATAGGCAGCGCGAATACAAAACTACATGCTACAGTCTGCGATCCTCATATTCTTCTCGACGCTTCAATAATCTGCCAACTTCATCCCTACCTAATTCTGTCATGCCCAATGCATCTACTATCGTGTTCTCCCAGTCGAAGTCACTTTTTGAGCCAAAAGTTTGTTCAACAACCTTCTCCCATGGCTCTCCTTCCAATGCCACTAGTCTTCCCGCTTGTAGTAATGCGTTCCATGGCGCTTGGACTCTTTGGCGACCGCCTCCCAGCGCCCCGTCAGCGGCGGCATAGCATGTCTCGACCCAAAGCTCGCATTCTGATCGTATCCTCTTCCCTTCCTGTAACGAAAATTGTCCTCGATGAAGGATTTGGTGATTATAAATGTGTTCAGCCAGACGCTTCGCAATTCGACGATAAACTAATGTGAACATCTTCCCAGGAAGAGTTGCCCGAAGGAAACTCAAGTGGGAAGATAAAAGCCCGATGGGAACCAACAAGGTTTGGGAGACAGCTAGTTCTAGTGTATCCAATTCAGTTGCAAATCTCGAGGTCCTATGTTTCACAAATAAGCTAAAAAATAGTTGAGCGTGGATCTGGGAGCTTACGCTGTCGCTGCAGATCGATGCGCCCGCAGAGCATTTTCTATTTCACCACATACTAGCTGGATAGCCATGTTCTCCGCACGAACAGAATTTTGATGGTATCTCGAGATCATCTCTTCAAATATCGTTTCCGGTTGTCTCTCTGCCGCAGGATCATTCCAGTTGGGTAGAAGAGAATTTGTCTCTGACCATTGGTGTAAAGTAGGGTCTGTGCCAAACTCTGCCCACAGCTGTAGGAAAAACTAGAAAGTATATTGAATTCAATGAGAGGAATCCGTTTACAAGAAGAAATTGATAGATTGGAACTGACTATATCTTCTCCCCACTCCTCCAGTGAGGCCTTGACGTAACCTGCGCTTAACAATGCTTTGCACAGTCGATGGACTCCTGCAACGCCTACGGTGAGATTCCTAGGGTCTTCTTGGAAACCCGAAGCCTCCCAAGTGGTAAGATTTACGGACAAGGCCCCAGGCACTGGGCGAACAAAGACAGAAGAAAGGGTTTCAAATGCGTCAAGGGATGCCGATATCCTAGAATGGTAAGAGTCCAGAAGAGGAAGTTGAATTTTAGTGAGAAATAGCGCTCTCTGAGCTGCGCGAGGAAGTTGAGAGTAGCGGTCTACATGGATGAGTTAGAAAGTCGTTGCAAAGAAAATGAGGAGCGAGCAGACCTGTGACTTGCTCTACCAATGACTTTATTCTTCTCGATGAATTGGTGGGTTTCAAGTCATGCAGAGCGTCATCATGATTAACTTCTTCTGCTACAAGCCAAGCGTCGCCGGAACTAATCATTTCGTTGTACTGATCTTCTACGACTGTGGTGTGTAAATTGATTTGTGCAATGTCGATTAGACAAAAAGCTTACAAGTTTTCTCGCCTGTAAGCCAAGTCTCGAACCAATCAAAATTCCCAAGTATAATTTCACTAATCCCGACCCATTCGGCCCCACTGTCCGACGATGATGTTCCTTGGAGCAGAAAACCTTCTCTGGTCAAGGCAGAGTCGAATTGTAATGTTTGATAAATTGTGTGTGCCAGCAACGAAGGGTGTTCCAAGAGTAGTGGAATGGTTTTTTTAAGTTTTCTTGATAACAATGGCAACAGAAGAAACGTAAACTCTCTCTTGTACAATAAAAGCAGTGAAATGTTGAGCGTTTGCCTTTGAAGTCAATAATAGGAAGATTATTACCCAAGCAACTATCTGTCGATACTCCGTCTGAAATAGGAGCCCTTGCACAACATCTTTCAAGAAGGCCGAGTGTTCTTGGCTAACATTTTGCACATGTGTAAGGAACCATTCAGGCTGGGAAGATGACATTGAGTCGTAGCTGATATTGCTATTCGATGCAGAAGAGTACCTTGTCAAGTTTGTTCGTCTGTCTAGCACCTTCAAAATGATACTTGAAGCGCAATGAAATGGGCTGTACAAGGGCCTGAAGAGGATAAAGCCCTTCTTTTTCATTCAACGACTGTTCAGCGTGAATTTTCTTGCCACTGAGGGCTAGTAGATAAGTTGTGGTCACCAGAGTCATAGAATCAGACGTACATGCTTTGAAGCTTTAGAAGATTGAAAAAGGCAGATTCAAAGGCTTTTCGGTCCTGCGTTGTACATGAAAGATAATTGACCGAGCTTGGCCATCCCAGTTTTTCGGCAGCTGTGACCAAGACGCTGCAGTGAAATTGTAGATATTAACGCACAAAAGGGAGAGAAAGCGCTACCAACGTGGACAAAACGAGCTTGATGTCGACCCAAGTTTTGTCACGGACTTGTTCGAGGAATGTCGCAAGATTCAAACGTTGATTGCCGGATTCCTCTTCGACAGTGGAAAGCGACTGAGATAGGTTTAAGACGTAACCTTGCAATGCTTGATAACCGTTCATAGAATCGGAGGATATCGAGGAGGCCTGACGAACTCGTTCAGCGGCAACCTCACTGTATGAAAGTGTTACAAAAGGAGCTAATCAAAATAGGTTACTAACAATACCTCAACTGCAAAGCATGCTGTATAGCTTGGACGTATTCTTTGACAGACTGGAGTTCTTTTAAATTTCGATGAAGGGTCTCCAAGTCTTCCAACAATATTGGTTCCCGGTCTTCATTGTACTCCAATGACAGCTCTTGAGACACATCCGAGAGCTTGTCGGCAAGCGAATGACGAAGCAAGGATAAATTTTGGGCAGTTTCCAAGTGACCTGTCACGGAAAGACGAGTCTCCATGAGCCTATCGTCGATGCGAGACTGAGAGTCACAAAACTAGGATTGACGAATTCATTTGAGTCCTACAGCATGTAATATAAAGAAGTAACTCCAAACATTTGATCTCAAGGTATTTTGTTGCTTCTCGGATTCAACAACACTTGCGTCTAGGACCGTAAGGTCTTCAAAGCTGTGAAATCGGAAGTTTATTGTCTCTGTTGCTTTCCTGCGCGATTCCGCACGAACAGGTGGCTTGAGCAATGTCCTAAGCTGTGTTGATGTCATGGTTGAGGAAAGCTAATATAAGTGTACTTGTGACACTTCACCTTATCACTGGTCACAGGGTCAACTATATTTGTCACACTACATAGTAAATTTGAACTTCCGCGGAACTGTATGGTCATACGACAAAGGCCTAACTCACTTTGGGCCTTTGCCTCCCTCGAAGCCTCTATCCAAGATCACTGGATGAACTTCCAATTCGGAATTAGTAATCTGCTATGGATGCGGGGTATCACCCAGCTTGAACGGCCTAGGAGGATCACCCCTGGTCCTCCAGAATGAATTGCTTCATGATCCGCTTCCCGGACTTTAATTCAATAATGTCATCTTGCAGCGACCTTTAGGCACCCATGAAGTCGCTCCAACTGGCTGTGTTCCATCACGCACTGCCCAGGCTGCAGAATAGTACTTACCTTCAACAACTTGAATGTTTACGGAGTGGATGACCCCAATAATTATAATACGGCTGCTGAGGAGGCAGTCAACGACATTAATTTCCTTTGCATGAGTTCTTAAACGAGAAGGACAATATTGAATTCTTAAAGTCTAATTGGAAGGCACTGTCCTGTGGTGTCAGTGAGTACTATCTAGTTGTGGTTGACTTGTAAGTATATTTCGTTTTCGAAATCAACAGAAATACTATTATTATTCATCTTATCTTATCTTATCACCAATCTGGCTTATGTAATGTTTGATAAAATCGCTGGAAGCCATACCTCATTTACATGACACAAAACTGAATGTTGGATGGATGAACTTCTTCACCACTGCCTCCGTGAACTCGCATTTGAGGGTGATTTTGGTTAGTTTTCTTAAAGTTATTATCATTATGCACGAACTCCAGAGCATACTTTAGGCTCCAATGTCTCGCGTTTGAAAGATTTTATACTCGACTTTTACGCACAACCCGGTACCTCGACACACACTCAAAATCCGGACGACACATTTTGTTCATTCGTTTGGTCGTTGGTGGTCCAGCAGCCGACGATACTGATTGGTCTCATCCCTCCTGGTCTCACGTCTGAAGTTTGGATCGCCCCGCAAACTAGTGCTAAGCGCAAAGCAAAAGTCCGAGGTGTAGAGCATATTGAAACAAGTCCTTCAAAACTAGACCCCATCAATGATCCGAAGACCACGCCTTTGGACTTACTACGGCAGGCTTATGGTGAAAGGTTGAGGATTGCTGCGCAACCGGAATCCATTTTTTCGGCTGTTACTGGCACTCACATAAGGGTCAGCCACCATGATTTAACCAAGCATTATCATATTCATGTTTTCTTCAGTCGTCCAAAATGAGCCCAATGGTATACTCTGCTCTCCAGATTATCACTCGAGGAAGAGACACCGGCGTAACGGTTGTTGAGCTTGGGAAACAGTCTGGATATGACCAAAAAACTTGTTTTTATTTAGTCAGGCAATTGACTGAACTGGATCTTGTGTATGTTTCCTATATATTCTTAGCACCATTCTAACTTTCGTTCATAGCGTGAAAGTCCGACGTGGTGGTGTTGGCACTCACTTTTGCATCCACAAATACTTCTTTAACCGCAATTTGTCTTGGAAGGCCATTCGCGACGAAGAGTTCGAGGCCGAAACCTTGCAACTCAGTAAAATAATGGGCGAACCCGATGTTGTAGAGGACGAAGACTTTCAGGATTTGCAACCCCTGACTTTTACGCCAATAGATGCTCGTCACCTTTCTAGCCTGCCTCTAATCAGTGCCCGTGTCGTTAGATTGTTGAAAGCGTCGAAGAATCATATTCATGCTTCCAACAACATGCTTATAACCCTCGTGCGATGTTCAGTATCTTCAATAATCAGTCATCTTATTGTTTCATCCAGGGATTTTCAAATCCAACAAAAACAGACCGTCGATTCTTTCAAAGCCGGATCCGTGAGATGATTCAGCAACGCATAATTGAAAAGGTCATAGTACCAAACAACAAAAAGAAAGTTACGAACACAGCTGTCAAATGCTTCCGTCTAGTGGAAGATGCCCCTTCTCCGCTATTAGACAGTGCTGTGGTGATATCTGATCTTGAAGATGACATAGAAGATAGCGACCTTGGTTGGTTGTTCATGATTGTGTGATTCATACATAACCTGACTGTTTCTGCGGCGGTTAGTGCAATATGGTGTCAAAATGAATATAACTATTCACAAGCAAATAATTGACCTCCTGGAGGGCAGCGGCACTCGCGGTATGACACTTAATGTATCAATTCCTTATACATTTCTAAGTGCTTGCATTAATCCTCCTTTCATCTAGGAGCTTTCTCATTCTCTGTGTCATTTCGATAAACGAACTGTCGAGCTGCTTTTAGCTCGTGCTGACAAATATCACCCTCCTTCTCATCTGAGCGACTTAAGTATCGCTGGGTTGATGGAAACGAGTGGGCGAGAACGTCGCCACAGATACTACACCGTTGCAAATTATTACAAATTAGTCTCAGAAGAAGCTTTTGATAAGTCTTCCGCATGCTTCACCGACATTGACCTCGTCAATATCGGCAGATTCAACGCAATTCCACTCGACTCGTTTTACGAGAGCGACGAAGAACTCGTTCATCGTCAAGACGCCGCCAAGGATAATGAGTCTGCACGAGGGTCAGAACCTAAGAAATCTTCAGAAGGAAAGCCTTCGGTTTCTAATGTTCAGTCTAACCGCGGCCGGCCACGAAAACCTTCCTCTATAAAAGAGAAAGAGATTGACGGTACCCAAGGCAGTTCCTCTGCAAAGCGCAAGAGGAAAGCTTCCTCCCTTGCTGACGACAATCTCGAGACTTCTGGATCTGAAGAACCTTTGGACAAAATGCGTCGTGTCGATGTTACCGGTTCAAAGGCTGTTGGTGAGTTGTCCTCTTCTTCATTTGCTGGCGACGTCTTATTTTCAGGAGCGAAACGAGGCAGGCCACGCAAAGCCAAAGCCTCTAATCAGTTGGATATGGGATTAAGAAGAAGGGGTCGTCCAAGCCTGCGAACTGAGGCTCAGGACTTACCCGCGCCATCCTCAATACCACAAAGTGACATTGATAGCAACCTTGACCATCCTTGTTCATGGAATATTAGAGCGTCGAAAAGAGACAATTGCTTGGGTCAAGACACAGTGGAGCATTCATTGATATCAGTCTCCATACCCCCAGATCCACTACCCCCGGATTTTCCCCAGTCGACTCAGAAACAGTATAGACCAATCATCGCAAATCGGAGTCCAACTCCGTCGGCTGCACCGGAAGAAAAACAATCTGCAGGAGAACAAAGGATTGATGACCCCATGTCACCTCTTTCACCGTGCACTGAGACAAGCACCCAGAACGCATCCCCTGCTAGATCGACTATCAGTTTGTACGCTGGCTCGATCACGGTCAGTGGTGCGCGTCATCCGATGTTCTACTGACGAACTTTCTGGTCACTAGCTTCCTCTTCCTCAAGATTCAATATCCGTCGAGGGTTACAAACCTATGCAAACTTCGACCTATATGCGAGATGATGAACATGATGAACCGTCTGTTGACGCAGTGCAGTCACTGCCTCTGGGAAGTAGGGTCAACGTATCCCACCTTCGCCGAGAAAACGAACTACTTCGTTTGGTAGAATCCTCGGGGGGTATTGTCAATATCCAAACAAAGAAGTTCTTTGAAGGTCACATGAGACTACTTAAATCATTGACGGAGTCTGGCGAACCAACAAGTGCCCCTGTTGGAACAAGGATAGACAAACGCACAGCAATTGCCAGTTTAAATAGTCTGGAGAGGAAAGGTCGACTTAAACAACTCAAGACTTCAATCATGTCACACATCGGGGTCAATCGGCCAGCATGCATCGTCTATCTTCCAGACATCGAGCAAAACAAACTTGATTCCTTTTTGGCTGATCTGGCTCGTGGGTCCCAGTTTGCCGTACCACACATTGGCTCGTTTGTCAAGATCAATGAGCCAGTTGAATATGGGGCAACGGATTCTTCTTCTACTGTAAGGTCAATGCTTCCCCTTCAGCTTCTACAGATGGAACGCCCCGCTGGTGACAGGAAAGAGAGATGGAGTAAAAACATAAGCAGAGCAAATCAACTTTTTTCTTACGACGATGCTACCATTCGTGAAGTCTTTCTTGCAGAGCGTACGACAGTAGGCCAGTTATATGGCTTCATTGTAGGGAAAGCCCTACGTTGCCGCGAACTTCACCTCGCCACTTTGAAGATGTTTGAGACCGGAAATTCCTCTCCGCATGTTGTCTCGGTTGAGAAGCGAATCGTCAACCTCAGCTTCTTCTGCCATGATATCACCCTAGGACTTTATTGTTCAGTTGTGTCGTCACTTTCTCATGACGAAGAACTGACGAACTTCCTGGGTACGGAACGAGGTCGTAACACATTGATTCGGGATCTTCCATCCACAATCCACTCTTTTCTCCAGATAGGGCGATCTCGCAGTCGTTCGCGATTCCTCGATATATTGGATGTCCTACGTTCTTTGAACGTCGTGACGCCCTTGCAACCCTCCGATTCGCCCATGCCTTTCATCACTTGTTCACCCAATGGGGAACATCCAACTACCTTTGAACAGCTCACTCAAGACGAACATTCTACTGAGGGGCCTGTAGTCGCTCCAGTTTATTGGCACTTCCCAGAATCAGCTCCTGCTCATATCTGGGCTGCCTCCGACACACATCCCCCTTTCTGGAAATATGTCACGATCACATATGAAGACGGGCTCACATATTGGAAGGATCTTCACGAAGCCTGCACGAATTCGCCAAGCGACGTCGACATTCAACTTCACCAGACACCTGCTCCGACGGCGAATATTAGTATTGCACGATCTTTGCGTCGGACAGTTTCTTGGAAGGCCAACTATTTTTTCACTTGGCATCAGATACAGTACTTAAAGCAGTTTGTCGAGTTATCTTCTGCAACCACGCCTCTCCACGCGGCCGATGAGCAAGCTCAGCACGATCAGATACAGAAGCTATGCTGGGTTACGAGCGCACCCCGAGAAGCAGTAGAAGGTTATCTTTCAAATGTCAGAGACAATCTATTGAAGGGACGGCGAAAATCCAAATCTCAACAGACATTTGAAGGGCGCAGGCGCAATCAAGAAACTAAGGCTTTGCTTGCCAAGAAAGCCGAAGAGGCACGGAAGCACCGAGAACAGGAATGGGAAATATTGCTTCAACAGAATTACTCAGACGCGCTGACAGATGGGGCTGCCGTCCGTATTGAACGCATTCGAAACTGCTTTCTTCAAGCCGGCTCGATCAAAGATTTCAAGTGGGAGAAAGAAATCCAGACTGCCCTTCGAGAGGCCGATTTAGCCAGCACAAAAATGCCGAAGTTGGCTAAACGCGGCGCTCCCAATATTCCGCAAATTCCCAGTGCGCCTGCTGGTGCACAGTCAAATTCGGTCGCTCCGTCTGAAAATTCCATCCAAACTTTGATTGACGTTCAAGGGCCTCCGATACAAGAGAAACCTAAGCGAAAGCGCAAGAAGGACGAATACAATGCGGGTATGATCATCAATTCCGTTAATCCATTTTTTATATGCTTATATTGCCCGAAACGACGAAGACTTAGGGGAACCAAGAAAATCTCTTCGTCGACATAGATTTCAATGGAACCCAGATTTTGACGAACTTGCTAAAGATGCATCGGCCATCATTCGTGCTCGCTGTCGCGGACTACCCAGGCTTGATTGGGCGGCCTTCGAACAGGTGTTTCCTGCGGTTCCCCGCAATACTGTTCGCCAACGATTATCAACGATCAGAGAAACGTTTGGAAATGAGGCGTACTTACGTCGTCTTGAAGACAACTGGTATGACTTGTGGATGAAACATAAAGGCACATCACTTCTGCCTGATGATGATGATCGAAGCCCTTCAAATTTTGACTTGATAACCCACCTCGAGTTTCTTCGAGCCAACGTTGATAAAAACGCATTGTGAGCTTTCTTTTCTGCTTATGTTCTGAGACCACTCATCAGTTCGTAGACGGGTTGGCTTTGCTCAGGCCACAGAAGCGACTACTGTTTCTATCCCAGCAGACATTGAGCAACTTCAGGACAGTTTTGACGTTTTGGAAGCAGAGAGAACGGCACCAGACTGGGATTTCATGTGGAATGCATTCGTTGAAGAAGGCCGTGAAAAGAAATTGAAACAGATGCCATTATCGAGATATCCAGAACAGTTGCCTTGCAGTACGACCGGTGAAGATGACGAAATTCTAATGGCTGAAGCTGCGCTCAAGGTTTTGCTCTTACCATCTCAAGAAATTCAATAACTTACTTGTGGATCTGAATCAGATGGCAATGGGCACGCCCTCTGAGATTTATGATTCGAAACAGGCGTCATGGTTGTTAAGAAGCAAAGGAGATGATGTGATCAACACTGCTACCAGAAATCTTCTTTCGCGGGGCGTCTTGTCTAAATCGCAACGAGATCCTACAAAACAGGCACCTGGCAGACAACTTAAAATCTCTGAGATGTACGTTTTTGTTCATTGAAGAATGCTATTTAGGCGCCTGATGATTGATACGTAGAAATCAAAATGCTATTGGAGGCAGCATTTCTCCTGATACTTTTCAAGATGCTTCGTCGTTACTGGATGTGATAGAGTCTAGTGATGCCACCTGGCATGAATGGCCATTGACAGCGACCGATGGAGATTGTGCCACCTTGCTTCAATTAGTTTCGGAAAACAAGGTTAGAACGTCGGGAATAGTCTCTACTCTAGGTGCTGATTTCTGCGATCCATTCCAAGGTCGAGTTCAAGGTTGATACCTCACTTCCAAGAGCTGCCCGCGCTGCCCTCGACTGGAATAGCAAGAAAGCAGGTGTGTTTTTTGCTTGCAAATGGATCAAAAAATTACATTGTAAGCTCGCTAAGCAGATGATGATCAAATTGAAACAACGATCACCGTCTGCTACCATCGTGTTTCCGAGATCCAGGAAATCATTGCTGACGACTTTCCGACAACACTGCCTACTACATTTTCCATCTCTCCTGATAAATATCCTTTACTAGCCATAGGAGACGGTCATGGAGTTACTGTCGACAGAAACCCGGCATGTTGCAGAAGAATGGTTTTTCATGGACTGGTGGACTGCGCGGCTTGCTTAAACGAAGCATGGTCAAGCTTCATCGAGCACCTGAATCCTGAAGAAAGGGATGATGCCCAGTGGGTGATCGATACCGTTCGTCAGGCAGGGGCAGTAGGCGTCAGAAAATCAAAATTGATGGTTCGTTTGGTAGCAGGAATTCTAACATTGGACGTTGGCTTATGTATATATACAGGCTTCCACCGCATCTTCTCGTCTACAAATACTCTTGGCCGTGAACCAAATGGTTGAAGCTACCATACCTCAAGTGTACTGGGCAGGCTATGAATCTCTTCTCTTGGTTTCTGCTCATTTTATAACGAAATGGAGTGTCATTGTCACCAAAGATCCCATGACCAATCTATTTCCACGGCGTTGGCTAGACATCAGAGGGAACAGGGTTCCTAGTTTCTGGCAGGCTGCTTTACGAGCGGTCATGGGCTCAGTAATATTTCGGCCTGGTATAAGCCAGGTAAAATTTTTGTTAACACATATATTTCCTCTAATGAAAACATTATTTCTTAGGCGGAAATTAGATGGCGGCTTCGGTCTGTGTATGACCGGCAAGAAGTTATGGAAATCCTGTGGTTCCTGCAAGCAGAAGGGTATTTGCAATTTCGTGTGGGACATTCTTCGCATCGCGTTGAATTCAGTGCTCCATTTGATGAGGAGGAAGAGAGTTGTGTTTATTGGTTTGATACGGACAAACACTGGTACCAAGTATAGTGTATTTGTTATGTAACGGTGACAATCTGTGATCCATATCATAGTTTGACTGATGAAATAGAGTATAAGTGTGTGTGGCATTCCTTGCTGTTTTCCTTTCAACTTCCATCTTCCAACGGCTGGACCGACGCAGTTGCACTGCGACGATACATCTTTGCCTTTTGATTTTCTTTTGAGTTCTTGTCTAGCAGGTAGTAAGGTCAAAGTCTCCATGGATTTTCTTTATTCAAGCTCGAGCTATTCATAGGGAACATGGTCCATCTTTCGGCTCCCTTACAACTACTGGTATGTACTGCCACCAAATTTAAATAAGCAAAGCTGCCACTGCTGACTGATCCACAGTGGAAAAGAATCTCATTCTCCCGACTTACACTTTTTTATTTTCTATTTTCTCTTGCGCACTTCATCATACAGCTCTCTTTTCAAATCAAGGCCTTTACGATCAATGCTGAAGCCGCTCGATTCTTGACTCGCATTGTCACAGAAGCCCAAACAACAAACCACAGTCTACCCTTTCTTGGTGGCTCTACTCTGCGCATGTGCAGCTGGGTTCCTTCCAATTTAGATGTTAATATTCCTACTTGTCCCATTGTTTGGGATGGTGATCAGACTGAACCGAACGGCAGCGGGGGTAATTCCCTGGACGCAACAAGAAGTAGTAGCACGGCAACCTCAACAGTTGCGACACTGAGTGTCTCGACATCTTTATCTGCCACCTCTAAAGCAGCAACTACGTCTGCGACCACATCGGCCACTGTTAGTGGTCCGCGGACAGTAACTTCATTCGTACTACCCCAACCCACCACTGTTTTCAACGACAGCTTTGATACTCTTTTGAATCATGGGGAGGCAGGTGGTAATACCCATAACGACGTGTGTCTTTCTTCTACTCAATGTGGTGCACTAAATCTTATCTGGTCCGGTAGCTCCATTCACGGAATTTCCAAATTATACCTGATCTAACAATTGGCCAGAACTCAGTCACTCTTATCGGAATCAAGGGCAATGATTCAGTCACTCTAGATAACAGTTGCTTGTGGTCTCTTAACTGGCCGGTTTCCGTGTACGTTTTCGCCTATATATTAATGATATATGATATCTATAACCGAGTTACTCACAGCCTTACGAACACCAAGCGAGAGGATCTAGTATTCGTGGCATTCCAGTTCTGGGTGTTGGGGATGTCTATCGTCGCACTTTTAAATGAATCTATTCCGCACATCATTGCTTCTTTAGTGACGCATCTGGCAGCCACTGCTTGGGCAGCTTTCCAGGTTGCTCGTACAGCCGATTTTCAGTCGGACTTCAACCGAGTTATTACCAATGGGGCGTGCAAAGGCACCCCATTGCTAGCTGAATATTGGCAGGCTCGAAACCAAGCTGAGATCCCCAGTCTTACCCTTAACGTTATTGCGTTATTTGTATCCTGCTTTTTGACATGTAAACTTATCAAAGTTGGTGATATTTACACTGACTTTCCTGCATGGGTTTAACTGAGCCTTTTCATTTGTAGTTGTTCGGGTGGCAAACGTTCAAGCGCATCGGTGCTTCTCTGACAATCAACCGGATCTATAAGCTTGTCCTCACTCTCTCAATAACCATTCAACTGTCTTTATTCTTCATGGTGGTCACTGTCTCCCTTTGGATCGATCAGTTAATGAACAGCATCATTGGCGATCTTACTCGATTCCAGACATTGTACAAGGTTTCATCTGTCATTACTTTGGCAGTGAGTTTTAACTTTTCATTGTCCTGGATCTTCAAGAGTGACTAAATTTTTTTTTCTCCTGATAGTTGTTGATACCTTGGTTGATGACGGTAAATCTTATACTATCCTAAATCTTCAACACTGCTAAGTATTAACAGGGCTGGTTTGCGGTTCGTCGTGAACTCCGAGTTCCGATGATGATATTCTTGATACTATCAATCCTATATCTGGGCGGATGGAGCGTCATGTTCTTGTCGACGACATTCCGCTGGACATTCGCCACCTGGACATTCTTCTCCGTCATGGCCACCGCGTCTGTTGTTTTGACGTTACTTTCTGCAATTCTGGGTGTTGTCTGCCGGCTCAATTTCGGCAAAGGACTTGCTCGTTATCGTAGGTTTCTCAGTTATATCACTCTTTGGAAAGAACTCAAAGCCAAAACAGTCAATTCTCATCAAGGATCAGACGGAAAATACAACTATTTTTCGGACGGGTACGCTGATATCGAGAAGGTTGCGTTCCCGTCATTTGGGCAACCCGTTCCCACTTACGTCGGTGACATCAAACCTTTATATCCGCAGTCATTTTCTCCCTATGGACCTCAAGGTATCGTTACATCTCCTGAGCGTTGGGTGGCTTTCCCCGAAGCGGCACTGCAGCGAAACGTGGCTGATATCCAAGTCTATCGAAACAAAAACTACGGGAGCGCCAGAAGTCTGGATAGGTCTCATTCCAGCTGCCAGAGTGACAGCAGTCATTCTCGCAATGGTAGTCAGACCTCACATACTTCACATACCAAACGTTGGGTCATTGAATGATCAACTTTTTTATTTTCGTCTTATGTATTATTTACATTATCTATCTGTCTGTTATAAGAGGCCTCCTAGTTTATTAAGCGACCTGCTCTTGGATGATGACCGTTTCACACACGATGGATGTACTTTCGTAATTGTCTTCTGGTAGCAGACTTGAGGGTTCGACAATTAGTTCCGCAGCTTCGTACCTCAGTAAAGTGTCTCGAAAGTCTAGCATCCATGGGTGATTCATCAGCTCTTTCGCAAACGGTCGTCTTGCCGGATCAATAGTCAAACACTGTTTGATGAAATTGATTCCTAGTTCACTAAGTTGACCAGGTTCAGGCAGGGGCGGGTGTTGTGTTGCGACACCAATATGAAACATGATCGCCCTAGTGAACGTCAATAAAAGTAGGAATGTAGTATTCATCACTTACCACTCGTTATCCAGGTTGCTCCAGGGTTTTTTACCTGTTGCAAATTCCAGAACCACACAACCAAGAGACCATATATCCATAGCTCCAAGTCGTCCACGCTTGTCGTTCTTTATGACTTCCGGGGACATATACATCGGAGTACCCGTTAACCCATTACTCATAACAGCCATGCCATTCATATTGTTCATTTCAGCCACTCGACGGGACCGTTGCACTGAACGCTGATTCTTGGCCAAAATCTTGGCAGCACCAAAGTCTACCAATTTGATGACTCCTAGATGATCAAGTAGGATGTCTACCAGGCATTATGAACATTGTTATCAATTTCTAGGACAAACTCACTGTCGGGTTTAATGTCTCTGTGAACAATACCCCGGGTATGCAGGTATGTCAACCCCTCTAACATCTGCATGGTGTAAACTTGTATGATGCCTTCGTCTTCAATTCTGCCGTGTTCTAGTAGCGCCGCTAAACTGCCTCCTTGACAATATTCCTCGAATATGTACACTTTATCTCGGTGTACCTCAATGCCATAGTATTCCACTACGTTAGGGTGGTGCAATACCTCCATAACACAAAGTTCTTCTTTGATTTGCGTATATAGGTTTGGCAGTCCGGAAAGCTCCTGGAATTTAATTTCCTTGACGGCCATGAGTGACCCGGAGTCCAAATTCAAAGCCAAATAAACGGATCCAAAAGCGCCTGCCCCGATAAATTTGCCTTGTTGCCATCGAATGGATATGTTGGAGCTTGAGGATGCTAGGAACGACAGGGATCTATCCTCCGGGATCTCGTCGTTGAGGACCTTACCTAGCATTCGATGTTGCAGACCGGTGACGGCTCGCGCCTCTTCAATTTCTCGGAGCGCTCGAGAGACCTTGTCCCAAAACACACGAGAATTTGAATCGGGAAACACGTCCTCTTTCCTATCGGGACTGAATATTGGAAAATCGTCCTCGACAACACATGCGTCAGAAATTTGTAGTTTGAGTAACTCCTCCTGCTTTTCTTTTTCCTTTCGAGCCTCCGAGATTGACCTGGCTCCTAAGATATCGAAGTGACTGATAAGAAGCGTCATGCAAGTTGCTACTTTTTGTCTGAGCATTTGAAATTGTTCATCTGGGAGGTTCAGGATATTTCGTTTTGTCCGGTGTAATGTGAATTCGAGGGCGTTAACTGCCCATTTGAACGTCTTACGATCGGTAGGATCACAATCATCACAAATAAAAGAGACCCATGAGATTGCAAGTTTAATGAGGAGCCTGTTCAGCTTGAAGAGAGAAGAACGATCCATATATCGATGTGCGTGCTGTCCATGTTCCGACGCAAACAGATACCAGTTCGCAAGTAGTTCTTGGCCCCCATTGGTGATGGATAAAGAGGTTCGGACATGATGAACTGAGTCAACGATTGATTCCGCAAGTCGATTCGTTGCTCGAGCAATCTTCCTCAGTTCTCGATTAACAATCGGTAGATGAGCCTGTGTTTCTACCAAGCAGGACAAGGACAGATCATTTGAGATAACTTCGTCATCATAGTCTACGGCCTGGAGACACTGCTTGAAGACCTGTTTAGCAAGGCCGAGTTGCCTTTGAGGACCATCTGCAACCAATCGTACTCGATTATCTTTGAGGTCCAGTCCCATTTTAGGCAAGCTAAGCACCATTACACGGCCATTCCACAAGAAATGTGTCTGTGGAGAAAGGACAAGCAGGTAACCGGCATCGTCCAGTTCGTGGCCCACAACATCAGCGTTCCCAAGAAGTTGACTGCCGTCGTCATTGGTAATTTCGTCGACGTGAAATGCTTCATTGAGGATCCTTCTGAGGGCGTCTGGTCTATTGAAGAGAGAACTTGATGCAATTAGGTAGATGCCGTCCTCTTCAAGGGAGCGTGTGTAGACTAGAAAATGATCTGAAGACACAAGTAGGGAGATGAATTCGTCCAAAGGAATGCCGTCAAGGCTGTACTCCGCTGAATTGCTGAACCGTTGAGTAAGAACTCTAGAAAGAAGTGGCTATGGGTAAGATCAAAGAGCAAATTTCACAGTTCTTACCTTGCGAATCGCTGTAGTTTTCGATATCGCAGACGGACACTGCCCAGAATTTTGCTATACCAGCCAATTATCTGTTGATCTGTCATCTTCTTCCTTGTCGATGACTCTTGTTGCATGTGTGTAATTTGGTCCAAGTTAGCATCAAAAAGTCCTTTATCAGCTTTGGACTGATAGCTGTGCTGGCCATGCTCGTTTGTATCCTCTCCCGAAGGCACGCGTACTTGTGTATCAAAATAATTTGTTACTCGTACCATCAACTTATTCGTGAGGGAACTGAAGTATTTTCAGGTCAAGGAGTCATCTTCAAATCAGACCAGCCAGACGCACCATAGTTGTTCTGCAACTAGACATGATCCACCGGCTGCCGTTAGGCTCACGTCGTTGAAAGTAGCCCATTGAGCTTCTAGTACATCGGTTTCCTTGAAATATATCCCCTTGGCCCCACTCTTGAGCTTCCAATGTATGAGTTTAAAAAAACTGATCAAGGCCTCAAGAATTGTCGAGTCATAATCTTCATTGATGCATTGGGGTAAATTCCAATTTCCTCCCGGATCTGGAGCTAAAATAGCTTCGTATTGCCTCTTGAGCGTACAAGCCAGACCTATACTCAATTTCAAGTCCTCTGACATCTGGTCGATAATCAGGACGTCTGGGTCCTTCAACTTCTGCACGTAGTCCAACCTCAGGCGAAGTCCAGCTTGAGCCAGCTTCGTAGGAAATGAAATCAATGGTACAAGTTCGTTCTCGAAAGTCGGGAGATTCATTTCTTTGAACAGCGAGGAGAGATTAACTTGAGCATCGCGAGCTGCACCTAGAAATGCGTGGACTGTCACAAGAAATCCTTTCTCAAATGTGAGCTGGATGGATTCCTCCTTGAGAAGTCGCTCCACGAAACTTGTCCCATCGGCGATTTCTGTATTTAGCCCACCAGGAGTACCAAATCGAGAGGAAGATAGTGTTGCAATAGGTACTTCATTGCTAGTATAAGGCTGGTTGACGTCAAGAGTATCACTGCCGGTCCATCGGCGAAGAAGGGCAAAATGATGTTTAAGGGTTGTAAGAACGGTATACCAGGTATTGAGGGTGTCGCAGCGTGCTTGGAAAGCTCCTTCTGCTGCTACTGGCTTATCGAAGTAAAATGCTTTCAGACTGGGATATAACGATTGGACAACATCAAGGCGGCGGAGAACCGTAGAGACTTCCGAAAGCGCGAAAGCCGTCATGTCGCTAGCTTCACCGACTTTGACATCAGCTACTTTGAAGGTCATAATCTCATTTATGACATTGTCGACCGTGCGGAGTCTTCGTTCTTCAAGCCGCCGCCTCTCCTCTTCTACCGAGCGTCCATGGAATTTGGCTCGAATGCCCAACCATAGATTGAGTTGAAGATTATTCTGATCATCGCCTAGAGAGTCCAGGGCAACTGCTATCCTTGTTTTTTCCGACTTCAATACATCTCCAGAGAGGACGGAAGCAAGCAAGGCTTGCCAATCAAGCCTTTCCCTTTCCTGCGCAGATGCAGGTTGTAAAGGCTCCGATTCGAGCATTAGAGCCGAGACACGATCAATGCCTTCACCTCCGACGACGGTGATAGATGCGTGATCTGCATCCTCGTCATCGCTATTGTCGCCTGCATCATTGAGCTGCCCAAGGCCTCGTTGAAAATAGTGGCTGTCTGGGTCGTTGCGTGGATCATCGGGTTCACTCGTGTCCCCGAGTCCAGTGGATCTATATCGTCGCACAAACTGTGAATAGATCTTTGAATATTGTGTAATACCTGCATTAGGGATCTGCTGAGGAACTATGGTGGATGAAGAACGTGTTTTGGTTGTGCGACTTAAATTTCTGTTTGAATTTGAAGTAGGGATCTGGGGAGGAGAAGGATATGCCCGTTGTGAACTTGCAACGTCCCAGGGTGCTTCATCCTCTTCCTCGTCGTCATGGATAAGATTGTTCTGCTCCGGATGAGGATACAGCGTCGGGGTATGTCTCCGCAACATGAAATGAGGAATAATCGCTCAAAAGCGGAAGTGGGATTACATACACTCGCTCCTCACTTAGTACACTCACATTCGAAATGGGTATCGTAGAAAAGGTTTATCCTTATCGTCAATTTGCGTCGTGAAATAATGCTCATGATCTTCATAGATAAAAGAAATAGAGGGTAAACTCGCTTGCCTTGACACTGAAATACTAGGTACTAATGAACCTCATCTGATTAGAGGAGATGGCTCGCAGTGAGTCCAAATTTCCATCTCGACTTTCAAAATTTGCAACCTTTTGCGTATCGCACAGCCCAGAAAAATAAAGTCAGCACCACTTGTCATGCAAATTATTTAATGACCTATGCCACCAAGCAATACAGGCAACAGAGTATCATCTTGGGCTTCTTAAAGCTAAACTTGCGAGATATCGCGCCCAGCTTCTCGAACCAACTTCAAAGTCAGGACCAGTGGGTACGGGATTCGATGTACAGAAATCTGGGGATGCCAGAGTCGCTCTAATAGGATTTCCCTCAGTAGGAAAGGTGCGTTGATGTTCGGATGCCTTGCCACTGGTCTACAATAATTAGCTACCAAGTCCACATTGCTCAGCAAAACGACTCATACTGCCTCGGAAACTGCAGCATATGAGTTCACCACTCTGACAGTAATTATTGGATTCATCTTGTACGTCCATAGCTAAATGGCTAGTCCATGTCAGGCCATTCCTGGTGTAATCGAATACAAAGGCGCACGAATTCAACTGCTAGATCTTCCAGGAATCGTCGAGGGTGCCAGTCAAGGCCGTGGGCGTGGGCGTCAAGTAGTTTCAAGTAAGTGTGATTATACGATTCAAAACTTCAAATGTCTTCCTTATCTTATCTTATTTATTAATCTAGCTGCAAAAACAGCAGATCTAATTCTTATCATGTTGGATGCGACGAAATCTGAGGAGCAAAGAAGGCTCCTAGAATTGGAGCTTGATGCTGTTGGAATTAGGCTGAACAAGAACAAGCCAGATGTCGTGTTCAAGAAGAGAACCACTGGTGGTGTACGTAGCGACCTTTTTTGAAAAGTAAAAGAGGCGTTGGCTCATGTATTTCTTCTAGATTACCTTCAACAGCACAGTTAAATTAACAAAAACTGATGAAAAAACCATTCGTACGATTCTGGCCGGATGTTAGTCGATTACTACATTCGTTCTTGTTTGGTTTCAAATTTGATAACTTCTGCAAGATAAACTTCACAACTGTGATATTATGATACGGGAGGATGTAGGCACTGTTTTCTCTATCAACATTCATAATCTAATAATGTATCGATTTAGATTACAACTGACGAGTTTATCGACGTCCTAATTGGTAACGCGTTCAGTTTGCGTGACCATAATGATCAATTTTATCATCAAAGTAACAGGTACCAGGAAATATATACCATGTCTATGTGCGATGTTCGTCCGTTTGAGTGGTTTCACGGCTCATACAATAATTTAGACGTTTATAACAAGATTGACTCCATCAGTCTGGAACAAACTGACAAACTTGCACGAGAATCGAACACAGTCGTGATAAGCTGCGAGATGGATCTCAAGTCAGTGCAATTATATATTCTATCTCCAACTTGAATTCATCCTTTTTTGTGCAGTCTTGACTACCTCATTGATCGCATATGGGATGAACTTCGCTTAGTAAAAATATACACAAAAAAGCGGGGGGCTCACCCAGACCTCTCAGACCCTATCTGCTTGAGAAGGGGGGCAACTATTGAGGCAAGCCCCTCTTTTTATGATGTCAAAACAGAAGTAGTGTGTCTGATGTTTGCATTCATAGGATGTTTGTAATGGGATTCATCGATCTCTCGCTGCAAATTTCCGATATTGTCTTGTCTGGTGAGATTTCCTAACTCAACTTCGTCTAAAGTGTATGAGCGCTGAAAAGTTCGCAATAGGGTCAGCTGGCCATTGTATCGTTTATTGAGGTACTAATCGTAGTTACAAACAGGGAAAATCCAGCAAGTTCTCTCCACATGCACAAAAGGTCAGTTTATCCCATCAGGTTCAGGATGAAGATGTGGTGTCTGGTGTGTCTTTTGAAATCACCCAGGCTATTAATGTGTCTAATACTATCATTCATTAAGTTTTCACAAAGTAAGATGTTTGGGTGGAATTTCTGTGTACAAGGCTGAAAGGTTTTTGGCAACATCCTGGCTAATGTTTCTGGGCAAATTGCAGACATCTCTGGTTCTTTTTTTGTACGAAATGGACCATATCGTGCGTTAAATACTGTTCCTATGATCGTCCTTGGGTATGCCTAGAGAGCTATTAAAGTAAATTGTGTACATATGTCTACAGTGATTCAGAATCTGTTACACAAATTAAAACCAAAATGAAAGCATAACGGATAAGGTGCGCACGATTTGAGAGTCTGGGACTATTTTAAGAGGTAACACGATGTCGTTCTTCCCATAAATTCCGCAAAACGTCTGTGAAACCTAATTTCCCTAGATGGGCGTTTTGTTCAAAACGTTGTACTAGCCATTGTTCAAGACGATCCGTCGCCGATCGCCATAGACCCACCCGCGCCTGGATTTCTGCGGTTTGTGTGAAGGCTGTTCGGCGAGGAGAAACCGGGGTGTATCGAATTTGCTCGTAACATGTCGCAAATTGTGACAATGAGAGATTGACGGAGGTGATGGTCACGTTTTGTGTGGCAGGGTCCACAAAGGAAATTTCTCTTATAAAAGCATCTTCCGAACCGCCAAAGAGCTGTGTAAAAGCGGGACGGTAAGTAGCAAAATGCAAAGCTTGCTCAGAAGACGTACTTTTACTATCCACAGGGGCGCTTTTTGTTTGCAACCCATCACCCTCTCGGTTCGGATGATACCAGTCTTCGGGTCCACTGAACGATCTATGGTGTCTATGCTAACGACATGTGTGCATTTAGAATTCGGGTATTTGTGCCACATTCCAATGACAACATGGGACCAAGGGTGGCTGAGAGGAAAACATGAGAAACGATATGCAAGTCCAAAGTAAAAGACATACTCGTAGTGGAAGATCTGAGAAAAGAAGTGCATTTATTTATGCGGATAATAGTACAGATAAGACGGGGAAGAAGAAAAGAAACGACGATGCACGGAGAAGAGGACTCTGGTCCTGTGCCAGTGAGGGCAGTAACTCAGAGTGATAAAATTACGTAACACAGTGGCAATGCAGGCACCTGACATCAGGTTACTTCAGCTTCCACTATCGACGTCATGGCATGGTCTCAACTCCTGCACTCATTATGCTTCGAACCACATTGTCTACAGTGCCCATCCGCACATTCGACCACAGTTTTCCAGCAGCCTACAAAACAGTGGCGGAGAAAGTCTCAGAGGTCGCTGAGAAAGTATGTGCACCAACGAGTGACGAGTCTACTTGTTATTATGATCAGGATCTAACAAAGAGGGTATAATAGGTGAATAAAGGAATAGGTAAAGGGCTTGCATCAGCGATAGAGAAAGGAGAAAAGGCAACTAACGTGGCCAAGGAAAAGCTAGGTAAACTGATGTCTTTCATTCTATTTTGTACCTAACATTGGGAAGCAGAAGACACCAAAGAGAAAAGGATGGATGATGCAGAGACGGCTTTGAAAAAGAAGGGAGAGGTGAGTCATCACTATAATATATGATAAAGTTGGTTTTGAAGAGATTCTTCAAGACTGTTGAAAAGGAGATCAAAAAGTAATAACACTTCAGGAGGCTCAAGATTAAAAGCCACTTTTAACTTTAGTCCTGTAGTGAATTAAATATCTTAAATAGAAAGGTTTGTATAAAATAGTCTTTGGTTTGTAATATCAGACAAGCTGCAGGAAAAAAAAAAATTAAAGAGATTTAACAATCTTCCAGCACATTAAAATGCTGGACTCCCAGTAAATTCAGGAAATCTATATACACAGGTCAATATATTCATACACAGCAAACTTCTCAAAGAAAACAATGTGTCGGGATGAGGAACACCTGCATCAGAGGTGGATGGACGGGGTCGCAAACCTAAGAAAGGAAAGGCAAAAGCCAACCCAAAAAATGGTGTTTTTCTAAATTAAACTACAACTCAATAATATTGTAAGATATTGGAAAAAGAGATATTTCAAGTTTAGGGAATTCCTATATGTAGCATAACATATTAAATATGCAATGAGATGTAGGGAAAATCAATATTCAAAATGTTTATTAAGCTTTTTTCACACTGTCGAATATTTCAAATATAAAACTGTCCTATATTAATTGCCCACTGGTAATCCACTGATTGGGCAATCAGTGGGCAATTAATATAGGACAGTTTTATATTTGAAATATTCGACAGCATAAAAAAATGTTTTACAGCTTAATAAACATTCCAATGACGATCAGGACTTATTGTGCTTGTATTAGGGGGTGGAGAGCCCAATGGCTCAACTGCTGGTTGGGCTTCCTAAAATGTAAATTTCACAAACAGGTAGTGTGCTAGTCTAAATAGGTAGAGGGTGGGTGGGTAACTGAGAACACAGTTCTCATCTACATGCCAATAATGGTAGTAAGTCATGAGAATACTCCTGAGTATTCACTGAATTTCACTGCTGGCACTGGGTGGTGTTTCCCCCAGAAAAACCCATTTCTAGACATGTTTTGTGATTTCTAAAGGGTTTTT
>Ga0193742_1000553_pt1 | contig 24747 bp, 22 predicted proteins | sample L2c1metaG_FD_165511 | JGI IMG/M metagenome (GOLD analysis project Ga0193742, IMG submission 165511) | Soil microbial communities from a riparian zone of the East river system, Colorado, United States - L2c1 | ecosystem: Environmental > Terrestrial > Soil > Riparian zone | place: USA: East River... | reverse complement strand
CCAACACGTTGAGCACCAGCGGCGCCCACATGTCGACGTCGGGCGGCATGAGCGCCGTTGCCGCCGCCACCAGCAGCGTCCACACCGGCGACGAGGAGGCCGACTGGAACGACCCCTCCTGCACGCCCCAGGTGCCGTGGTGGACGAGGGTGTCGGCGATGCTCAGGTGGATCGCCGGGTCGTCGACCACGTAGACGAGCGTCCCGCCCAGCCACCCCACGATGGCCCCGACCACCGCCACGATGGCGACGAGGTAGACCGCGATCCCCCACCGCTCGAAGGACCGCCCGTCGTCGGGTTTCCGGCGCGTCGCCGCGGTCGACGTCGGCGCCGCCGTCGTCACGAGGGTCATGGGGTCGCCCGCCGGCGATGGAGGACGAACCACGTACCGGCACCGGCCGCCAGGACCATCGCACCGGCGGCGCCGGCCACCAGGGGGAGGACGTTGCGGTCGGAGGTGGCGAGGAACTCGAACCGGTCGGGGTCCGCGCACACCCGGGGGCCCTCGAAGATCGCCAGGCGCAGATCGTGCCGTCCGAGCTCGGCGGCCCGCACCTTGTCCTCGGTGCTGACGGCGTCCTCGCCCGCCAGCCGGCGTAGCTGCACGTCGCTCAACCAGCGGCGGTCCGCCGGCGACAGCCAGTCCCAGGAGGCCAGCTGCTCGGCCCGGGGGTCGGCCCGGCACTCGTCGACGGCCCGGTCGACGGCGACGGTGAGCAGCAGGTCGTAGGGCTCGCCCTCGCCCCAGCGGTGCTCGTGGCCCCACTTGAGCCCGGCGTAGCCCTCGTCGGTGACGACGTCGTAGCCGTCCTCCGCCAGGGCGTAGAAGACGCCGGCCCCGAAGATGTGCCAGAACTCGCCCCGCCGGTCGACCCGGATCGTCTCGTCGCGGGGCAGCTTGCCGTCGAGCTGGGCCACCAGCTCCTGCACCTGCCGACCGCTGGTGTCGAGCGGTAGCTCGACCTGGGTGGCCTTCCCCCAGGTGGTCGCGGCGCCGGCCAGCACCACCGCGCCCGCCACCGCGGCCGCGGCCGTCCGCCGGAGCTGCACCTGCCGGACCCACGGTTCCACCAGCCGCCAGCCCGTCCACAGCACCGCGAACCAGGCGAAGCCACCGACGACCTTCAGCCACTGGGTGAGGTACACCTCGTTGGGGATGGGGATCTGGGCGACGGCCGGCACCGCGCCGACCACCAGCACCAGGGCCAGCGTCGTCAGCGCCGTGGCGTCGGCGAAGCCCCGCCGGCGGGCCGCCACCAGGCAGGCGACGAGCAGGCCGACGACGAGGAGCAGGGGCACCGGGCCGGAGCCCACCACCGAGAACATGACGCCGGTGCGGGGCTCGGTGCCGCCCATCCACGGCCCGTCGGGGCGGACGTAGCGGCCCACCAGCCCCAGGGCGTCGGCGGGGCCCACCCGGGCCTGGCTGCTGCCGAAGGACCGGGCGATGTTCCACGGGTTGTGCAGGTCGAACAGGGCGTCGGCCAGGGCCGGCAGCCACAGCACCCCGGAGATCAGCGCCCCCCGGATGACGACCCGACGCCACGGTGCCCACGGCGCCCGGGGCAGCTCGTCGCGCCCGGGCTCGTCGTCGCCGGGTGTCACCACCCGCGGCCACCAGCGCACCCAGGCGTAGAGCCACAACCCCAGCAGCGCCGCCAGCGACACGAACGCCAGGTGGTTGTGCATGGCGAACGTGGCGGGGATCACCGCCTCCACCAGCGCCCGGCGCCGCCCCAGCGCGGCGTCCCACACCAGGAACACCGTCAGCAGGAACGACGTGAGCGGCAGGTAGGGGTTCCACAGGTCGACCAGGTTCTCGGGCCCGACGCCGTGCACCACCACCGCGATCAGCGCGGTGACGCCGAGCAGCAGCGGCCAGCGGCCCCGGCGCCAGGCGACGGCGGCGAGGCAGCCCAGGACCACCACGTTCGCCGCGGCAGCCGTCCACTGCAGCGCCCGGGGGTCGCCGCCGGTCAGGCGGTACAGGGGCGCGCTCAGCCAGAAGCCGAGGGGACCGGGGTGCGCCCAGCCCTTGACGGTGTAGGTGCCCACCAGCGGCGTGTCCCGGGTGCCCACCTGCGACACCTTGTAGACGAAGTGCGCGAAGTCGCCCGCCGGATGCCAGGTGTCGCCGACGAGGGAGAACGCCCCGACCACGACGGGGCTCACCGCCAGGCCGACCACGGCGACCGCCAGCACCGCGGCCCGCCACCCGGGCGCGGCGGGGCGCGCCCGGTCGGCCGGAGCGTCGGGCGCTTCGGCCGTCTCGGTCGCCTCCGTTCGCCCTACCAGCATCGAGTCCCCCAGGAAGTCGAGCCCGCAGAGGTTAGCCGAAGGGTCAGGGGACGGTCTGGCAGGGGCCGGCGGCGCAGGTGTCGACCAGGGTGCCCTGCTCCAGGAAGGTGAGCGCCATGGTGAGCACCTCGGTCTGGTCGCGGCCCATGCCGTGGGGGTCGTCCCCCGCCCGGTTCGGCTCGTTGCCGGTGGGCGGCGTCGGCGTGCCGAAGTCCCACACCACCAGGTACGAGTGGCCGCTGTGCGGGAGCTCGGACGGGTCGAGCGCGCGGATGTCCCAGAACGGCTCGACGTCCGGGCTGCGGCCGGCCGCCAGGCCCGGGGTCCGCACCTTGGCGCCGATCGTCCGGGCCATCACCTCGGTGCCGACGTTGGCCACCTGGTGGTCGCCGAACGCCTCGTACAGCAGCACCTGCTTCTCCCCCGAGCCGGGGTAGTTGTCCTCGGTGAGGTGCTGGGCGTAGGCGTCGTTCTCGCCCCGGTCCCACAGCATCTGGGAGACGAGGATGCCGATCTGGCGGTCGACCCGGTCGGGGTAGCTGGGGTCGTAGAGCTCGGCGAACACGTCGAAGTCGACGCTGCGGTCGAGCAGGGTCGAGTAGTTCATGCCCGGCACGCCCAGGAAGGCCCGGTCCCACTCGGTCGACAGCGCCGTCGCCGCCCCGCCCAGGATGCCGCCCTGGCTGACGCCGATGAACGTGAGGTTCTGCTGGTCGAGCAGCGGGGTGCCGTCGGCGGCCTGGAACGCCGGGTCCGACGACAGGCCGTCGGCGTGCGTCACCAGCCGACCCAGGAACTGGAAGTTGAGCAGCGACTGCTGCAGCCGGTCGGGCAGCGTCCGGAACGCCGACATGTCCTGCAGCGCCGCCACCACCGAGCCGATGTCCTCCTCCGACATGCCGATCCACCAGGTGGCGCAGTACGTGGTGTTGGTCATCCGGGAGAACCGGGAGCCGGCGCCGAGCACCTCGCGGGCGCTCCCCATCAGCCCGTGCCCGTACAGCGACGCCTGCGTCGGCTGGGCGGTGCCGTCGGCGTTGACGGCCGAGTCGGGGATCGTGCAGATGAACCGGGCCGTGGAGGTGCCGTTGCGCTGCGGGATCGGCGAGCGGCCGGGCCCGTCGCCGTTGTTGAGCACCTGGCCGGTGCTGCCGTCGCCGGTGAGGTAGTTGGGCACCTCGAACGTGCCCTGCACCTCGCGCAGCAGGTTGTCCCGGGTGCTCTCCGTCACGCTCGTTACCTGAAAGGCGGGGGCGGCGTCGCCGAGCTGGGCGAAGGCGTCGTCGCGCATGGCGAGCGCCCGCTCCGACAGGCTGCGCTCGCTGGCGACGGTGAAGTCCCAGGCCAGGATCAGGTCGTCGCGCTCGACCCCGTAGTAGCCGAGGGTCCCGAAGAGGCCCTCCATGTGCCAGCGGCGGTTCTCCAGCGCCGGGATGCCGGTGTCCAGGGCGTCGCGGTAGGCGCGGAAGGCGTCGGTGGGGGCGAGGGGCTCGCCGGCGCCGTCGACCAGGCCCCGCAGGGCCACGACGTAGGTGTGGCCCTCCTCGAAGTTCTGGGTGGGACGGACGAACGTCAGCCGGTGGGCGTCGTCCGGAGCACCGACGTCGGTCTCGGCCCAGTGGGAGCGCCGCTCCCCCGTCGCCACGTCCATGATCACGATCGGTGCGTCCTCGTCGAGCGAGCCGGCCATCTTGGTGATCGGGGCGGCACCGCTGGCGGCCAGGTCGACCCCCGGCAGCAGCACCGTCAGCGCCGAGCCCGGGGAGAAGCCGTCGTTGCGGTTCAGCTCGGCGGGGTCGACGTGCGTGCCGGCGGCGTTGGCCGGCAGGGTCTCGGCCCCGAAGTTCACCCGCTTGCCGGTGGCCGTGTCGGCGTCCGGGACGGTGAAGTAGTCGTTGGGGAAGGGCAGGTAGCAGCGCTCGCCACCCAGCGGGTCGCAGCTCGCCGGGTCGTGCGGCAGCGCGACGTCGATCGTGCCGTGGGTGGGCGGGGGATCGCACGCCACCGCGGTCACGGCCAACACGACGACCAGCAGCGCTCGCTTCATCCGAATCCCCCCGAACCCGTTCTGGCCCCGTCGAGCCAGGAGCCGGAGCAGATAGGCCCGTTCGCTCAGGCTACGCGTGGAGATTTGCCGGCCGGATCACAGCCCCACAGCGAGGCTCCCAGCCAGCAGCACCACCACAACGCATTCTCACGCACGCATCCGCTCAGGCGCACGATGTCTACACCAGACCGACGAGGTGCGCGGCGTCGTTGTGGCGCACGAGGCGCCAGGTGGGCTCCGACGGCTGGTGCCAGGGCCACACGTCGGTCCAGTGGAACTCGGTGATGCCGGTGTTCCGGATGTCGATGTGCAGGCCCTGCACGGCCGACACGCCCCACAGGTGGAACGACTGCTCGATCACGCCGCCGTGGCACGCCACGACGACGGTCTGGTCGGGGTGGTCGCGCACGATCCGGCCCAGCGCCCGCTCCACCCGCTCGGCGAACGCCGCCCACGTCTCGCCGCCCGGAGCGCGGAGGGTGTGCGGATCGAACGTGGCCGGCCGGGGGTAGCGCTCGTCGAACTGCTCCCAGGTGAGGCCGTGGCCCTCGCCGGCGTCGAACTCCCGCAACTCCCGCTCCAGGCGTATGTCGAGGTGGCCGAGGGCGGGGGCGATGATCTCGGCGGTCTCCCGGGCCCGGGGGACGGTGCTGGCGTAGAGGGCGCCGACGTCGCCCAGCTCGCCGGTCTCCTTGAGGCGGTCCCGGAGGGCGGCGGCCTGGCGACGACCGTGGTCGGACAGGCCCCGGCAGTGCTCCTCGCCCGCGATGATGCCGTCGAGGGCGACCTGCGCCTCGCCGTGCCGGATGAGGACCAACCGCGTCATGTCCGTCCGCCGTTCATGTCCCCAACCTAACGGTGGGCCGTCGCCTCGACCGACTCCGCGGCGCCGAAAACGCGACGGCCGGCTGTCGCGGGGACAGCCGGCCGTCGTACCCGTCGAGAGACGGGGGTGGGGTCTTTCAGCGAAGGACTAGAAGTCCTCCATGCCGCCGCCGGGCATGGCGGGGGCGTTGTCCTCGGGCTTGTCGGCGATGACCGCCTCGGTGGTGAGGAACAGCCCGGCGATCGACGCCGCGTTCTGCAGCGCCGAGCGGGTGACCTTCGTCGGGTCGGCCACACCGGCCACCAGCAGGTCCTCGTAGTCGCCGGTGGCGGCGTTGAGGCCGAAGGCACCGTCGAGCGACTTCACCTGCTGGACCGCGACGCCACCCTCGAGGCCGGCGTTCACCGCGATCTGCTTGAGGGGCTCCTCGATGGCCTTCGCCACGAGACGGGCACCGGTGGCCTCGTCGCCCTCGAGCTTCTCGGCGGCCGTGAGGATCGCCGCCTGCGAGCGCACGAGCGCCACACCACCACCGGGGACGATGCCCTCCTCGACCGCAGCCTTCGCGGTGGAGACGGCGTCCTCGATGCGGTGCTTCTTCTCCTTCAGCTCCACCTCGGTGGCGGCGCCGACCTTGAGCACCGCGACACCACCGGACAGCTTGGCCAGGCGCTCCTGGAGCTTCTCCCGGTCGTAGTCGGAGTCGGTGTTGTCGATCTCGGCCTTGATCTGGTTGATCCGGCCCTTGATGTCCTCGTCGGTGCCGGCACCGTCGACGATGGTGGTCTCGTCCTTGTTGATCGACACCTTGCGGGCGCTGCCGAGGAGGTCGAGCGTGGTGTTCTCGAGCTTGAGGCCGATGTCCTCGCTGACGACCTGGGCGCCGGTGAGGATGGCGATGTCCTGCAGCATGGCCTTGCGGCGCTCGCCGAACCCGGGAGCCTTCACCGCGGCCGACTTGAAGGTGCCGCGGATCTTGTTCACCACGAGGGTGGCGAGGGCCTCGCCCTCGATGTCCTCGGCGATGATCAGCAGCGGCTTGCCCGACTGCATGACCTTCTCGAGCACCGGCAGCATGTCGCGCACGGCCGTGATCTTCGAGCTGACCAGCAGGATGTACGGGTCCTCGAGGACGGCTTCCATGCGGTCGGGATCGGTCACGAAGTACTGCGACACGATGCCCTTGTCGAAGCGCATGCCCTCGGTGAAGTCGAGCTCGAGGCCGAAGGTGTTCGACTCCTCGACGGTGACCACACCGTCCTTGCCGACCTTGTCGATGGCGTCGGCGATCAGCTCGCCGATCTCGGGGTCGTTGTTCGCCGAGATCGAGGCGACCTGGGCGATCTGGTCGCGGGACTCGATGTCCTTCGACAGCGTCGACAGGCTGACGAGCGCGGCGTCGACGGCGACCTCGATGCCCTTCTTCAGGCTCATCGGGTTCGCACCGGCGGCGACGTTGCGCAGGCCCTCGTGGACCATCGCCCAGGCGAGCACCGTGGCGGTGGTGGTGCCGTCACCGGCGACGTCGTCGGTCTTCTTGGCGACCTCCTTGACCAGCTCGGCGCCGATCTTCTCGTAGGGGTCCTCCAGCTCGATCTCCTTGGCGACCGAGACGCCGTCCTTGGTGATGGTCGGCGCGCCCCACTTCTTCTCGAGGACCACGTTGCGGCCCTTCGGGCCGAGCGTGACACGTACGGCGTCGGCCAACTTGTTCATGCCGGCTTCGAGGCTGCGACGTGCTTCCTCGTCGAAGGCGATGATCTTCGGCATCCCTGAATTCCCTCCGTTGGGCGGGGTTGAGCTTTTAGCACTCTCTTGGTGCGACTGCTAACCAGTCAAGCACCCTCGGTCAGCACTCGCAACCGCCGAGTGCTAACCGCCCTCGGTGGGGTTCAACCGCCAGCCACTGCGGGGATGATCGAGACCGTCTCGCCCTCGGGGACCGGGGTCTCGAGGCCGGAGAGGAAGCGGATGTCGTCGTCGGCGACGAACACGTTGACGAAGCGGCGCAGGTTGCCGTCGTCGTCGAGCAGGCGGCTGGAGAAGCCGGGATGGGCCTCGTCCAGGTTGGTCAGCACCTCGCCGACGGTCGTTCCCTCCAGCTTCACCTCGGACTGGCCGGCGGTGAGGGTGCGCAGCGTGGTGGGGATGCGAACGGACACGGTCATGGGGAGGACACCTCGGAGAGGGTGGGACGTCGGCGGGCGATCGTACCCAACCCCTCCCGTGATCCCGGCATTCCTCGGGCCTCCTAGGGTGCGGGCGTGGAAGCTCCCCGCCTGGTCGTGCGTGGCCGTGCTGTCGACCTCTCCCGCCCGGCGCTGATGGGCATCGTCAACGCCACGCCCGACTCGTTCTCCGACGCCGGCGAGTACCCGGACGTGGCCTCGCGCGTGGCCCGGGCGGTCGAGCTGGTGGAGCAGGGGGCGACCGTGATCGACGTGGGCGGGCAGTCCGGCATCACCGGCGTGCCCGAGGTGGAGGCCGACGAGGAGGTCCGCCGGGTGCTTCCGGTGGTGGAGGGGATCCTGGCGGCGCTGCCCGACGTGCTCGTGTCGGTCGACACCTACAAGCCGCCGGTGGTCGAGGCGGTGCTGGCGGCAGGGGCGGCGATGGTCAACGACGTGAGCGGGCTGCTCTACCCGGAGATCGCCGACCTGTGCGCCGAGGTCGGGGCGGGGCTGGTGCTCATGCACAACCGCTCCAGGCCGAAGGAGCGGCTCACCGACCCCCTGCTCTACGACAACGTGACCGGCGACGTCGTGTCGATGCTGAACGCCTCGATCGACGAGGCGACGCGGCGGGGCGTGGCCCGGGAGTCGATCGTGCTCGACCCGGGACCCGACTTCTCCAAGACCCCGTACCAGACGGTGACGGTGCTGCGGGAGATCGACCGCGTGCGGGCCCTGGGCCGGCCGCTGCTGCTGGCCCTGTCCCGCAAGGACTTCGTGGGGGCGATCACCGGGCGGCCGCCCCGGGAGCGCCTGGCCGGGACGCTGGCGGCCGTCGGGCACCTGGCCGCCCAGCCGGGCTACGTGTTCCGGGTGCACGACGTGGCCGAGGTCGCCGACTACCTGGCCGTCGCCGACGTGCTGGCGGGCCGGAACGACATCCCCGAGGACCTCGAGCTGCCCGTCCACCTGCGCCGCCAGCCGCCGCCCCCTCGTCTTTGAAGGGAAACGACCCGTATGTGGTCGTTTCCCTTCAAAGACCGCTGTGAGGCGGGCGCTCCACCACGAGGGCTGTGTCGGCCTCCACGCCGGTGCCGTCCCGCCGGGGGCGGACGTACGGCGACCAGGGCGGCACGACGTCGTCGGGCAGCACCCGGGAGGCGAAGCCGTAGAGCACCTCCTGGGCCATGGGCGCCAGGGCGGCCGTGGGACGGGACCGGTTGCGCAGCGAGCCCAGGTCGACCTCCACCACGGCATCGAGGCCCACCCGGTCGACCACGTCGACCAGCATCGCGACCTCCACCGCGTAGCCCGTGAGCATCGGGAGCGACCGCAGCAGCTCGGTGCGGCCCGCCACCTGGCCGCCGAGGGGCTGGTAGAAGCCCGCCAGGTCGGGGCGCCACAGGTTGAGCAGCGGTCGGGCCATCAGCTCGGTGACGCGGCCACCGTCGAACGGATCGGCCGCATCGGCGCCGTCGGGGTTGATGCGGTGGAACGACCCCTTCACGAACTGGGTCTCGGCGCCCCCGAGCACCAGCGGCCCCACCAGGCCCCGCACGAACCGGCCGATGTCCCCCTCCAGGTCGGCGTCGAGGAACGCCACCACGTCGGTGTCGACCAGGGCCAGCGCCCGCCACAGGGCGTCGCCCTTGCCCAGCACCGGGCCCAGTTCGGGCCACACGTCGGCTGCGGCGACCACGTCGGCGCCGGCCAGCTGGGCCTCCAGCATCGTGTCGTCCGACGAGCCACCGTCGACCACCAGCACCCGGTCGATCACGTCGAGCTTCTGCATCACCACCGCGCCCATCACCGTGTGGGCGACGCTGGCCGCCTCGTCGCGCGCCGGCACCACCAGCGTCGCCGTCGCCGTGCGGTCGGCGAAGGGCTCGACGGTGTAGTCCGCAGCCGCGGCGCGTCGGGGTGTGGGCATCGGCATCCTCGTGGCGGTCCGTCCGGAGGGACCGGGCGGGCAGTCAGTCTGCCGAGGGCTCGTCGTCGTCGGCGCTGTCGGTGGCAGAATTCTCCGGATCGTCGCCGCTCTCCGTGGTCGCGGCGTCGTCCGGAGCGTCCGGCTCCGGCTCGGGCACTGTGTCCGAGTCGACCGGGTAGGCGATGCGGTCGAGCGGCTCGCTGCGCTGCTCGACCTTCTCGACGGGCCCGACGCCGGGCTGGGTGTCCATCGCCGCGAACGCCAGCGCCTCGACCTCGATGGGCTGCTGCAGCACGTAGGTACGCCACAGGTGCCCGACCAGGACCTTCAGCACGGCCACGGTCGGCACCGCCAGCAGCAGGCCGAAGAACCCGCCCAGGGTGCCGCCCGCCAGCAGGGTCAGCATGACGACTGCCGGGTGCAGCCTCACCGCCCGCTGCATCACCACCGGGCTGATGAAGTGGTTGTCGATCTGCTGGACGACGACCATCACCACGATCACCCACAGGGCCTTCGTGGGGTCCCCGGTCGTCAGGGCGACCACCACGCCGGGCACGGCGCCGAGGTACGGCCCGACCATCGGGATCATGTTGAAGATGCCGGCCACCATGCCGACCACCAGCCAGAACGGCAGGTCGATGATGGCGAGGCCGATCGACGCCATCGTCCCCACGATCCCCGCCACCAGGAGCTGTCCGCGGAAGTAGCCGCCGATGGCGAGGTTCAGCCGGTGCGCGACCAGCTGCACCTCCTGCTTGCGGGCCTCCGGCACCAGGCTCTCGGTGACGCGCCGGATGTGGGGCAGGTCGATCAGCAGGTAGAAGGCGATGATCGGCGCCAGCACGAAGATCAGGCCGACGTGGAAGATCCGCAGGCCCATCTCGCGGAAGCTGTCGATCTGGTCGAACAGCTCGTCGCGGCGCTGCTCGGCCCGCTCGGCGGCGGTGACGTCGCCGTCGCCGTCGAGGTCGCGGGGGGCGTGGTCGTCGGACAGCGAGTCCTCGAGCTCGTTCCACGTCGGGATCTGGACCGGCCAGTCGTTCTCGGCCGACTGCTCGGCGCGGTCGTCGACCCAGTCCTCCACCTCCTCGCGCAGCTCGGGCCAGTCGTCGGCCAGCTCGTCCCACTGATCGCCCACCTGCGGGGCCAGGAGGAAGCCGACCAGCACGACCAGGCCGACCCCGCCCAGGTAGGTGGCCGCCGTGCCCAGCACCCGGGGCAGGCCGCGGCGGTGCAGCATCGTGACGATCGGGTTGAGCAGGAACACGATGGCGCCCGCCAGGATCAGCGGCGGCCACACCACCCGGATCACCCAGCCGAGGTACAACAGGATGGCCAGCACCACCGCCATCCCCGTCAGCGCCCAGGCGACCTGCCCGGCGCGGCGTATCGCTTCGGTCATTGCTGCGGGGCGCCCGTTCGGCCGGCGGTGGCGAGGGCCTCGGCCGCGACCTCCTCGATGCACTCGACCGGGGCGCTCTCGGCGCGCTCCCGACCGAACCGCTCCACGAGCGACACGACCCGGAGCCGCCCGCCCGGCCCGTCGCTCTCCACTCGATCCACGATGCCCTCCGCCTCGAGGTCCACTGAGTCGCCCACGATGGCGAGGCAGGGTACGCCCAACGAGGCCGCGAGTTCCGCCACCCCTCCCACGACCTTGCCCTCGAACGACTGCTCGTCGAGGAAGCCCTCGGCGGTGATCACCAGGTCGGCATCCTCCACGGCGTCGGGCAGGGCCACCTCGTCGGCGATGGCGTCGAAGCCGCCCAGCAGGGTGCCGCCGGCCGCGGCAAGCCCTCCGGCCAGGCCACCGGCGGAACCGGCACCCTGGAGCTCCAGAACGTCGACGCCGTGGTCCTCCAGGTACACCTCGGCCAGGCGGATCAGGCGGCGGCGCAGCAGCTCCACCTGGGCGGGCGAGGCACCCTTCTGGGGGGCGAACACCTCGGCGGCGTCGACGAACGCCGTGCGCACGTCGCACATCACGATCAGCTCGATGCCCCGCAGCCTCTGGAGGGGGTAGAGGGCGCGCAGGGCGCCCAGGCCGCCGTCGGTGGTCGCCGAACCGCCCAGGCCCACCAGCAGGCGGCGGGCGCCCAACTCCAGGGCCTTCGACAGGAGCTCGCCGGTGCCGACCGTCGACGCCGCCACCGGGTCGTTGCCCTCGGGGCCGCCCACCAGGTCGAGGCCGGACGCCCGGGCCATCTCGACGACGGCGGTCTTCCCGTCGAGGCGCCACTCGGCGTCGACCGGGTCGCCCAGCGGGCCGGTCACGCGGGTCGTGCGGTTGGGGCCGCCGAACACCTCGAGCGTCCCCTCGCCCCCGTCGGCCACCGGCTGCTCGACGCATTCCCAGCCAGCTGCGGCCGCCGCCCGCCCGAGCGCGGCCGCGACATCGTGCGCCGTGGCCGTGCCACGCAGCTTGTCGGGGGCCGCCACCAAGCGCATAGGCCCGCCAGTCTGCCCGCTGCGTGGGGGTCGGTCGGGTGCCTCACGCTTGGGCGTCCTGCGGCTACGGCGCGGGTGGGGTCCGGGTGACGTGAGGCCAGTAGCCCGCCAACCACCCCGCCACCGCCCCAAGCGGTCTCGGCTGCGCCGAGGCAAGTAGCTTCTGCACGGTGGTGGTGGAACGAGACGTGGTGATCGTGTCCAACCGTGGGCCGGTGTCGTTCTCCGAGCGGGAGGACGGCCAACTGGTCGGTCGACGGGGGGCGGGCGGGCTGGTCTCGGGCATCGGGCCGCTGGTCGCCGGCACCCGGGCGACGTGGATCGCCGCCGCCATCTCCGACGCCGACCGCCGCGCCGCCGCCCACGGCACCGTCGAGGCCGACGGCTTCCGGGCCCGGCTCCTGGCCATCGACCCCGACGTCTACCGGCGGGCCTACGACGAGGTCAGCAACCAGGTCCTCTGGTTCCTCCACCACGGCCTCTACGACCTGCCCCGCTCGCCCGCCTTCGGGCGGGAGTTCCGGGAGGCGTGGGGCGCCTACCGCAAGCTCAACCAGGCGTTCGCCAGCGCCGTCATGAACGACGCCCCGACGGGTGCCGCGGTGCTGGTGCAGGACTACCACCTGGCGCTGGTGGCCCACGACCTGGCCGAGCACCGGCCCGACCTGGCGCTGGTCCACTTCGCCCACACGCCGTTCGCCACCCCGACGTGGCTGCGGGTGCTGCCCGACCACGTGGCCGCCGAGCTGCTGGCGGGTCTCTGCGCCTTCAACGCCTGCGGCTTCCACACCCAGCGCTGGGCCGACGACTTCACCGCCTGCTGCCGGGAGGTGCTGGCGCTGACGCCCCGGACGTTCGTGTCGCCCTTGCCGGCCGACGCCGACGACGTGCGCCGAGCCGCCTCGTCGGCCGCCTGCGACACGGCGTTCGCGTCGCTGTGCTCGGCGGTCGGCGACCGGCTGGTGGTCGGGCGGGTCGACCGCATCGAGCTGTCGAAGAACATCCTCCGGGGGTTCCTGGCCTTCGACGACCTGCTCGACCGGTACCCGGACTGGCGGGAGCGGGTCGTCTTCGCCGCCTCCGTGTACCCGTCGCGGGGCGGGGTGCCCGAGTACGTCCGCTACCAGGCGGAGGTCGACGCGGTGGTCGCCTCGATCAACGACCGGTGGGCGACGTCCGACTGGACGCCGATCGTCTACGACACCAGCGACGACTACCCCCGGTCGGTGGCGTTGCTGCGGCGGGCCGACGTGCTGCTGGTGAACCCGGTGCGCGACGGCCTCAACCTGGTCGCCAAGGAGGCGGCGCTGGTGAACGAGCGCGACGGGGTGCTGTGCCTGTCCCGGGAGGCCGGGGCGTGGGCCGAGCTGGGCGACGTCGCCCTGGCTGTCCCCCCGTTCGACGTCGCCGGCACCGCCGACGTCCTCGACCGGGCGCTCCGCATGTCCCCCGACGCCCGCAGCGACCACGCGAAGCGCCTCCGCACGATCGTCGAGCAGCGCACCCCGTCCGACTGGCTCGCCGAGCAGCTCCGCGCGGCTGGGTGACAGGTCGGGCGGGCCTAGGGCGTGTCGCCGGGGACGAGGGTCCGGAGGAAGGCGAGCACCGCGGTTGGGCCGTCGAGGACCAGGTCGGCCCGGTCGACCAGCTCGGCCGGGGCCTCGGCGCTGGCGACGGCGACCTTGAGGGCGTGCAGCTCGGGGTCGGCGGCGGTCAGGCGGTCGAGGGCGTCGAAGGCGGGGAGGTCGCCCCGGTCGTCGCCCACGTAGGCGACCCCCGCCATCCCACCGGCCAGGTCCTCCAGGGCGGTGCCCTTGTCGGCAGGTATGGGCGGGTGCAGCTCCACCGACATGCGGGCCGGCCGGGCCTGCAGCCCCGAACGGGCCGCCTGGCCCTTGGCCCAGGCGAGCACCGCCTCGGCCAGCTCGGGATGCGAGCGGTAGTGCAGGGTGAGCGACAGGCCCTTCGACTCGACGTCCATCCCGTCGGGGCCCCGCGACCGGGACGTCCGCACGACGTCCTCGACCACCTCCCGCCACGAGCCCGCGTAGGGGTGGTCGGTCCGTTGGCCGTCCCGCACCACCTCGAGGCCGTACAGGCCCGAGACGACCAGGCCGGGCGGGAGCAACGGGACGAGGAAGGCCACCGGCCGCCCCGACAGCACACCGACGAGCCGGTACGACCGGGTCAGCTCCTCGAGGACCTCGATCACGCCGTCGAGCGGGCGGGCCGATGCGGGCTCGTCGACGATGGGCGCGAGCGTCCCGTCGAAGTCGAGGAGCACACCGCTCTCGTCGGCGCGACGGACGATGGGAGCGACAAGAGCCGTGGCGGAGCTCACGCCCCGAACCGTATCGGGGGTGGCTATGGCAACAGGGTCAGAGGGCGCTGGCGAGGTCCGCGCCCAGGAGGACGACCAGGTTGGCGCCGGCCGGGTCGACCTGTGGGGGCTCGGCGATGGCTTCCAGGGCGTCCGGCGGCGAGTTGATGGCCCGGGCCATCTCGGCGGCCTCCTGCTCGTAGCCGGCGGCGTAGAGGACCTTGGTGGTCTCGAGCGTCATGCCGGCGTCGTCGGGCTCGACCGCCTGGTAGCCGTTCTGCTGGAGGATCTCGCTCTGGCTGCCGGCGGCGCCCACCACGTCGGTGGCGTTGAGCACCCGGATCGTCACCTCGGACGGCGGCCGCGCCGCCACCGTGGTCGGCGGCAGGGTGGTGGTCGTCGCCCCGGCGCCACCTGCCGCGTCGCCGCCCGCCTCGGCGTCGATCGCCTCGCTCCCCCCGGCGATGCCACCGTCCCAGTTGCGCAGCAGCAGGAACCCGACGATCACGGCGGTCGCTATCAGCGCCACCCCCCGTGCGGGGTTGGCGCGCGGTTGGGTGCGCTCAGGAACCATTCTCCGGCCTCCTGGAAGGTCCGTGTGGGAGATCTCGACGGTACGCCATCGGACGCCGGCGCCGGTGGCGCCGGGTCATTGCACTCGGAAACGTTGGCGTGACGGCCCCCGCGATGCAAGCATCTAGGGCTCGTTGCCGGAATAGCTCAGTTGGCAGAGCAGCTGTCTTGTAAACAGCAGGCCGTGGGTTCGAGTCCCACTTCCGGCTCACTTGCTCACTCGCTCGACCACGGGCCGACGCCGGGGTCGGTGAGGGCGGAGTCGCTCATCCGTATGAATGTAACGGCCTCGGCGAATGCCCGAGACCGCTTGGGGCGGCGGCGGGGTGGTTGGCGGGACTACCGGCGGCCGCCGGAGTCAGGTGGCGGGGTCGGACGCTTCCGCGACGCCCCAGCAGGCGGGTGCGGATGTTCTCGCCGCGGGCCGCGAGGTCCGCCAGCTCCCACAGGAGATCGAGGAGCCGGGGGTCGGGGGCGCCGACGCCGGCGGGGACCCGGAAGCCGGACGACCGCAGGCACAGCACCAGGTTCAAGACGCGGAGGACGAGGTCGTCGGCCGCGTCCTGCAGCGTCTCGCCGTGCCCGTAGGAGAGGCCGACGAGCGTGAGACGGCAGCCCGCGCCCGTCTCGTGCACCCGCAGCTCCGGTGTCCAGCCCGCTGTCACCAGGGCATTCTGGTCGCCCGGGCCGGGGCGGCCGCAAGTCGTTCCGGGGTCAGGCCTTGCGGACCGACTCGTAGCGCCGGAACTGCGTGTGGGCCACGGAGATGAGCGGGACGCCGCCGCGGCGGTGCGCCTCGACCTCCGCCGGCGACTCCACGAGGAACGACACCCCGCCCGTGAGGAGCAGCACGGCACCCGACTGTTCGGACTGGACCATCAGCATCTCGGGTCCGAAGCTACCCCGAGCGGTGGCGGGCGATCTCGAAACAGGCGAGAGTTCCGGCGGCGGCGACGTTGAGCGACGCGAGCCTTCCCCCCAGGGGGATGGCGACCACCTCGTCGCAGCGCTCGCGGACCAGGCGCGACAGGCCCCGGCCCTCGGCCCCGAGCACCAGGCACACCGGGCCGTCGGCCGGGCTCAGGTCGGCGAGCTGCTTGTCGGCGGCGCCGTCGAGCCCGACCACCAGGACGGCCGCCTTCGACAGCTGCGCCAGGGCGGCGGGGAGGCCGCCGACCAGGGCGATCGGCAGGTACTCGACGGCTCCGGCGGCGGCCTTGGTGGCGGCCGGCGTGACGTGCACCGCCCGGTGGCGGGGCAGCACCACGCCCGTGGCGCCGGCGCACTCGGCGGAGCGCAGCACGGCGCCGAGGTTGCCGGGGTCGGTCACGCCGTCGAGGGCGACCAGGAAGGGGGCGACCTTCCGCCCCCGTTGCGTGGAGCCGCTCAACAGATCGTCGAGCGAGGCCTCCTCGAGGCCTGCCGCCATCGCCAGGACGCCCTGGGGCGCCTCGCAGCGGGCCTGGGCGGCGAACTTGCCGCGGCTCACCTCGCGGACCGGGGTGCGGGCCGCGGCGGCCATCTCGCGGATGTCGTCGAGGATGGGGGCGGCCTCGGTGTCGCCGGCGATCCAGATCTCGTGCGCCTTGCGGCGACCGGCCACCAGCAGCTCCCGGACGGCCTGACGGCCCTCCACCTGGTCGCCGCCGACGGTGCGGCGGTCCTTGCTCTGCCCCCGCCGTGCCGAGGGGATCGCGGTGGTGGTCGTCCGGCTCCCCGGCCGCACCCGGGTCGGCGGCGGTGTCCGCCCGGTGCCGCTCGACCCCCGGCTGCCCGCTCCCCGGCCGGTGCCACCCCCGGCCGCGCCTCGACCAGCGGCGCCACGGGCTCCCGACCCGACGCCGCGCCCACCGGTCGTCCCGCCCCGCCTCGACGCACCCTTGCCGGCCGGTGCGTCCCGACCGGGAGCACCCCCGCGTCCTCGTCCTCGGTTCGGCTTCATGTGGCGGTGCTCCTGGTGACGAGGGCGACGGCGAGGCAGGCGATGCCTTCGTGGCGGCCGAGGGCGCCGAGGCCCTCGGCTCGTTTTCCTTTGACGGTGACGGGGGCGCCGACGGCCGACGACAGGCGCTCCTCCATGGCCGACCGGTGAGGGGCCAGCTTCGGGGACTCCAGGACGACCGTGCAGTCGACGTTCTGCGGCGACCAGCCGGCAGCCCGGACGTCGGCGACGGCGCTGGTGAGCAGCTCGATCGAGTCGGCGCCGGCCCAGCGGGCGTCGGTGTCGGGGAAGTGCTGGCCGATGTCGCCCAGCCCGGCGGCGCCCAGCAGGGCGTCGGTGACCGCGTGGGCCAGCACGTCGGCGTCGCTGTGACCGGCGAGGCCGGGTGCGCCGGGGAACTCGACACCGCCGATGACCAGGGGGCGCGCCGGGTCGTCGCTGAAGGCGTGCACGTCGTAGCCCTGCCCGATCCGGATGCCGGGCACGCTCCCGCCGTCGCTCATGGGGCGGCCCGGCCGTAGGTGATGCCGGGGAGCAGGGCCTCGGCGAGCAGGAGGTCGGTCGGGTAGGTGATCTTGAGGTTGGTGGGCGTGCCCGACACCAGCTGGACCGTGCCGCCGATGGCCTCGACCAGCGAGGCGTCGTCGGTGCCCTCGTCGCTGCCGGCGTGGGCGGCGCGCAGCACGGCGGCGTCGAACGCCTGCGGGGTCTGGACCACCACCAGGTCGGCCCGGTCGACGACGCCGTCGGTGCGCGACCGCACCGTGTCGGTCACCGGGATGGCGGGCACGACGGCGTCGGCCCCCTGCTCCACGGCGGCGACGACGGCTTCGAACAGGTCGCCGCCGGCCAGGGGGCGGGCACCGTCGTGCACCAGGACGACGGTGGCCTCGGGGGGCACCGCGTCGAGCCCGGCGCGCACCGAGCCGGAGCGGGTGTCCTCACCAGCGACCACCCGGTCGGCGCCGGGCTCGGGCGACTCCGCGTACTCGCTGGGGACCACCAGGACCACACCGTCGGACACGGACCGGGCGGCCTGGAGCGACCAGTCGAGCACCCGGCGATCGCCGAGCGGCTGGTACTGCTTGTGCTGACCGAACCGCCTGGCGCTGCCGGCCGCGACCACGATCGTCCACACCGAGCCCATGACACGAAGAACCTAGCCACGCAAGCTGAGGGCGGTGGCCACCCGGCGGGGTCGGATGCCGGGGGTGGTGTCCACCCAGATGGCGTTTCCGTGGTTAACGTTCCTGAGCGTGACCCCCGCTGACCTGCTTGCAGGCGTCGATCTCTTCAAGGAGCTTCGCCCCGACGAACTGACGCGCCTGGCCAACGAGAGCAGTCGCGAGAGCCTGCGCCGGGGCGATGTCGTGTTCCGTGAGGGCGACGAGCCGGATCGGCTGTACGTGGTGATCCAGGGTCGCATCGCCATCTCCAAGCGCTCGATCGACGGCCGCGAGGCCGTGGTGGCCCTGGTCGAGGACGGGGATCTGTTCGGGGAGATGGGCTTCTTCCTTCCGTTGGGGCGCTCGGCCGAGGCTCGGGCCCTGGAGCCGTCGACGCTGCTGGCCGTGGCCTTCGCCCCGGTGCGGCAGATCTACGAGGAGCGGCCGGAGCTGCTCTGGGGCGTCGTGTCGATGCTGGCCGACCGGGTGCGGATCATGGACGACGTCCTGGCCGACTCGGTGTTCCTCGACGTGACCGGCCGCACCGCCAAGCGGCTGCTGGAGATCGCGTCGGGCAACGACGAGTTCGTGCTGCCGGTGACCCAGGAGGAGCTGGCCGCCATCGTCGGCGCCTCCCGCGAGCGGGTGAACAAGGCCATCGCCAGCTTCGTCCGCCTCGGCTGGATCGAGCAGGCCGACCGCCGCTACAAGATCACCAACCGCGAACAGCTCGAACGCCGCGCCCGGTAGCTCACCACCATGGTTCGCCGTGGTCGGAGCGGGGCTGCGGGTTACGAGTAGCGGTCCAGGATGCTCGTCTCGGCGAGGCGGGACAGGCCCTCCTTGATCGAGCGGGCCCTCGACTCGCCGACGCCGGTGACGTCGTCGAGGTCGTCGATCGTGGCCCGCATGATCTTCTGCAGGGAGCCGAAGCGGTCGATGATCCGGGCCACCACCGACTCCGGCAGCCGCGGGATGCGGGACAGCAGCCGCCAGCCCCGGGGCTCGACGTGGGCGTCGAGGTCGAGCGCCGTGCCCGGCAGGTGGAGGGCCGCCCCCACCGCCTTGAGGTCGAGCAGCTCCTCGGTGCCGAGGTCGTCGAGGGCCGCCATCGCCTGGTCGATGTGCCAGCCCGACTCCTCGTGGAAGTAGTCGAGCACCACCAGGCGGCGGTCGTCCTCCACCCGGCCCATCAGCTCGTCGAGCTGCAGGGACACCAGCCGGCCGTCGACGCCCAGCTCCACGATGTCGGCGGCGATCTCGTCGGCGATGCGGCCCACCATCTCGGTGCGCTGCAGCACTGCCACGACGTCGCGCACCGTGACCAGGTCTTCCACCTCGAGCGCCGCCAGCGAGCTGGTCACAGCGTCGAGCCTGGTGCGGTAGCGCTCCAGCGTCTGCAGGGCCTGGTTCGCCCGGGTGAGCAGCTGCGGGATCGTGGCCAGCGGGTGCTTCCGGTCGCCGACGTAGACGGCGATGATCGCCATGTCCTCCGACACCGAGATCACCGGCACGTCGATCGACCGCGCCACCCGCTCGGCGGTGCGATGGCGGGTGCCCGTCTCCGACGTGGGCACGTTGGGGTTCGGCACCAGGTGCACGTTGGCCCGGGCGATGCGGCTGGCGTCGCTGGCCAGGATGATCGCTCCGTCCATCTTCGCCAGCTCCGACAGCCGCTGCGGGCTGAAGGCCGCATCGAGCAAGAAGCCACCGGAGCAGATGTTCAAGACCTCGGGACCATCGCCCACGACGATCAGAGCACCCTTGTTGGCCTGGAGGATGCGGTCGAGCCCCTCGCGCAGCAGCATGCCCGGTGCCACCGCGGCCAGGGCCGCCAACAGCTCGGGAGTGCGCCGGGTCACCACGCCGCAAGCGTACTGTGCCCATGTCTCACGACCCGTTGACGAGGCGTGTTGCGGTCACCGCTTCGTGCAGGGCGCGGAATCGCCCCACCCGGAGACCGGCGGGTGGATCGGGTGCCGACGCAGGCGCGAGGGCCGACGTGAACCCCAGCCGGGCCGCCTCCGCCAGCCGCCGATCGGTGCCCTGGACCTGCCGCAGGCCGCCGCACAGCCCGACCTCGCCGCAGGCGACCATCTGCGGCGGCAACGGCCGATCGGTCAACGCCGACGCCACCGCCAGGGCGATGGCCAGGTCGGCGCCCGGCTCCCGCACCCGCACGCCGCCGGAGACGGCCACGTGCACGTCGTGTTTGCTCACGAACAGCCCGATGCGTCGCTCCAGCACCGCCAGCACCTGGGCCAGCCGACCGCTGTCGACGCCCTGGGCCGTGCGCCGCGGCATCGGCGCCTGGGTGGGCACCACCAGCGCCTGCAGCTCGACCAGCATCGGGCGCTGGCCGTCGAGCACCGGCGCCACCACCGAGCCGGGGATGCCGACCTGCCGGTCGGTCAGGAACAGGGCGCTCGGGTCGGGCACGCCCATGAGCCCGCAGTCGCCCATCTCGAACAGGCCCAGCTCGTGGGTGCCGCCGAAGCGGTGCTTGGTGGCCCGCAGCAGGCGCAGGGCGTGGTGGCGCTCGCCCTCGAACGACAGCACCGTGTCGACCACGTGCTCCAGCACCTTGGGCCCGGCCAGACCGCCGTCCTTGGTGACGTGGCCCACCATGACCACGGTGAGGTCGCGCCGCTTGGCTTCCGCCACCAGCGTCTGCGCGCAGCCCCGCACCTGCGTCAGCGACCCCGCCGCCGCCCCCAGCTCCGGATCGACCAGGGTCTGTATGGAGTCGACCACCAGCAGCTCGGGCCGCACCTCGTCGAGCAGCGACAGGATGTTCGGCAGCACCGTCTCCGCCGCCAGCCACAGGTTGCCCGCCATCGCCCCGATCCGTTCGGCCCGGGCCGCCACCTGCTGGGCCGACTCCTCGGCGGTGACGTAGAGGCAACGCCGCCCGTCGGACGCCACCGCCGAGGCGAGGTGGAGGAGGAACGTCGACTTGCCGACGCCCGGTTCGCCGCCCAGCAGCGACACCGACCCCGCCACCAGGCCGCCGCCCAGCACCCGGTCGGCCTCGGCGATGTTGGTGGGCCGCGGCGCCACGCCACCCGTGCTGGCCTCGGCGATGGGTATGGCGGGCGCGGCCGGCGCCAGGGAGGCCAAGACCCGCGGCGCCGCGGTCACCTGGGACTCCACCAGGGTGCCCGTCGCCTGGCAGCCGGAGCACCAGCCGGTCCACTGCGGGGCCTCGGCGCCACAGTCGCTACAGCGGTAGACGGTCTTCGTTCGAGCCACACCCCGACCTTATTGAGGGGGTGTGACAGTCAAGGGCCTACCCCGAGGAAGAAGTCCGGCGGCGGAGGAGCAGTACGACGACCAGGGATACCGCTGAAACCAAGGCGATCACGGTGAGGGCCAGCACGGAGCGGTTGTAGACCGTGGACTCCGCCGCCATGTCGACCGGGGCGCCGCCCAGCACGGGCGACCACTCGTCGGTGACACCGCCGGGGAGGGAGACGTCGACCGAGAGCTTCACCATCTCCTCCAGCGGCGCGCCCAGGCGTTGGGCGATGTCGGCCGGGTCCTCACCGAGGGGCTCGCCGTCGAGTGCCGTGGCCAGGCCCTCGTCGCCGAAGGACTCCAGGCCGCCGCTGAGGTCGGCCACGCCCGAGAACTCGTACGAGGTCTGGCCGTACGACGCCGACCGCGACACCGACAGGTCCTGCAGCCCACCGTCCGGCCCCGTCAGCTCCGTCAGCACTGACTGAGCCTCCCCAGGAGTGCCGAACGGCTTGGTGACCTGCAGCCACACGAAGCCCTCACCATCGGGCGACGACACCTCACCCACCGACCAGCCGGCGGCCGTCAGGTCGTCGACCCGCACCAGCCGCACCAGGTCGGCACCATCGGACACACCGCTGGCGTCGAGATCGGGCACCCGACCCAGGGCCTCGGCGTCGAGCCCGACGGCCACCTCCACCGTCCCCGAGCCGTCGTCCTCGACCGTCACCGTGACCGCCGTACGGACCTGGCAGCCGGCCGTCAACACGACGGCCAGCACCGCCAGGAGTCCGCGTCGATACCTCACAGGGCAGGGGACGTTAGATGATGAGCGAGCGGATCAGCTGTCGCCCGAGGCGGCCGGCGTGGGCTCGGCAGCCGGGGCGGCGGACCCACCCGCGTCGGCCATCTCCAGCGACGGGGGCGTGAAGCCCTCGATCGCCCGGAACACGATGCCCTTCTCGCCGGTCTCCGGGTCTTCCTCGACGTCGACCACGATGATCTCGCCGGCCCGGAACTCCTTGAGCAGCATCCGCTCGGAGACAGGGTCCTCGACCTGCCGCTGGATGGCCCGGCGCAACGGCCGTGCCCCGAGCGCAGGGTCGTAGCCCTTGTCGGCCAGGAGCAGCTTGGCCTCGGTGGTGAGCTCCAGGCCCAGGCCCTGGCCCTCGAGCTGACGCTGGACCCGCTTGATCATCAGGTCGACGATCTGCGTGACCTCGGGCTTGGTGAGCTCGTGGAAGACGATGACCTCGTCGATCCGGTTGAGGAACTCGGGCCGGAAGTGGACCTTGAGGGCGTCGGTGACCTTCTCGCGCATGCGCTCGTAGGTGACGGCCTCGTCGGCCCGGGCGAAGCCCACGTTGGCCTTGCGGAGGTCCTGCGTACCGAGGTTGGAGGTCATGATCAGCACGGTGTTGCGGAAGTCGACCGAGCGACCCTGCGCATCGGTCAGGCGACCCTCTTCGAGGATCTGCAGCAGCGTGTTGAACACGTCGGGGTGGGCCTTCTCGATCTCGTCGAACAGCACCACCGAGAACGGCTTGCGCCGCACGGCCTCGGTGAGCTGGCCACCCTCCTCGTAGCCCACGTAGCCCGGGGGCGAGCCCACCAGGCGGGACACCGTGTGCTTCTCCATGTACTCGGACATGTCGAGCTGGATCAGCGCCGTCTCGTCGCCGAAGAGGAACTCGGCCAGCGTCTTGGCCAGCTCGGTCTTCCCGACGCCGGAGGGGCCGAGGAAGATGTACGAGCCGGTGGGACGCTTCGGGTCCTTCAGGCCGGCCCGGGTGCGCCGCACCGCCTGGGAGACCGCCTTGATGGCGTCTTCCTGGCCGACGACCCGCTTGTGCAGCTCTTCCTCCATGCGGAGGAGCTTCTGGGTCTCTTCTTCGGTGAGCTTGTAGACGGGGATGCCGGTCCACACCGAGAGCACCTCGGCGATGGCTTCCTCGTCGACCTCGTCGAACAGGTCGACGCCCGAGTCCTTGATCTCGCGCTCCTTGGACTCCTTCTGGGCGAGGAGCTCCTTCTCCTTGTCGCGGAGACGGCCGGCCTCTTCGAAGTCCTGCTGCTCGACGGCCTTCTTCTTCGACTCGACGATGCCTGCGAGCTCGTTCTCGAGGTCCTTGTAGTCGGTCGGGGTCTGCATGCGCTTGATGCGCAGGCGGGAGCCGGCCTCGTCGATCAGGTCGATGGCCTTGTCGGGCAGGAAGCGGTCGCTGATGTAGCGGTCGGCCAGGTTGGCCGAGGCGACCAGCGCCTGGTCGGTGATCGTGACCCGGTGGTGGGCCTCGTAGCGATCACGCAGGCCCTTGAGGATCTCGATGGTGTGGCTGACCGTGGGCTCGTCGACCGTGATCTTCTGGAAGCGCCGCTCGAGGGCCGCGTCCTTCTCCAGGTGCTTGCGGTACTCGTCGAGCGTGGTGGCGCCGATCGTCTGCAGCTCGCCCCGGGCCAGCATCGGCTTCAGGATCGACGCGGCGTCGATGGCGCCCTCGGCGGCACCCGCACCCACCAGGGTGTGGATCTCGTCGATGAACAGGATGATGTCGCCGCGGGTGCGGATCTCCTTGAGCACCTTCTTCAGGCGCTCCTCGAAGTCGCCCCGGTAGCGGGAGCCGGCGACCAGCGCGCCCAGGTCGAGCGTGTAGAGCTGCTTGTCCTTGAGGGTCTCGGGCACCTCGTTGGCGACGATGCCCTGGGCCAGGCCCTCGACGATCGCCGTCTTGCCGACGCCGGGCTCGCCCACCAGCACCGGGTTGTTCTTGGTGCGGCGGGACAGGACCTGCATGACCCGCTCCATCTCGCGGGCACGACCGATGACCGGGTCGAGCTTCTTCTCGCGAGCGAGCTGGGTGAGGTTGCGGCCGAACTGGTCGAGCACCAGCGAACCGGTGGGCTGGCTCTCGCCCGTGCCGGTACCGGCGGTGGCGCCGGCCTTCTCGGGACCCTGGCCACCGGAACCCTGGTACCCCGACAGCAGCTGGATGACCTGCTGACGGACCCGGGACAGGTCGGCTCCGAGCTTCACGAGCACCTGGGCGGCGACGCCCTCGCCCTCGCGGATCAGCCCCAGCAGGATGTGCTCGGTGCCGATGTAGTTGTGCCCGAGCTGCAGCGCCTCGCGGAGCGACAGCTCCAGGACCTTCTTGGCGCGGGGCGTGAACGGGATGTGACCGGACGGCGACGATCCGCCCTGGCCGATGATCTCTTCGACCTGGTTGCGGACGGCCTCGAGGCTGATGCCCAGCGACTCGAGCGCCTTCGCGGCGACACCCTCACCCTCGTGGATCAAGCCCAGGAGGATGTGCTCGGTGCCGATGTAGTTGTGGTTGAGGAGCCGAGCTTCCTCTTGGGCCAGAACTACCACCCGTCGAGCCCGGTCGGTAAACCGTTCGAACAAGACCTGCCTCCCACCCGTCGGGGGAATCCGTGGGGCGAGTGTACCCCGGAGGGTGTTGCGTCCACCCTCGAAGACGATGCGCTCGCTGCCCGTCTCTGCACCGTTCTTCGGAGCGGACAGCAAGAGTTGGTCAGGCTAGTGGTCGCCGGGCCCGGTCGGGCGCCAGACGTCACGGATCTGTGGAATCTCCGGCCTCGGCCAGCATCTGCTCGAGGCGCCGTCGCAGCGCAGCGACCTCGACGCCCTCGGCCCGGAGCGCCCGCATCGCCCCGCCGTCGGGCCGGCTGAGCAGCCACAACAGGAGGTGCTCGCTGCCCATCCGGGGATGTCGGCGCCGGGTGGCCTCGTCGCTCACACCGCTCATGACCGACGCCGCCAGCGAG
>Ga0193742_1000552_pt1 | contig 24754 bp, 25 predicted proteins | sample L2c1metaG_FD_165511 | JGI IMG/M metagenome (GOLD analysis project Ga0193742, IMG submission 165511) | Soil microbial communities from a riparian zone of the East river system, Colorado, United States - L2c1 | ecosystem: Environmental > Terrestrial > Soil > Riparian zone | place: USA: East River... | reverse complement strand
CCCGGTGGCGGCAGTGGCGGTGGCGGCGGCGGCGGTGGCTACCGTCCCGGTGGCGGCGGCGGTGGCGCACCGGCCGGTGGTGGCGGTGGCTTCCGCGGTGGCGGCGGTGGCCGTCCCGGCTCCGGTGGCGGTCGCGGCGGCGCCGCGGGCGCGTTCGGCCGGCCCGGTGGGCCGTCCCGGCGCGGTCGCAAGTCGAAGCGCCAGAAGCGCCAGGAGTACATGGAGAACATGCAGGCGCCCAGCGTCGGCGGTGTTCGCCTCCCCAAGGGCAACGGCGAGTCCATCCGGCTCCCGCGCGGCGCCTCGCTGACCGACTTCGCCGAGAAGATCAACGCCAACCCGGCCTCGCTGGTGCAGGTGCTGTTCCACCTCGGTGAGATGGTCACCGCGACGCAGTCGGTCTCCGACGACGTCCTCGAGCTGCTCGGCACCGAGATGAACTACAAGGTGCAGGTGGTCAGCCCCGAGGAGGAGGACCGCGAGCTGCTCGACTCCTTCGACATCTCCTACGGCGAGGACGCCGGTGGCGAGGAGGAGCTGCAGGCGCGGCCGCCGGTCGTGACCGTCATGGGTCACGTCGACCACGGTAAGACCCGCCTGCTCGACACCATCCGCAAGACGACGGTGCACGAGGGCGAGGCCGGTGGCATCACCCAGCACATCGGCGCCTACCAGGTCGCGGTCGAGGTCGACAGCAACGAGCGGCTGATCACCTTCATCGACACCCCGGGCCACGAGGCGTTCACCGCCATGCGTGCCCGTGGCGCCAACTCCACGGACATCGCGGTGATCGTGGTCGCCGCCGACGACGGCGTAATGCCGCAGACGGTGGAGGCCATCAACCACGCGCAGGCCGCCGGCCTGCCGATCGTGGTGGCGGTCAACAAGATCGACAAGGAAGGCGCCAACCCGCAGAAGGTGCGCCAGCAGCTCACCGAGTACGGGCTGGTGGCCGAGGAGTACGGCGGCGACACGATGTTCGTCGACATCTCCGCGCGGCAGAACATCAACATCGGCGGGCTGCTCGAGGCGGTCGTGCTCACCGCGGACGCGGCGCTCGACCTGCGGGCCAACCCGGAGATGGAGGCGCAGGGCGTCGCCATCGAGGCGCACCTGGACCGCGGTCGCGGTCCGGTGGCCACGGTGCTGGTCCAGCGCGGCACGCTGCGGGTCGGCGACTCGATCGTCGCCGGCGACGCGTACGGCCGCGTGCGCCGCATGGTCGACGAGTTCAACGAGGACATCACCGAGGCGACCCCGTCGCGTCCGGTGCAGGTCATCGGGTTCACGTCGGTGCCTGGCGCCGGTGACACCTTCCTGGTCGTCGAGGAGGACCGCACGGCACGGCAGATCGCCGAGCGCCGGGCGGCCCGCATGCGCAACGCGGCGAACGCCTCGCGGCGCAAGCGGATCAGCCTCGAGGACCTGGACTCCGCGCTCAAGGAGACCAGCCAGCTCAACCTGATCATCAAGGGCGACAACTCGGGTACCGTCGAGGCACTCGAGGACGCGCTCACGAAGATCGACGTTGGCGAAGAGGTCGAGCTGCGGGTCATCGACCGCGGTGTCGGTGGCATCACCAAGGCCAACGTGGACCTGGCGATCGCGTCCGACGCGATCATCCTCGGGTTCAACGTCCGCGCCGAGGGCAAGGTCACCGAGCAGGCCAACCGCGAGGGCATCGACGTCCGGTACTACTCGGTCATCTACCAGGCGATCGACGAGATCGAGCAGGCCCTCAAGGGCATGCTCAAGCCGGTCTACGAAGAGGTCGAGCTCGGCCGCGCCGAGGTGCGCGACGTGTTCAAGTCCTCGAAGGTCGGCACGATCGCGGGTTGCATGGTGCTGTCCGGTGAGATCCGGCGCAACGCCAAGGCACGCCTCATGCGGGACGGCGTCGTCGTCCAGGAGAACCTGCCGGTCAGCTCGCTGCGGCGGTTCAAGGACGACGCGGTCGAGGTCCGCGAGGGCTTCGAGTGTGGTCTGACGCTCGGCTCGTACGGTGATCTCAAGGTCGACGACATCATCGAGACCTACGAGCTGCGCGAGAAGCCGCGCGACTGAGTGTCTCCCCGGTGCCGCCCGCTCGACGGGCGGCACCGGGCTTTCTTTGTAAGGAACTTCGTTGTACGTGGGGGCACTCGAGCTGGATGTGCTGCTAGGCGACATCCGCTCGTTGAAGGAGAAGCGCTCGGCCGTGCGGCCGGTCATCGCGGAGCTGCGCAAGCGGTTCGAGGTGACCGTCGCCGAGGCGGGACACCTGGACAAGCACAGAAGAACACTCATCGGCGTCGCCGTGGTCGCGGCCGAGGCGTCGCATGTGGACGATGTGCTCGACGCGTGCGAACGGTTGGTCGCCGGCCGTCCAGAACTGGACCTGCTGTCGGCCCGGCGCCGCTGGCTGGGTCCCGAGGACTGAGTTTTCCCCACGCCCGTATGGAAAGGAACCGTCGTGGCTGACGCACCACGCGCCCGCAAGCTCGCGAAGCGCATCGCGCAGATCGTGGCGTCCGCGCTGGAGCACGAGGTGAAGGACCCACGCCTGGCGCGGGTCACGATCACCGACGTCAAGATCACCGCCGACCTGCACGACGCGACCGTCTACTACACGGCTCTCGGCGACAAGATCGACGCGCGGCCCGACTTCCAGGGCGTGGCGCAGGCGCTGGAGTCCGCGAAGGGCGTGCTCCGGACCATGGTCGGGCAGGGCACGGGCGTCCGGTTCACGCCGACGCTGACCTTCATGGCGGACACCGTCCCGGAGGACGCCAAGCGCATCGAGGACCTGCTGGCCCGCGCGCAGGCGGCCGACGCCGAGGTCGCGCGGATCGCCAACGGCGCGAAGCCGGCCGGCGACCCCGACCCGTACCGCGCGCCCCGTGAGGACGACGAGGACTGAGCGGCACACCGCTGGTTCTCCTCCGCCAAGCGCCGCCGATACGCGACCGTTGCCGGATCGGTAGTACTACTCAACTTTCTGTGAGCACGGCACCACCTAGCGTCTAACGTCGTCGGACTGCCGACAGCGGGACGACGATGGGGGACGCATGGACGACGGGCTCGGGACCGCTACCACTGGGCGCGCGCACAGCGACGCGCCGGTCGTCGGTCGGCTCCCGGTCCGGGTGGAAGAATGCGTCCTGTCTGACATGGAGGAAGCGGAAGCCGTCCACGAGACGCACCCGGCTGACTCCGACTTCCGCACACACGTCCTCGCGTCCGACCCAGACACCGAGAACCGGATCCTGGGCCGTCGAAACGCGTCATTCACCGGATGTGGAGGAGGAGCGGGCATGAACAGCACAACCACCGAGCGGCAGGCCATGACACCGTTACCCATGTCCGCCCGGTCGCGTTCGTGGCCGTACGGCACGCCATGAGACGGCGGCTGTGGGGCATCGCGGCCGTGCTCGTGCTCGCCGGCTGCGGAGGCGGACAGAAGTCCATCGCCCCGGTGACGGAGTCGCAGGCCTACGACCGGGTCGAGAGCTACATGCGGCGGGCGGTCACCGCGCTGCCGGACGACGCGCGGCTCGAGCCGAGCGAACCGGCGGCTTCCGTTGCGTGCAAAGGGGAGCCGCGCGGGCGGGTGAAGGTCGTCAGCACCTACTGGGTGCGTGGCATCGGCGACGAGAGCAAGCATTTCGACACGCTGGTGACGTGGTGGACGGCGCACGACTTCGAGGTGCTGGACGACCTCCGGCCGGAACGGCACTACGTGTGGGTGCAGAACACGGCGGACGACTTCCGGATGTCCTTGCGCGACAACGCCGACGGCGACCTGCTGCTCGGCGCCGAATCGCCGTGCGTCGCGGGCGGGTAGGTCAGCGGAGCTCTTCGGCCGCGGCGAGGGTGGGGGCCAGCCGCTCCCGTTCGGCAGGGGTCAGCTCGATCGCCCGCAGCTCGGTCAGCGTCTCGTCCGCTCGGGCGTCGTCGCCGAGCGCCACCGCGAGTTCCACGCGGTACGCGAGCGCCGCCACCCGTTCGGTCGCGGTGGCGTCCGTGATCCTCGCCAGCGCGCCGTCGAGGATCTTGGCCGCCTGGGCGTGGTGGCCCCTGCTGTCGCCCTGCACCACGGCGTTGTCCAACGCGACCCCGAGCGGGCCCTGCTCCGGCGCGGGCGCGGCGGGCGCGGCTGGGAAGATCCGGATGTGGTTCCCGCCCGGGTCGACCACCGTGAAGCCCGCGAGGTTGCCGGAGTTCTTCCGTCGCCTCGGCTGGGTCATGCGCGGGATGCCCGAGACCGGGACCTTGCCGTACCGCTCGCGCAGACCGGCCGAGAACGCCGCGTGCAGCACCCCGGTGTCCGGCACCTGCACGACGCAGGAGCCGTACGAGTCCTCGGCCACGAACCCGTCGATGCCGAAGAAGTGCAGCTCCCAGTCCTCCCGCCGCACCACCACGTACGGGTTCGGCTTCGTCTGCCGGTAGGTCCTGGTGAAGCCGAGCGTCTCGTAGAACGACACCACCTCGTCGATCGACGCGCACGGCAGCAGCGGCACCGTCACCTCATTCGCCATCGTCGTCCTCCAGTAGGTCCCCGAGGTCACGCAGCACCGAGAGGCACGCGCGCAGGTCGGACATCGGCAGCCGTTCCGCGATGGCGGTCGCCCACGCCGCCTGCTGCTTCTCCACGTACCGCAGCGCGGTGCGGCCCGAGTCGGTGAGCGCCATCAGCCTGGCCCGCCGGTGGGCCGGGTTGTCGACGAGCTCGACGAGCCGGTCCCTGGCCAGCGCGTCCGCCGTCTGCTGGACGGTCTGCCTGGTCAGGCCCATGGTCCGAGCCACGTGCGCCACGGTCGCCGGTTCGTGGTCGATGACGCCGAGCACCTGCCAGCGCGCGCTGGTGAGGCCGGCCGGGCGCGCGAGCCCGTCGCCGGCCGCCAGCAACAGGCCGTTCACCCGGAACACCTCGACCAACAGCTCGGAGAACGCCCAACCTCCAGGGCTCAGTCCGGTCACGGTCGACAAAACTGCCATATTGACAGGTACCTGTCAAAGTTAGGGTGGCGAGGGTGAAGAGACGGACGTTCTTCCTCGGCGCGGGGGCGTTCGCGCTCACCGGCTGCTCCGACGACGCGCCGCGGCTGCCGCCGGCGACCGTCACCCCGACGTCGCCGTCCGCGAACGAACCGCCGAAGGCGCTGTCGGTCGAGTACGTCCAGTCGACCGCGCGCGGGCGGCAGGTCACGATGGTCATCGTCCGGCCGGAAGGGGCGCTGGACCAGGAGCTGCCCGTCTGCGTCGCCTTGCACGGCCGCGGCTCGGACGCGCGGATGATCGTCCAGCTGGGCGTGCGGGAGTTGCTGAGCTCCTCGGACGTGCCGTTCGCGATGGTCGGGCTCGACGGCGGCGACTCCTACTGGGTGGCGCGGGACCCCGCCGACGACCCGCAGCGCATGCTCGCCGAGGAGCTGCCCGGCTGGCTCGGCGAACGCAACCTCCAGACCCAGCCGTTCGGCGTGTTCGGGCTGTCCATGGGCGCCTACGGGGCACTCAACTACGCCCGCCGCACCCCGCACCCCGCGGTCGCCGTGATCAGTCCGGCGCTGTTCCTCGACTGGCCGGACGCGCATGCGAGGGACGCGTTCTCCGGCGAGCGGGCGTGGGCCGCGACCGACCCACTCCAGCGCGTCGACGCGCTCGGCGACGCGCGGGTCGGCGTCTGGTGCGGCACCGAGGACCCCTTCCACCCGGCCGCGGAGAAACTGACCGAGCTGGCGAAACCGCAGGTCGCGGACTTCCAGCCGGGCGGACACGACGCCGACTACTGGCTGCGCACCATGCCGGGCATCGTTCGGTTCCTCGGCGAGCGGGCCGGCGCATAACTCCCACTGGACGCCACCGCCACAGTGCGTGAGGCTGTGCGGGTGCTGACCGCCGATCTTCGCGCGGCCGCGGAGCTGCTCGGGGCCGCGACCGACGTGACGCTGCTCGCGCACATCAACCCCGACGCGGACGCCCTCGGCAGCGCGCTCGCGCTCGGGCTGGTCCTGCGCAGGCGGGGCGCGACCGTGCGGGTCTCGTTCGGCGCGCCCGACGAGGTGCCCGAGACGCTGCGCGGCCTCGACCCGGCCGGGCTCGTCGTGCCGGCGGACGAGGTCCCGGCCGCGCCCGCGCTGCTGGTCGCGTGCGACACCGGCAGCGAGCATCGGCTCGGCAAGCTCGCCGACCGGCTCGAGAGCACGGTCGCCGCGGGCGGCTCGGTGCTGGTCATCGACCACCACGCGTCCAACACGCGGTTCGGCACCCACCACGTCGTCGACGACACCGCGGAGGCCACGGTCGTGCTGGTCCTCGCCGTGCTCGACGAGCTGAGGGAGCCGCTGGACCCGGACATCGCCCGCTGCCTGTACGCGGGGCTCGTCACCGACACCAGCTCGTTCCGCAGGGCGACCCCGGCCACCCACCGGACCGCGGCGCGGCTGATCGAGGCCGGCGCCGACCCGGCGGCGATCGCCCGCGAACTGCTCGACGCGCACCCGTTCGCGTGGCTGCCGATGCTCGCGCGGGTGCTCGGCAGGGCCGAGCTGGAGCCGGAATCGGCCGGGGGAATGGGTTTCGTGCACACGACCGTGCACCTGTCCGACATGGCTGCCGCTTCGTCAGCGAGCCCTGGCGGCGGCCGCGTGCGGTTGTCGGAGGTGGAGTCCGTCGTGGACATCCTGCGCGCCACCGCCGAGGCGGAGGTCGCGCTCGTGCTCAAGGAGATGGCGCCGGGGCATTGGTCGGGCTCGCTGCGGGCCGCCGGCGCGGTGGACGTGCGGGCGGCGGCGGAGCGGCTCGGCGGCGGCGGGCACCGGCTCGCCGCCGGGTTCACGGCGACCGGCACGGCGGCCGAGGTGCTCGCGGCCGTCCGCGAGACGTTGCGAAATCCGGTGCTGCTCGTAACCAGTTGAGGACGATGAGCGGCGTTCGGGTGAACAAGTGGTATAAACCAATCGCCGTGCCGGGCCCTAGGGTCGGCGGCGACCCAGCCAGGCGGACCGGACCGGCCCGGCGGAAACGGAGGACATCTTGAGGCGCGTCACAATTGCGGTCGCGGTGGCGACCGCGGCAGCGCTCGGACTCGCCGGCTGCGGGAGCGACACCGGCAGCGGCGACAGCGGCGAGAACACCAGCCTGGACCTGTTGGTCCCGCTGTACGGCGACAAGACCAAGCCCTACTGGGAGCAGCTGGTCAAGGACTTCGAGGCGAAGAACTCGAACATCGACGTCAAGCTCGAGACCCAGAGCTGGGACGACATCTACACCGTCCTGGACACCAAGGTCCAGAACAACAAGGCGCCGGACATCCTCGAGCTGGACGCCGCGGGCCCCGCCTACGCCTCCGAGGACCTGCTGTACAAGGCCGAGGAGATCGTCTCGCCCGAGACGTTCAAGGACATCGAGCCCGCGTTCATCGACAGCGCCAAGATCGACGGTCAGGCGTACGGCGTGCCGTCCGTCGCGTCGACCCGCGCGCTGTTCTACAACAAGGCCTTGTTCGCCCAGGCCGGTGTCACCGCCCCGCCGAAGACGTGGGACGAGCTGCTCGAGGCCGCGAAGAAGGTCTCCGCGCTCGGCAACGGGATCAGCGGCTACGGCATGCCGCTTGGCAGCGAGGAGGCGCAGGCCGAGTCGTCCATCTGGGCCTACGGCGCCGGCGCGTCCTGGGAGAAGGACGGCAAGATGACGATCGACACGCCGCAGGCCACCGAGGCCCTCACCTTCATGAAGAAGATGATCGACGAGGGCGCCACGCAGCCGAACCCGGGCGCGACCGACCGCACGCCGCTGCTCGACGTGTTCATCCAGGGCAAGATCGGCATGATCGAGGGCCTGCCCCCGATCGTCGGCCAGATCAACGAGAAGGCCCCCGACCTGGACTGGGCGATCGCGCCGAGCCCGACCAAGGACGGCAAGCCGGTCACGCTGGGTGTCGCCGACTACTTCGTCGGCTTCGACAACGACGAGAACAAGCAGGGCGCCATCGCGAAGTTCCTCGACTTCTTCTACCAGCAGGACAACTACGTCAAGTTCAACGACAACGAGGGCTTCATCCCGGCCACCAAGTCCGGCGCGGAGGCCGCGGCCTCGAAGCCGGAGCTGAAGACGTTCCTCGAGTCGCTGCCGGACGCGAAGTTCTACCCGGCGACGAACCCGGCGTGGGGTCAGACCTCCGGCGCGTTCAAGTCCCTCGTCGGCCAGATCGAGACCAAGCCGGTCGACCAGGTGCTCAAGGAGATCCAGGCCAAGGCCGACGCGAGCGGCTGAGGCACGGAGTTACAGGTGAAGACGGCTGGCGCGGGGTCCTGAGCGGATCGGGGCCCCGCGCCGGTACCCACGAGAGGCGCTCGGGTGGCAACCGCACGAAACAAGGCGTTGAAACGGCACGCGCGCCGTCAGACGACGTTGCAGGCACTTCCGTGGCTGGCACCGGCGCTGGTCCTCATCGGCGGAGTGGTGATCTTCCCGGTCGGCTACATGATCTACACGTCGTTCCGCGACCTGTCCCGGTTCGGCAAGGACCGCGGCTGGGCCGGCTTCGAGAACTACGTCCGGGTGTTCGACCTTGGCCAGCTGCCGACCGTGCTCACCAACACGATCATCTGGACGGTCGGTTCGGTCGTGGTGACCGTGGTGCTCGCACTGGTGCTCGCGCAGTTCCTGAACAAGCGCTTCCCCGGCCGCAAGATCCTCCGCATGGTGATCATCGTGCCGTGGGCGGCGTCGGTCGTGATGACCTCGACGGTGTTCGTCTACGGGCTCGACCCGTTCTACGGGATCATCAACAAGTTCCTGGGGGACGTCGGGCTGTTGGACGAGCCGTACGGGTTCCTCAAGAACGCCACGTCCGGGTTCCTGTCCGCGATGGCCGTCGCGGTGTTCGTCTCGGTGCCGTTCACCACCTTCGTGGTGCTCGCCGGACTGCAGACCATCCCGCACGACGTGCTGGAGGCGGCGCAGATCGACGGCGCGGGCCGTTTCCAGACGTACTGGCAGGTCGTGTTCCCGATGCTGCGCCCCGCGCTCGCGGTCGCGGCCATCATCAACATCATCAACGTGTTCAACTCGCTGCCGATCCTGAAGACCATGACCGGCTCGATACCCGGCTACGACGCCGACACCACGACCACGCTGATGTTCAAGCTCATCCAGAACGACCGGCAGATCGACACGGCGAGCGCCTTGTCGGTGGTCAACTTCCTCGTGATCATCGTGGTGATCGGCATCTACCTGAAGGTCGTCAAGCCCATGCGGGAGGTGAACACGTGAGTACGGTGTTGGATCGGCCGGTCGACATGACCGGTGTCGGCGCCGGTCCCAAGAAGGGCCGGCCGGCGAAGAAGCGGTGGGGCCTGACGATCGTCGGCGCGATCGTCGCGCTGGTGTTCCTCGCGCCGTACCTGATCATGCTCTCCGGCGCGTTCAAGTCCCGCCAGGAGATCCTGCGGGTGCCGCCGGACTACCTGCCGGAGACCTGGCATTTCGACAACTTCGTCAACATGTGGGGCACGCCGGAGACGCCGCTGCCGCAGAACCTGCTGTCCACGGTCGTGATCTCGTTGGGCGGCACGGCGCTCGCGCTCGTCGCCGCGCTGCCGGCCGCGTACTACACCGCGCGGCACAACTTCCGGCTCAAGCTGCCGTTCATGCTGCTGGTGCTGGTCACGCAGATGCTGCAGCCGACCGTGCTGGCCTCCGGGCTCTTCCGTGAGTTCGTCGGGCTGGAGATCAACGACACCTGGCTCGCGATGATCCTCGTGAACGCGGCGTTCAACCTGTCGTTCGCGGTGTGGATCATGCACAGCTTCTTCGCGACCGTGCCGAAGGAGATCGAGGAGGCGGCCTGGCTCGACGGCTGCTCGCGCGGCCAGTCACTGCGGCGGATCATGCTGCCGTTGGTGTGGCCGGGCATCGTCACGGCGATCATCTTCACGTTCATCGCGTGCTGGAACGAGTTCGCGGCGAGCCTCATCCTGCTACCCACCGACACCAACCAGCCGCTCACGGTGGCACTGACCAGGTTCATCGGTCAGTACGAGTCGGCGTGGCAGTATGTCTTCGCGGTCTCGATCATCGGGATTCTGCCGGTCGTGGCGCTGTTCGCCCTGATCGAGAGGCACCTGGTCTCCGGGCTGACCGCGGGCGGAGTGAAGTGAAGTCGTGATTACTGAATCGTGGTGTTCACGGTTTTGTTGCTCTAGATTGACGTCGCGCGCCGGTTTTCGACCGGGCCGAACAACGTGGTGCGGTCTCTGACCGGCGGAAGGAAAGGATCACCATGGCAACAGTGACCTTCGACGGCGCGAGCCGTTACTACGCGGGCACGGAGCGGCCCGCGGTTGACCAGCTCAACCTCGAGGTTGAGGACGGCGAGTTCCTCGTACTGGTCGGGCCGTCAGGCTGCGGCAAGTCGACCACCCTGCGCATGCTGGCCGGGCTGGAGGGCGTCGACGAGGGCGCCATCCGCATCGGCGAGCGCGAGGTGACCGACCTGCCCCCGAAGGACCGGGACATCGCCATGGTGTTCCAGAACTACGCGCTCTACCCGCACATGACGGTCGCCGACAACATCGGCTTCCACCTCAAGATCAAGAAGGTGCCGAAGGCGGAGCGGGCCGAGCGGGTGCTCGAGGCCGCGAAGCTGCTCGACCTCGAGTCGTACCTGGACCGCAAGCCGGCCAAGCTCTCCGGTGGCCAGCGCCAGCGTGTCGCCATGGGCCGCGCGATCGTGCGCAGCCCGCAGGTGTTCTGCATGGACGAGCCGCTGTCCAACCTGGACGCGAAGCTGCGCGTGCAGACCCGCACGCAGATCGCGTCGCTGCAGCGCCGGCTGGGCGTCACCACGATCTACGTGACGCACGACCAGGTCGAGGCCATGACCATGGGCGACCGGGTGGCCGTGCTCAAGGACGGCCTGCTGCAGCAGTGCGACACCCCGATCGGCCTGTTCGGCAAGCCGAAGAACCTGTTCGTCGCCGGCTTCATCGGTTCGCCCGCCATGAACCTGATCCCGGCGGCCGTGACCGGCGAGAGCGCGGTGATCGGCGGTCAGACGATCGAACTGACGCCGGCGCAGCGGTCCGCGCTCACCGGCTCGAACGTGGTCGTCGGCATCCGGCCGGAGGGCTGGACCCTCACGTCGGCCGACAAGGGCATCTCCGCGACCGTCGAGGTCGTCGAGGAGCTCGGCTCCGACCAGTTCCTGTACTGCTCGACCTCGGCGCCGCAGCTGGCGACCGACGAGGTCGCGGAGGCCGACGCCACCGCGCCGCCGCCCATCACCGTGCGCGCGCCGGGCATGTCGGCGTTCCAGCGCGGCGAGAAGGTCGGCCTCATCCCGCAGGCTGGTGCGGTGCACCTGTTCGACGCGGACACGGGCGACCGGCTGCCTGACTGATCTCTCGATGTGGGCACGCGGCCCGGGACCTTCACGGTCCCGGGCCGCTGCCGTTGAATGACCGCATGACGACACGACGTACCGCGATGGCCGGCATCGCCGCCGCGCTGATGCTCGGCCTGACCTCGGCAGGCGTTGCCGTATCCGACACGGCGGGCGCCCCGGTGGCGGCCGCGACCACCCCGGGGGACGCCTACCAGCGCACCGAGCTGTACTTCGGCGGCAACACGCCCGACGGCGTCCCGATCACCCCCGCCGAGTTCGAGCTGTTCCTCGACAAGGAGGTCACGCCCGCGTTCCCGGACGGGCTGACCTGGCTCGAGGCCCACGGCCAGTGGATGGGCGGCAAGGAGGACTCCTACGTGCTGATCATCCTGTACCCGTTCGGCGACCGGTCGGCGAACCGGGAGATCGAGGAGATCCGCACCGACTACAGGCAGCAGTTCCAGCAGCAGTCCGTGTTGCGTGCGGACAGCGTCGACAAGGTCTCGTTCTGACAGTTGGTGCTCGTTTTTGATATAAAACACGCAGGTTCGAGCAACAGGGGAGAGGTCCATGACGTACCTGCGTGACGAGATCGCCAGCCAGCCGGCGGTGTGGGAGCGTGCACTCGCGGTGGACGCTTCCGCACTGCCGGCGGCCGGCGAGCGGGTGGCGGTGATCGGCTGCGGCACGTCGTACTACATGGCGCAGGCCTACGCGGCGCTGCGGGAGTCGGCCGGGCAGGGGGAGACCGACGCGTTCGCGGCGTCGGAGTTCCCCGCGTCGCGGGCCTACGACCGGGTGGTGGCCCTGACCCGCTCCGGCACGACGACCGAGGTGCTGGCCGCGCTCGACCGGTGCGCCGCGCCGACCGTGGCGGTCACCGCGGACCCCGCGACGCCGATCAGCTCGGCGGCCGACGCGGTGGTGGCGCTGGACTTCGCCGACGAGCGGTCGGTGGTGCAGACCCGGTTCGCGACCTCGGCGCTGGTGCTGCTGCGCGCGTCGCTGGGGGAGTCCCTGGTCGGCCTGCCCGCCGACGGCACGGCCGCGCTGTCCGAGCCGCTCGACCCGGCCCTCCTCGGCGCCGAGCAGGTCACGTTCCTCGGCACCGGGTGGACGATCGGCCTCGCGAACGAGGCGGCGCTGAAGCTGCGCGAGGCCGCGCAGCTGTGGACCGAGTCGTACTACGCGATGGAGTACCGCCACGGGCCGATCTCGATCGCGGCGCCCGGCCGGGTCGTGTGGCTCTTCGGGGCGGCACCGGCCGGACTGGTCGCGGCGGTGCGCCACATCGGCGCGCACGTCGAGGAGTGGGCCGGCGACCCGCTCGCCGCGCTGGTGCGTGTGCACCGGCTGGCCGAGGCGGTGGCCGAGGTCAAGGGACTCGACCCGGACCGGCCGCGCAACCTGGACCGCTCGGTGATCCTGACGCCGTGATCGGGCACTACTCCGATCGGCCGTAGCCCGATCTGGTGCAATTGTGTGATAGTGCAGTTAACCGCGCACTTTCACGCACCATAGATCGGGGATCTTGCAATGAGTGAGCAGTCAGGTGTCTCACGCAGGGCGATGTTGCGGAACGCGGCCGTCGCCGGGGTGGGTCTCGGAGTGGCGGCGGGAGGAACCGGGGTGGCGGGAGCCGCGGGGGCGGACGAGGCCGCGGCGCCGAAGCGGCGCGGCCGGTCGATGATCGGGGTGCCGTTCGAAGGCGTCGCGAACCCGAGGTTCGGCGTGATCGGGCTCGGCAACCGCGGCGGCGGGATGGTGCCGTTGCTGCTCGAGGTGCCCGGCGCGAAGGTCACCGCGCTGTGCGACATCCGGCCGGAGTTCGCGAACGCCGCGGCGAAGGCGGTCACCGACGCGGGACAGCCCGCGCCCGCGCTCTACACCGGCGGCGACGAGGACTACAAGAACCTCGTCGCAAGGGACGACGTGGACTTCGTCTACGTCGCGACGCCGTGGGAGTGGCACACGCCGATGGCGCTGGCGGCCATGCGCGCCGGCAAGCACGTCGGCGTCGAGTGCCCGATCGGCCTGACGGTCAAGGACTTGTGGGAGCTCGTCGACACGTCGGAACAGACGCGGCGGCACTGCATCCAGCTCGAGAACTGCTGCTACGGCCAGAACGAGCTGCGCGCGCTGCGGATGGCGCACGACGGGCTGTTCGGCGACCTGCTGCACGGGTCCGGCGCGTACCTGCACGACCTGCGGGAGCTGTTGTTCTCGAAGACGTACTACGAGGACCAGTGGCGCAGGAAGTTCCACACGTCCTACGACGGCGACCTCTACCCGACGCACGGCCTCGGCCCGGTCGCCGCGTACATGGACCTGCACCGCGGCGACAAGTTCGTGCGCATGACGTCGATGAGCACGCCCGCGCTGGGGCTCGCCGCGTACCGCGAGCAGCACCTGCCGCCCGGCGACCCGACGTGGCAGGAGAGCTACGTCAACGGCGACGTGACGATGAGCCTGATCCAGACCGCGCGCGGGCGGGTCATCCACATCGTGCACGGGGTGTCGAACCCGCACCCGTACTCGCGGCTCAACCACCTCGCCGGCACGAAGGGCGTGTTCGAGGACTACCCCGCGCGGATCTACCTCGAGCCGGACATGTCCGACGACCAGTGGGGCTCCTTCGACGACTACGCGGAGCACGACCACTGGCTGTGGAAGGATGTTGGCCCCGGACCGGGCGGGCACGGCGGCATGGACTACATCATGCTGTGGCGTCTCGTGCAGACCCTCCAGCTCGGCCTGCCGCCGGACATCGACGTGTACGACTCGGCGGCGTGGAACGCGCCGTTCCCGCTGAGCGTGCAGTCGATCCGTGGGCACGGCGCGTCGGTGCCGTTCCCGGACTTCACCCGTGGCAACTGGAAGACCCCGCACCCCGGCACCGACTCGGAGAAGCCGGCCTGACGCGCGTCCCGGGCGCCGGGCGCCGGCGCCCGGGTCAGCTTTCCCTTCTGCGCGAACGGAAAGCGGCCACGTGCACGCGGTTCGCGCAGCGGGGTGAGCAGAACCGCTTCGCCTGGTTCGTCGACGTGTCCAGGTAGTAGTTGTCGCAGTCGTCCGCGGTGCAGTGCCCCCACCGCGTCAGTCCATAGTGGACGATCCCGTGCGCGATGCCCCATGCCGCCGCGGCGGCCACCTCGGTGGCGGGCGAGGCCGTCGCGTCCGCCATGTGGATGTGCCAGTTCGGGTCCGCCGCGTGACCCGCGGACAGCCGCGGGTTCAGCGGGTGCTCCGCCAGCAGTGCGTTGACCGCCGCGAGCACCCCGTCGTGGTCCGCCGCGACCGTGGCCGCCAGCACGCGCCGCAGGCCGGCCGCCACCGGACGCAGCGCCGTCAGGTCCGGCTCGCCGGCCCGGGTCGACCACCACGGCTCGTCGTGCAACGCCGCCTGGAGTGCGGGAACGTCCAGCAGTTCCGCGTTGGCCAGCCTCAGTGCGACGGCCAGGTAATCGGCGTTGTCCATGTGTGGTCCTTACGGCTATCGTCAGGGGTGAAATCCGCAAGCACACCTTACCGAAGTTCGGGGGGGACGCGTGACCGAGCGCGCACCGTTCAGGCAGATCCTCGGCCTCGCCGTGCCGGCGCTCGGCGTGCTCGCCGCGGAGCCGCTCTACCTGCTGGTCGACACGGCGGTCGTCGGCCACCTCGGCGCCCTGCCGCTCGGCGCGCTGTCCATCGGCGCGATCGTGCTCGCGCAGGTCTCGACCCAGCTGACCTTCCTCTCCTACGGCACCACCGCCCGCGCCGCCCGTCTCCACGGGGCGGGCCGGCGCGCGGCGGCCGTCGAGGAGGGCGTGCAGGCGACGTGGCTCGCGGCCGCCGTCGGCGTGCTCCTGATCGTGGTGGGGCAGGCGCTCGCCCGGCCGGTCGCCGAGGTGCTCGCCGGTCCGGGACCGGTCGCCGACGCCGCCGTCGGCTGGCTGCGGATCGCCCTGTTCGGCACCCCGTTCATCCTGATCACCATGGCCGGCAACGGCTGGCTGCGCGGCGTGCAGGACACGCGGCGGCCGCTCGTGTACGTGTTGGCGGGCAACGGGATCTCGGCCGTCCTGTGTCCGGTCCTGGTGTATGGCACGGACTGGGGGCTCGAGGGTTCCGCGGTCGCGAACGTCGCCGCGCAGGTCATCAGCGCCACCCTGTTCCTCCGCGCGCTCCGCGCCGAACACGTCGCGCTCCGGCCGGCGCCCGCGAAGATGCGCACCCAGCTCGCGCTCGGCCGTGACCTCGTGTTGCGCAGCCTCGCGTTCCAGGCCTGCTTCATCTCGGCGACGGCGGTCGCCGCGCACACGTCGACGGCCGCGGTCGGCGCGCACCAGGTCGTGCTCCAGCTCTGGGTGTTCCTCGCACTGGTGCTCGACTCCCTCGCCATCGCCGCGCAGTCGCTCGTCGGCGCGGCGCTCGGCGCGGGCGACGCACGCCGCGCGCGGGGCCTCGCCTGGCAGATCACCCGCTACGGCCTGGTGTTCGGCGTCGGGCTCGGGGTCGTGTTCGGCGCGCTGTCCGGCGTGCTGCCGAACGTGTTCACCTCCGACGCGTCCGTGCTCGCCACGATCCCGCACGCATGGTGGTTCTTCGTTGCGCTGCAACCGATCGCGGGCGTGGTGTTCGCTTTGGACGGTGTCCTGCTCGGCGCCGGCGACGCCGCTTTCCTGCGTACCGCAACGCTTTCCGCCGCGGCGGTCGGGTTCCTGCCGCTTGTCTGGCTCTCGCTCGCGTTCGACTGGGGCCTCGTCGGCATCTGGACCGGACTGTCGCTGTTCATGGTGCTGCGACTCGCCACGGTGCTCGCCAGGGCCCGGTCGGAGAGCTGGGCGGTGACCGGCGCGGTGCGGGTCCAGCGATGATGTGGCGAAGCGCACGCTTAGCCTCGCTAACGATCTGGCGTCGGCGCGCGCTGTAGCAAGTGGACGCACCCGACGACCCGCGAACGGAGAGTCTTGGCCCCGCAGCACACTCGACGGGCAATGTTCATCTGGGTGACCGCGGTCGCGGTGTACGTGGCCGCGGTGTTCCACCGCACCTCCCTCGGCGTCGCGAGCCTCGAGGCCAGCGAGCGCTTCGGCCTCGGCCCGGCCGCGCTCGGCACGTTCACCGTGCTGCAGATCGGCGTCTACGCGCTCATGCAGGTGCCGACTGGCCTGCTCGTCGACCGCTACGGTGCGCGCCGCGTGCTCACGGTCGCCGCCGTGCTCATGGGGCTGGGTCAGCTGATCTTCGCGTTCGCCACCTCCTACCCGCTCGGCCTGGTCGCCCGCGCGGTGCTCGGCGTCGGGGACGCGATGACGTTCGTCAGCGTGCTCCGCCTGGTCGCCGCCCACTTCCCGGCCCGCCGCTACGCCGCGATCGCCTCGTTCACCGCCGCGCTCGGCGCGCTGGGCAACCTCGCCTCGACCGTCCCGCTGTCGCTGCTGCTCGACGGCGCCGGCTGGACCGCGACGTTCGCGATCGCCGGCGCGGTCACCGCCGCGTACTCGGTCGTGCTCATTCTCCGCGTTCGGGACAACCCGATCGGTGTCGTGCCGGAGCCCGTCGACCGCACCGAGTCACTGCGCACCGTGCTCACCCAGGTCGGCCACGCCTGGCGCACGCCGGGCACCCGGCTCGGCTTCTGGGTCCACTTCTCCACGATGTTCGCGCCCGCCATGCTCGGCCTGCTGTGGGGCTTTCCGTACCTCGTGCGGGCGCAGGGCATGAGCGAGCCGGCGGCCGGACTGCTGCTGAGCCTGCTGGTCGTCGGCGCGATCGTCGGCGGTCCCGCGATCGGCACGCTGATCAGCCGGCACCCGGAGTGGCGGACGCCGCTGGTCGTCGGCTACCTGGTGGCCGCGCTCGGCGTGTGGACGGTGCTGCTCGGCTGGCCGGGCGGGCACGTGCCCACCGGCGTCCTGGTCGCCGGCTTCGGCCTGCTCTCGCTCGGCGGCCCCGCTTCCACCATCGCGTTCGCCCTGGCCAGGGACTACAACCCGCTGAGCCGCGTCAGCACGGCCACCGGCGTGGTCAACGTCGGCGGCTTCGTCGCGATCACCGGCTCCGCGCTGGCGGTCGGCCTCCTGCTCGACGTCGCGGACCCGCTCGGCGCCGCGACCGCGTTCCGGATCGCGTTCAGCTCCGTTACCGCGGTCCTGGTGCTCGGCCTGTGGCGCACGTCGGTGTGGTGGCGCAGGGCCCGCGCGGCGGTGTTCGACGCGGCGGAACGCGGCGAGGACGTGCCGGTCCGGATCCGTCGCCGCTCCTGGGACCTCGCGCCCGTTTAGTGGGTGACTCCGTCGCGGCGGCGGCGGCGGCCGACGTGCGTGCCGCCAAGCTGTGTCAGGATGTGCGACCGTGCCTCCACCAGCCGCCAAGCAGCGTGTCACCGTCCCGCCCGGTCTCGTGGTGGTCGACAAGCCGGACGGGATGACGTCCCACGACGTCGTCGCGCGGGTCCGCCGGATCATGGGCACGCGCAAGGTCGGGCACGCGGGCACGCTCGACCCGATGGCCACCGGTGTGCTGGTGCTCGGCATCGAGCGCGCCACCAAGCTGCTCGGCCACCTCGCGCTGGACACCAAGGCGTACCTCGCGACCATCCGCCTCGGCGCGTCGACCACCACCGACGACGCGCAGGGCGAGGTGCTGTCCACGGCGGACGCCTCGGGGGTCGCCGACGAGGCGATCGCCGCCGGCATCCGGGAGCTGACCGGACACCTCCAGCAGGTGCCGAGCGCGGTGAGCGCGGTCAAGGTCGACGGCAAGCGCGCCTACGCCCGCGTGCGTGCCGGCGAACAGGTGGAGCTGGCCGCGCGGCCGGTCGAGGTGTCCCGGTTCGACCTGCTCGCCGCCCGGCGCGAGGGCGACGTGATCGACCTCGACGTGATGGTCGAATGCTCGTCGGGCACCTACGTCCGCGCGCTCGCCCGCGACCTCGGTGCCGGGCTCGGCGTCGGCGGCCACCTCGCGGCGCTGCGGCGGACCCGCGTCGGGCCGTTCGACCTGCGGGTCGTCACGACGCTCGACAAGCTCGCCGAGGCGCCCGCGCTGTCGCTGCGGCTGGACGACGCGGTCGCCGCCGCGTTCCCCCGGCACGACATCGACCACCGGCGGGCGCGCTCGCTGCTGCTCGGCCAGCGGCTGCCGGCGGCCGGGATCGCCGGCACCTACGGGGTTTTCGACCCGGACGGCCGCGCGATCGCGCTCGCCACCGACGAGGGCGCCGCGGCGCGGTCGGTCGTGGTGCTGGTGACCGAGCAGTCCTAGTCACCCGATCGTGGTGGGGGTTTTCCCTACCCCAAGACGGTGGTAAACCGCAGTGTGCGCCCCGGCCGTCGCCGGCAGGATTCTCCCCATGACACGGAACATCTCCCGCCGCGGCATGATCGTCGCGGGCGCCGCCACCGGGCTGGCCGGCGCGGCCGCGATGGTCGCCCGTCCGGCCCTGGCCGTCGCGGAGCGCGGCGACCAGGGCAGCGGCCAGCGCGGCGGCACCGCGCTCACCCACGTCACCGTGATCGACCCGGCGACGGGCAAGGTCCTGCCGGACATGACGGTCGTCGTCCGGGGCGACCGGATCACCGATGTCGGCCGCGCGGACCAGGTCCGCGTCGATGGCACGACGGTCGTCGACCTGCGCGGCAAGTTCCTGATCCCGGGCCTCGCCGACATGCACATGCACGCGCAGGCGGAGGGCATCGACAACGGGCTGTACGTCGCCAACGGCGTCACCACGGTCCGTGAGATGGCCGGCTCGCCACTCGCTCAGGACTGGCGCACCCGCATCGACGCCGGCACACTGCTCGGCCCGAGGTACACGCTCGGCAGCCGGATCATCGACGGCGCGCCGTCCATCTGGGACCCGGCCTATCTCGACATCATCCAGATCGCGAACCCGGAGGAGGCGAGGGCCGCCGTTCGCGGGGAGATCGCGAGGGGCGCCGACTTCATCAAGGTCTACTCCCGCGTCTCCCGTGACGCCTACCGCGCGCTGGCCGCCGAGGCCCACCGGCAGGGGGTTCCGTTTGCCGGCCACTGCCCGGACCAGGTGGCCATCGACGAGGCCGCCGATCTCGGGCAGGCCAGCGTGGAGCACATGTTCTGGACGCCGTTCGAGACGTCGCGCAAGGAGGCGGAGATCCGCGCCGAGATCGACAGGATGCGGCTCGAGCTCGGTGACTACAGCGGCTGGTTCGCGGCCATCCACCCACTCGAGTGGAGCGCGGCCCACAGCTACAGCCCGGCCAAGGCCCGACAGCTCTACGGCAAGCTGGCGCGCCGCCGTACCCGTCAGGTCCCCACGCTGGCGATGCACTACGGGCTGGACAACGCCCGCGACCTGAACATGGACGACCCGCGCAACAAGTACCTGCCGCCGTCGGCGGTCGGCAGCCAGGAACTCGCGCGCCAGGAGTTCTACCTGAAGGACCGCGCCCCGTCCGAGGACGCCGAGTGGGCGGCGATGTTCCAGTACCGCCTACGCACGGTGAAGCAGATGCACGAGGCCGGCGTCCCGCTGATGACGGGCACCGACACGGGCACCTGCGCGGTGTGGCCGGGCTTCTCGGTGCACGACGAGCTGAGCCACTTCGTGGCAGCCGGACTGACCCCGATGGAGGCCCTGTACACGGCCACGGTCGAGCCGGCGGACTTCCTCGGTGTCCGGTCCGGCCGCATCGCCCGCGACCACGCCGCCGACCTGGTCGTCCTGGACGCCAACCCGCTCAACGACATTACGAACACGCAGGCGCTCTCCGGCGTGGTGGTCCGCGGCAAGTACATCGGCCCACAGGACCGGCTGAACATCCTGTCCGAAGTGGAACGCGTGGCAGCGACCACGCCGGCGGCGGCCGTAGCGGCCGGCTGCCCGTGCCACGCGGGCTGACCGGGGGCCGGGGTGAGGAGAAAAGGGGGCGCTGATGCGGAGCCGAGTGGGAGGACTCGGCTCCGTGTCGGCGGGGGGACGGGTCCTGGTGAGTGAGCATGATTCGCGCTGGGCCGGAACTGGTTGTGGGGTGCGGGCCGTGTCGGGGATCCGGTTCCGTCGAGGCGGGCAACGGGGTCTGGTGGGGGCTGGGTGAGTGGCCGGGTTCCGCCGGGGTTGGAGGAGTCGGCGGTGCGGGCCGGGTGGCCGGACCCGTGGCTGGCGGGACGCTTGTGGCCAGTGAGGCGTGTGGTGCGGTCGGCAAGTGCCATGAAGGACCCCTTCATGTCACTCAACGCCATGAAGGGGTCCTTCATGGCATCGCCGACCGTCCCGTGGGCTGGGGGAGGACCCGCCTTGGCGGAAGCCAGCCGCGGGCATCGAGGAGCTGCTCGGACGTGCTGCGCGGAGTTGGAGCCCGGAGCAGGGCTGAGCGAGACGTTGGCCGTGATCGTCCGTGAGATCCACCACCGTCACCTCACCCGCAACCAGCCATCACCACTCACCCACACCTGCGTAGGCTGAGCACGTGCAACGCTGGCGTGGGCTGGAGGACCTGCCGGGTGGATGGGGACGGTGCGTCGCCACCATCGGCATCTTCGACGGGGTACACCTCGGACACCAGGAGCTCATCCACAGAGCGGTCACGCTCGCGGCGGAGCGCTCTGTGCGGAGTGTGCTCGTCACCTTCGACCCGCACCCCTCCGAGGTGGTCCGCCCTGGCAGTCACCCCGCGCAGCTGACCACGCTGCGGCGCAAGGCGGAGCTGGTCGAGAGCCTCGGCATCGACGTGTTCTGTGTCCTGCCGTTCACGCCGGAACTGTCGAAGATGCCGCCCGACGAGTTCGTGCACGAGATTCTCGTGGAGAAGCTGCACGTCGCGGCCGTCGTGGTGGGGGAGAACTTCGCGTTCGGGCACCGGGCGGCCGGCAAGGTGGCCCTGCTGACGCAGCTGGGGCAGCGGTTCGGGTTCGCGGTCGAGGGCGCGAAGCTGGTGACGGTGCCGAACCACAGCGCCGGCGAGGAGATCACCTTCTCGTCCACCTACATCCGGGCCTGCATCAACGCCGGCGACGTGACCGCCGCAGAGGCCGCACTCGGGCGCCCGCACCGGCTGGAGGGCATCGTCGTGCGGGGGGACCGGCGGGGGCACGAGCTGGGCTTCCCGACGGCCAACCTCTCGACGCCGCGGTTCGCCGCGATCCCGGCCGACGGCGTCTACGCGGGCCGGTTCTCCCTGCTGAACTCGGCCGGCCGGCCGCCGCTGATGGCCGCCGTGTCGGTGGGCACCAACCCGACCTTCTCCGGGCGGGAACGCCGCGTCGAGGCGTTCGTGCTGGACGTGGACGAGGACTTCTACGGCCAGCGGGTGGCTGTCGACTTCGTGGCAAAGCTCCGTGACATGGAGAAGTTCGACACCACGGAAGCCCTGGTGGAGGAGATGCACCGGGACGTGGCGCGCACCCGCGACCTCCTCTCCTGAACCCCGTCCGGGGGATGGCGGCCCGTGCAGATGCGAACACCTGTCCGGATTTACCGCGCATTCCGCACACGCCTGGCAAGATGCTCTGAGGTTCGACAGTGAGCACAGAGCGTCACGCGAGCGGGATCAGGGGAGAGGCGAAGGTGGAGGACCACAAGATCGTCCAGCGCAATCTTGCGCTGCAGCGGGAGTGGTACGGCGAACCTCTCGGAGATCGGGTTCGCAGACTGGTCGTGGCCTTCGACATCTCCCAGGCGTTCCTCGCCGACGTGCTCGGTATCAGCGCGCCCATGCTCAGTCAGGTGATGAGCGGCCGGCGCGCCAAGATCGGCAACCCCGCGGTGCTGGCCCGGCTGATCATGCTCGAGCGCAAGATCCTGGTGCCGGACGTGGCGGCCGGCAAGAAGGAAGCCATGGTGCGTGCGCTGGAGGAGGTGCGCATCTCCCGGCCCTCGGTGACCAGGGACAACCTGCCGGTCGACATCGGCCGCAACGACCGGGTGGCGGTGGCGGCGCTGCGCCGGGTGGCGGAGGCGAACGACCTCACGGCGGCCGCCGGCATGCTCAACGGCCGGTACCCCGAGCTCGCCGACCTGCTCCGGCGGGCAGGTCAGCCCCAGTAGATGGTCCGTCTCTTCTCAGCGATCGACCTGCCGGACGACGTCCGCGCCGAGCTCGCCGACCGGCTGGCCGGCGTGCGGACGTCGACCGCGGACCTGTCGTGGACACCACCGGAGCAGTGGCACATCACGCTCGGCTACTACGGCGACCGCGAGCACGCCGACCGGCGCGGCGCGTGGTTCCGCAGGCGGGCGACGGCGCTGCGCCCCTCCCGGGTGCGGCTGCGTGCCGCGGGCCGGTTCCCCGGCGTGCTGTGGATCGGCGTCAACCCGCTGGACGGGGACAACGCGTCGGCGCTGCGGACCCTCGCCGGCAACCTGGCCGCGGACCAGCACGTCGACCGGTTCGCGTTCGTCCCGCACGTCACGGTCGCGAGATGGAAGCGCGGCCCGGCCGCCAACGAGGCCGCGACCCGCGCCGCCGGCGCGCTCGACGGGTATCGTGGTCGGTGGTGGCTCACCGACGAGGTGGTGCTGTTCCGCAGTGATCTGACCTCGAACGGGCCCGTGTACACCGCGCTGGACCGGGTCGCCCTGTCCGGCAGGCCCGGTAAGCAGGGCTAACGATCCACCTGCTAGCCTCGGCGTTTGGGTCCGGCTGCAGTCCGTGGCGGCCGCGATTTCGTATGTCCCGGTCTCGGGAACCGCACGGCACATCTCACACTCGAGGAGAACCAAGAGTGGCGCTGTCCACTGAGCAGAAGAAGACCATCCTGGCCGAGTACGGGGTCCACGACAACGACACCGGCTCGCCGGAGGCCCAGGTCGCGATGCTGACCAAGCGCATCAGCGACCTGACCGAGCACCTGAAGGTGCACAAGCACGACCACCACTCGCGTCGGGGTCTGTTGCTGCTGGTCGGCCGTCGCCGCCGGCTGCTCAACTACCTGACCAAGGTGGACATCGAACGCTACCGGTCGCTGATCCAGCGACTCGGCCTGCGCCGATAGGGACCCCGAGGGGGAGTGGTCACCGGACCACTCCCCCCGTGTCTATCTATCGGACAAACGACGAATAAATAGGGCGAATGCGCGCCGCGTGCGGGGATCAGATCGCCGGTCCTCGGTAGTGGTTCCCGGGCTCAGCGAAGCGAGCGACAACGCTTCTGCCCCGGGGGCTTCGATCGAAGACCGGCCTCGTTCGGACTGCGATTCCGCGCCCTGTGCCCCGTATGGGGTGTGCGCGCCCGTGACAACGAGGAGTTAGTACATGACAGACTTCAGCCAAGCTGGAGTTCACGAGACCACCGCCGTCATCGACAACGGCAACTTCGGCAAGCGCAGCATCCGGTTCGAGACCGGCCGGCTCGCCCGGCAGGCCGCCGGCAGCGTCGTGGCCTACCTCGACGAGGAGACCATGCTGCTTTCCGCCACCACGGCGTCGAAGCACCCGAAGGAGCACTTCGACTTCTTCCCGCTCACGGTGGACGTCGAGGAGCGGATGTACGCCCTGGGTCGCATCCCGGGCTCGTTCTTCCGCCGTGAGGGCCGGCCGTCGACCGACGCGGTCCTCACCTGCCGGCTGATCGACCGGCCGCTGCGTCCGTCCTTCGTGGACGGCCTGCGCAACGAGATCCAGGTCGTCATCACCGTCCAGAGCCTCAACCCGCAGGACATGTACGACGTGGTCGCGATCAACGCCGCGTCGGCGTCCACCCAGCTCTCCGGACTGCCGTTCTCCGGCCCGGTGGGCGCCGTCCGCGTCGCGCTGATCGGCGAGCAGTGGGTGGCGTTCCCGACCTACGGGCAGCTCGAGAAGGCCGCGTTCGACATGGTCGTCGCCGGCCGCGTCGTCGACTCCGGTGACGTCGCGATCATGATGGTCGAGGCCGAGGCCACCGACAACGTGCTCGACCTGATCGCCGAGGGCCAGCAGGCGCCGACCGAGGAGGTCGTCGCCGCCGGGCTCGAGGCCGCGAAGCCGTTCATCAAGGTGCTGTGCGAGGCCCAGGCCCGTCTGGCCGAGGTCGCCGCCAAGCCGACCCGTGACTACCCGACGTACCCGGCCTACCAGCCGGACGCGCTCGAGGCCGTCACCGCCGCCGTGTCCGACGACCTGGCCACCGCGCTGACCATCGCCGGCAAGGCCGAGCGTGAGGCCAAGCTCGACGAGGTCAAGGCCGCCGCGCTGGAGAAGGTCGGCGCGGTCGAGGGCGGCGCCTTCGAGGGCCGCGAGAAGGAGATCGGCGCCGCGTTCCGGTCGCTGAACAAGAAGCTGGTCCGCCAGCGGATCCTGCGCGACAAGGTCCGCATCGACGGCCGTGGCCTCACCGACATCCGGCAGCTCTCCGCCGAGGTCGCGCTGATCCCGCGGGCGCACGGCTCGGCGCTGTTCGAGCGCGGCGAGACCCAGATCCTGGGTGTCACCACGCT
>Ga0193742_1000551_pt1 | contig 24785 bp, 22 predicted proteins | sample L2c1metaG_FD_165511 | JGI IMG/M metagenome (GOLD analysis project Ga0193742, IMG submission 165511) | Soil microbial communities from a riparian zone of the East river system, Colorado, United States - L2c1 | ecosystem: Environmental > Terrestrial > Soil > Riparian zone | place: USA: East River... | reverse complement strand
GCGAACTCGCCAGCGCCGCCACCGACCTCGGCTTCCCGATCACCGCACCCGAGTAAACGGCATGACGTTGCACGAGGAGGCCGTCGACGGCCTGCTCGACCGGGTCAAGGGGCTGACGCCACCCCCCTGACCCGGGGGTCAGCCGCCCGGGTCGTCGACGATGATTCCCAGGCCCAGACCGGAACCGAGCGGCCCGGGCAGGCGGGCGTTCGTCGGCTGGTGGAACCACACCAGCAGCACCTCGGGTGGCTCGGCGACCGTGTCGCCGAGGACAGGGATCGACACCGTCGCCTCGGTCTGCAGGGGCGCGAACGTCACCGTGCCCGACGAGCCGACGAAGTCGCGGCCGGCGCGGGCGGTGAGCGACACGGCGGTCCACTGCGCGGTGACCGGTTGGCCGATGGCCCGTGAGAGCGACACCGGCACCTCCAGGGTGGTCGTGCCGCTGTCGCCTTCGACCGCCCAACCGATGCCCGGCTCGATGGTGGGCGGACGGCAGCCCGGGGTGCCCGGCACGCACAGCGCGACCACCGCCGACGGGGTGTCCGCCGCGAAGTCGCCCGGACTCGATCCGCTGCTGGTGCGAGTGCCGATGCCGGCGCCGACGATCAGCGTGCCGTCGAGGACGGTGGCGCCCGAGGCGACCCCCGAGAAGGTGCCGGGTTCGCCGACCAGGCGGTCGACCAGCAACCGGCCGTCGTCGGCGTCGTACATGCGCAGGTGGGGTGTGACCACGCTGCCGACGATCACCACCCCGGGCACGGCGCTGGTCGGTCCGTAGCTCGCGTCGGCGGGCAGGCCGCTGGTCTCGGTGTTCTGCCAGACGACAGCGCCGGTGTCCAGGTCGAGGGCGTGCACCGTCGGCCGCTGCGGATCGAGGACGTCCTCGCCGGGAGCGGTCGAGAAGTACACCCGGCGGGCTGCCTCGTCGACCGAGGCGGTCTGGATGACGCCCCCGACGGCCCCGCCGGGCACGACGTTGGTCTGCCAGTAGGGCAGGTCCGCCGGGTCGTCGTCGTCCCAGGCCACGCCGTTGCGGACGTTCTCGCCCTCCCGGTCGACCACGTAGTAGGTGCCGTCCTTGCCGCCGATGCCCACGACGTCGCGGACCTCGTCGCCGACGGTGAGGCTGAACAGGTTGGGCGCCGCCCCGAAGGCCAGGTCGTCGTTGTCGACCTCCCGGGGCCGCCAGCGCCACTGCGGGGTCCCGTCGACCGACAGGGCGACGACGGCCTCGTCGTAGGCGGGCATGGGCGGCGCCGGGACCGGCGTGGCCGGATCGTCGTCGGTGTCGCAGTTGCTCGTGCCGAAGATCAGGAGCTGGCGGTCGGGATCGAAGGCCGCCGCCGACCAGATGTTGCCGCACCCGTTCGGCGTGCGCGGGGCGTCGCAACCGCTCCTCGTGGCCAGGAAGCCGGGCGGCAGGCCGAGCTCGGCCTCGGAGTGGTAGCCGTCGAACCGGCGGATCCCGTCGGACGAGGTCGGGCGGCAGACCAGGCCGCTCTCGGGGTCGAAGAACCACCGCAGTGTCCCGTTGACGGCATCGACGGCGTAGAAGCCGCCCTTGCCGGTGGCCACGTCGTTGACGTCCATCCCGAAGAAGACCAGGCCGTCGGCCACGACGGGCGTGCTCTCGATCTGGTTGCGCTCGCGGTCGAACGAGCACAGTCCCGGGGCGGCGCCGGTGGCGGCGTCGCGACAGCCGGTACCGGCGGCGAAGCGCCACCGCTCGGCCCCGGTGGCGGCGTCGAGCGCGTACATGGTCTCGCCGGCGGCGACGAACACCGTGCGCTGCCCGGCGACGTCCGCGATCGTCGGTGATCCCGACGCCGGGAACGACGACCCCGGCTGGGCCTCCCAGGCGAAGCGCCAGCGCTCGGCGCCGGTGGACCAGTCGAGCGCGTAGACGAACCCGTCCCACGAGGTGAAGAACGCCAGGCGGGTCGGGCCGGCGTGCGGCCCCGGCAGGTCGACGGTGGCCACGCTGGGCGACGACGTGACGACCGCGTCGGTCCGGAAGCGCCACCGTTCGACCAGCCCGCCGGCGGTCGCGGGCGTGAGCTTCGTCTCGTCGGGGTTGAAGAACTGGCGGTCGTGGCCGCCGGCCAGGGTCGGCCACTCGAGGGGGAGCGGCGGTTCGTCCGGCTCGAGGTCGCCGGGCAGCAGGGCGACACCGTCGGGGAACGCCAGACCCTGCCGGACGATCTGGGGCGGCCGCGGGTCGCCGGCGGCGTCGAACCGGATGCGGCGCACCTTGCCGTTGGGGCCGGGACCGACGTCGGGCAGGGCTCCCACCAGGTCGAGGTCGGCGTAGTAGACGGTGCCGTCGGCGCCGACGGCGATGCCCTGCGGGTTGCCGGTCGGCGCGGGCAACTCGGTGCCGTGCGGCTCCAGCAGGAACCGCACCAGGTTGCCGTCGAGGTCGTACTCGGCGATCCCTCCGGTGAGCACGCTGGCGGCGTAGAGGTTGCCGTTGGGGGCGAGCGCCAGGCCGGAGAACGTGAGCATGCCGTCGCCGGCGGTCGCGAAGACCTCGCGCTGCACCGCATCGGCGACGGGCGCACCGGTGGCGTCGGTCGCCCCACAGCCGCCGGCGGCGTCGGGCCCGGTCGGGAAGGGCGGCGAGAAGCGGTCGATGCGCAGGCCCGACGACTGCGAGACGTAGACGCGGCCCTGCCGGTCAACGGCCACCGACCCGGCCGTCCCCAGGTCGCCGGCCAGCTTGCAGAAGGTGGTCGACGCCTCGTCGGTGTCCGGATAGGCACCGGGTGGGCCGGGGAACCGGTCGTGGGGCGGGAACCACTGGATCAGCTGGCCGTTGGCGGTGCCGAAGCCCTGGAAGCCGACCTCGCTGGTGAACAGGGTCCCGTCGGGGGCGAAGGCGCAGCCGTGCGGCTCCGGGCCGTCCGTGTGGTAGGTCGCGGTCAGCTTGCCCACCTGGGTGCCGGCGGCGTCGAACACGCCCCAGCCGGCGGGCGGGTGCGGTTGCCCGCTGTCCTCGCCGCCGATGAACCCGCCCGGCGCGTCGGGACGCTGGCAGATCTGGCCGTTGATGTCCCGGCCGTGGTCGGGGTCGTCGCCGGCCGACTCCACCAGCACGTCCTCGGCCAGGGTGCCGGTGCCGATGGTGTCGACCTCGAGGCGGCGCAGCCGGTTCCCCTCCGTGACGTACAGCAGCTCGCCCGAGTCGCCGGTCGACGGCGCCGGGGCGGGCGCGGTCGGGGACGTGGTGACGATCGGATTGGCCACGCAGGCGCCCAGCGCCAGCACGACGCCCAGGGCGCGGGCGCGGTCGAACGGGCTCACCATCACGCTTCCCCCCAACGGTTCCCCCCGGTTGTGCCGGCATTGTGACGGATGACGTGAGTGTTAGCAATACCCGCTGTCGTGCTCTACCGCTGAGGTCGGCGGTCGATGCGTCTGGCGAGGGCGGCCATCTGGGTGTGGCGTGCCCCACGTCGTTCGCGGCGTTCGACGCGGGTCCACCACGACGTGACGTGATGGCCGAGCCGACCACGGAGGAGCCGCAGGTCGTCGATCAGCTCGGCGACGAGGAGCACCGCGACACCGGCCCACAGCAGGGCCTGTAGCCATCGCTTCACGGTCGGGTCGATGGTGGCTCTCGCCGGGCGGTCGGTCATGTCGCTGTGGTCGTCGCCTCGATGGCGGCCTGGAGAGAGGGGTACACCCGGTCGAGGGACTCGACCGCCGCGGCGTCCCGACGCAGGACGTCCCGCACCTGCCCGAGGTCCCCGGCGATCACCAGCTGCACGCCGCCGGCCTCGAGCTGGTCGGTCAGCTCGGCCAGCATCTTCACGGCGGTGACGTCGACGGCGGGGATCGACTCGGCGTCGAGGATGACCGTCCGCACGCCCGGTTCGGCCGCGTGCGCCTGAATGGCACGGCGGACGGCGTCGGCGTTGGCGAAGAACAGCCCGCCCTCCACCCGGAGCACGGCGAGGCCCGGGAGCGCGGCGTTGTCCGGGTGACGGTCCCGGTCGGCGTACTGGTCGTCGGTGCCGGGCACCTTCCCCAGCTCGGCGACGTGGGGGTGCGACGCCCGGTAGAGCAGCAGGAGCAGCGAGACGCCGACGCCGATGAACAGGCCCGGCAGCGTGCCGAAGACGAGCACCCCGAGCAGCGCCGCTACGGCGGCGATGAAGTCCGGTCGGGCGGCGACGCCGTAGATGGCCCGGAGCCGGCGGGACGAGAGCCGGTAGAGCTCGACCAGCGTCCGGTAGTCGACGAGCTCGACGACCGCGGCGATGACGACGGCGGCGAGCGTGGCTTCCGGCAGGTCCTCGAACAGGCCGGTGAGGAGCAGCAGGGTGACCACGGTCATGGCCGCCACGAGCAGGCCGGAGAGCTGGGTGTGCGCGCCGGCCGACCCGTTCACCGCGGTCTTCGACAGGCTGCCGTTCACGACCATGCCCTGCGAGAGCCCGGCGCCCAGGTTGGCGGCGCCCAGCCCGAGGAGCTCCCGGTTGGGGTCGATCTCGTAGTGGTCCCGGGCCGCGTACGTCTTCGCGGCGCCCAGCCCTTCGGCGAAGCCGACCAGCATCACGCCGACCGCGGCGCCGGCCAGCGCGAGGTACTCGTCGAGGTCGAGCCCGTCGGGCGTGCCCAACGACGGCAGCCCGCTCTCGATCGGGCCGACGATCGCCACCCCGTGGTCGTCGAGGTGGAACTGCGAGACGAGGACGACGCCGAGCGCGACCGTCACGAGCGAGCCGGGGATCACGGGCGCGACGCGCCGCAGGACCAGGACCACCGCCAGGCAGCCGGCACCGACCGCGCCGGTGACCGCGCTCGTGTCGCCGAGGTTGCCGAGCACGTGCCACAGCTGCTCGAAGAAGGTCTCGCCGTCCTTCTCGATCCCGAGCAGCTTCGGCACCTGGCCGACGATGATCGTGCACGCGACCCCGACGATGAAGCCCTTGATGACCGGCTCGGAGATGAAGCCGGCGAGGAAGCCGAGGCGGAGCAGCCCGGCGAGCAGCGCCAACGCCCCGGTGACGACGGCCAGCGCGGCCGTCAGCGCCACGACGTCGTCGGAGCCGACCGCGACATCGGCGACGGCGGCGGCCGAGAGCGCCGCCGTGGCCGACATCGGCCCGGTCACCAGGTGCTTCGAACTGCCGAACAGCGCGTAGAAGATCAGCGCCGGAGGTGCCGCGTAGAGCCCGATCACCGGGGACACCCCGGCGATCGACGCGTAGGCGAGGGACTCGGGTACGAGCACCGCCCACACGGTCAGCCCGGCGACGAGGTCGCTGCGCAACCAGCGCCGGTCGTAGCCCTGCAACGAGGTGAACAACGGCAACGAGGACCGGCGCCTCAGAACCGCCGGCCGACCCGGCGGACGGTGCGACGGGTCGACCGCCGGCGGACGCCCCGGGTGACCACGGCGGCGGTGGCGACGGTGGCCGCGGTGCGGGCGACCGGCGCGGGTCCGAGCACGGCGGCCCGGCGCATGCGGCGTCTTGCGAGTGGCATCTCAGTCTCCTCGGTCTTCCTGGTCGACTTCGTCGACCTCGTCGACCTCGTCGGGCTCGTCGTCGTCGGGCTCGTCGTCGTCGGGCTCGTCCTCGTCCTCGTCCTCGTCGTCCTCGACCGCGGCGAGCAGCGCCTGGATCGGGATGCGGCCGCCGGCGACGAGCTGCCCGCCGGAGTGGCGGACCGCAGCCCCGAACGGCGCGGCCCAGGTGTTCTCCCAGACGAGGACCGCGGCCGAGCTGCCGGGCTCGAGCGCGGCGGCGACGGCCTCCACGTCCTGCTCGCTCAGCAGCATCGCCAGCCCCTCCTCGAAGGACCGGAGCGCACCGAGCTCACCGACGTCGAGGTCGGACAGCTCGAACGCCTCGACCGAACCGTCGGTCTCCGTCTTCAGCACCAGCAGATCGAGCACCCGGACCAGGTCGCGCTCGACCAGATCGACGAGCGCGGGAGCTATCTCCCCGTTGAACTTGCTGCCCGGGAACTCGATGACGATCCAGTCGACGGGCCCGAGCTCGTCGACATCCGTGACGTCGTCCATCTGGGGACTCCCCTTCGTCGGTCGACCACTGCCGACGCATCGTCCGCCTCGATCGGCGCGACGGGATCATCCCTTCGGGATGACTAGGGCGAGGCGCCGTAGCCGGCGAGGGCCTCGCTCAGGGAGGCGAAGTGCCGGATGCCGTCGTCGCCCCCGGGCGGCGCGTGGGCGGCGGCGGCGAGGTCGCCGGCGATCCACAGCTCCACGCCCCGCTGGCCGAGCTGCACGGCGAGGTCGGCGTGGACCGCGAAGAGGGTGCTGCCGTGACGTGGCTGGTTGGACCAGTCGAGCAGCAGCACACGGGGCGGAGCGGGCAGGGCGTCGACGGCGGCGACGAGGCGTTCGGCGACCGGGCGTCCGCTGGCCCAGTACACCGGGAGGTCGACCCGGGCGACCACGAGGCCCGGACGGAGGGAGGCCGGGTGCTCCCCGAGCGGCACCCACGGCCCCTCGGGCTCCGCCTGGACGGAGATCGCCGGTCGGCCCAGCACCCGGAACAGCAGCAGGTAGCTCAGGGCGACCCCGATGACGACCCCCGCCACGGTGCCCCAGAGGAGCACGCCGAGGGCGGCCAGCGCCGCGACGACCAGCTCCTCCCGGCGCACCGCGGCCAGGCGCCGCAGCGCTCCGACGTCGACCAGCCCGGCGGCCGCGACGATCACGACCGCACCCAGCGTGGCCTGGGCGAGGTCCTCGAACAGCGGCGCCAGCAGCGTCAGCGTCATGGCCACGCCGACCACGGTGACCAGGCTCGCCGACTGGGAGCGGGCGCCGGCACCCTCGTTGACCGCGGTCTGCGACAGGCCCCCGGCCGCCGGCATCGACCCGAAGGCCGAGCCGGCCACGTTGGCGGCCCCGAGGGCGACCAGCTCGCGGTCGACGACGACCGGCGGATCGTCGGGGCGCCGGAACGATCGCGCCGCCGAGGACGACTCCACAAAGGCCATGAGCGCGATGGCGACCGCCGGCCCCAACAGCCCGGCGCTGCCGTCGAGCTCCGGCAGCGCCGGCCGCGGCAGTCCCTGGGGGACCGGCGTGATCAGCGCGACGCCGTCGTCGCCGAGGCCGAGCGACCACACCGCCGCGATCCCGAGCCCGACCGCGAGCAGCGGGCCGGGCACCCGGGGCACAACCTTGTGCGCCACCACCAGCCCGGCGATCGTGGCACCCGCCAACGCCGCGGTCGGCAGGTCGACGTCGCCGACGTGGCGGAGCGCGGCGCCCACCTGCTGGAAGAAGTTGTCGCCCGAGGCGTCGATCCCGAGGATCTTCCCCAGCTGCCCGGCGGCGATCACGAGCCCCGTGCCGACCTTGAAGCCGACCAGGACGGGCACGGAGATCAGGTCGGCGAGGAAGCCGAGCCGCAGGACGCCGCCCACGGCGAGGACGGCGCCGGTGAGCAGCGCCAACGTGATCGCCGCGCTGGTGGCCTGCGCCGGGTCGCCCTGCGCATCCGCAGCGACGAGGGCGGTGGCCGTGAGCGCCGCGACGGTCGACGTCGTGCTGACGCTCAGCACGCGTGACGTGCCCAGCACCGCGTAGACCGCCATGGGCACCAGCCCGGCGTAGAGGCCGAGCTGCACGGGCAGGCCGGCGATGGTGGCGTAGGCCATGGCCTGGGGCACCACCACCGCCGCCGTGGTCATCCCGGCGATGACGTCGGCCCGACGCTCCATCGTCGACACAATGGGCGGTCCCCGGTCGCCGAGCGTCACCCCTTAGGGATGACAGTCGGGGCCCGGGGTCGCCGTCGACGCGTAGGCGCTGACGGCGGCGCGGACCGTGGGGTGGAAGTGCTCCGCGCCGATCGCCTCCGTGAGCCCGGTGGCGTCGAACACCTCCCGGACCGGCTGCTTCAGGCGGGCGACGGCGAGACCGATCCCGTCCTCGTCGAGCGACCGGCGCAGCTCCCCGAGCGCCTCCGCCCCCGACGCGTCGAGCGCGGTGACCGCCTCGGCGTCGAAGACAAGGTGGTGGGTGCGGGTCGTGGCCCCGGCGATCGCCTCCGCCACCCGGGCCTTGACGTAGCGGGCGTTGGCGAAGAAGAGCCGGTCGTCGAGGCGGTAGACGACGATGCCCGGGGTGGTGCGGGCGCTGGGGTGGACGGACACGTCGGCGTAGCGGCCGAGCCGCTCGACCCAGCCCACCACGGCGTCGTGGGGCTGGGCGCTGCGGGTCACGGTCTCGACGATCGAGAGCAGCACGGCGAGCACCAGAGCCGGGAGGACCCCGAGCACGACCACCCCGACGGCCGCGACCGCCGCCACGACGACCTGCGCACGCCCGGCCTGGGCCAGGGCCCGCCACAGGTCCGGCTCGATGAGCCCGACGGCGGCACCGACGATGACCGCGCCGAGGCACGCGGTGGGGAGCAGCTCGACCGGGGCCGTGAGGAACAGCAGCACGACGGCGACGACCAGGGCAGCGATGCTCCCGACGGCCTGGGTGCGGCCGCCCATCTGGTCGTTGACGGCGGTGCGGGAACCGCTGGCGCCCACCGGGAAGCCCTGCGTGACGCCCGCCGAGAGGTTGGCGGCGGCGAAGGCGACCAGCTCCTGGTTCGCGTCGATCCGCTGCCCGTGCTGCCCGGCGAACGACCGGGCGGTGAGGATGCCGTCGGCGAAGCTCACGAGGAAGATGCCGATCGCGGCGGGCAGCAGCGTGAGCACGTCGCCGAGCGGCAGGGTCGGCCACGTGACCGACGGGAGGCCGGAGGGGATGTCACCGATCACGGCGACGCCTCGATCCTCCAGCCCGGCCGCTGCCGACAGCGCGATCCCGGCGATCACCACGACGAGCGCGGCCGGGACCTTCGGCGCCCGCCGGCGCAGCACCAGCAGCGCGCCGATCGACACCAGGCCGATGAGCAGCGTGAGCTCGTCGACCTCAGCCAGCTCCTGGACGACCTCGACGAGCTGGGGCACGGCGTCGTCGGCGTCGACCGAGATCCCGAGGATCTTCCCCAGCTGGCCCACGATCAGCACGACGGCGACGCCGTGGATGTAGCCGACGAGCACGGGGCGGGAGAAGTAGTCCGCCACCCAGCCGAGCCGCAGGAGCCGGGCGACGGCGAAGATCGCCGCCACCAGCACCGCCAGCAGCGCCGCGGCCTCGGCGTAGCGCTGGGGGTCGTCCGTGAGCGGCGCCACTGCGGTCGCCACGAGCACCGCCAGCGCCCCCTCGGGTCCGACGATCAGCTGGCGTGAGGATCCGAAGACCATGTAGGCGACCGCCGGCAGCAGTAGCGCGTACAGGCCGAAGATCGGGTCGAGGCCCGCGATCTCGGCGTAGGCCATGGCCGACGGGATGGCCAGCGCCGCGACGGTCACACCGGCGACGGCGTCGCGCTTCAGGCTCCGGCGCTGGTAGTGGGCGACGTGCGCCGTCACGGGGAAGGTGCGCTGGAGCAACGGCTGCTCGGCCCGCGGTCGGAACGGGGAGACCTCGTCGCCGTCGCCGTCCCGGTCCCCGTCCACCACGGGTGCACCGTGCGCCCCTCGTCGGGGTCCCCGGCTCATCCCGCCAGGGTGATTGCCCTCGACGATCACCCCGAGGGGATGAGGCGACGCGGTCGGGTCGGGCGGATGGTGGGGAGGATGCTTCGACCTGCGGGAGGACCGCGACCATGACACGCGACAACGACCTCAACCGGTTCTCGCTGCCGATCGTGGACCGCGCCTACGTGGGCCTCACCACGTACGACGCCAAGGACCCCGACACCGCGTACCCGCCGATCGAGCCCCTCCGCCCGCCCAAGGGCGCACCGAACGTGCTGGTCCTGCTGGTCGACGACGCCGGGTTCGGTTCGTCGAGCGCCTTCGGCGGGCCGATCGACACCCCGAACGCCGAGCGGCTGGCCGCCAACGGGTTGAAGTACAACCGCTTCCACACCACCGCGCTGTGCTCGCCCACCCGCCAGGCGCTGCTCACCGGCCGCAACCACCACTCGGTGGGCATGGGCGGGATCACCGAGATCGCCACCTCCGCGCCCGGCTACAGCTCGGTACGGCCCAAGGAGGCCGCGCCCCTCGCCGAGACCCTCAAGCTCAACGGTTACTCGACGGCGCAGTTCGGGAAGTGCCACGAGGTCCCCGTGTGGGAGACGAGCCCGATGGGCCCGTTCGAGCAGTGGCCCACCGGCTCGGGCTTCGAGCACTTCTACGGGTTCATCGGCGGGGAGACCAACCAGTACGCGCCGGCTCTCTACCGCGACACCGTGCCCGTCGAGCCCGACCGCACGCCGGAGGAGGGCTACCACTTCACCGAGGACATGACCGATCGGGCGATCGACTGGGTCCGCCAGCAGAAGGCGCTGATGGCCGACAAGCCGTTCTTCGTCTACTACGCGCCGGGAGCGACCCACGCCCCGCACCACGTGCCGGTCGAGTGGTCCGACAAGTACAAGGGCAGGTTCGACCAGGGCTGGGACCGGCTGCGCGAGGAGACCTTCGCCCGTCAGAAGGAGCTGGGGGTCATCCCGCCGGACGCCGAGCTGACCGCCCAGCCCGCCGAGATCCCCGCCTGGGACGACATGCCCGACGAGCTCAAGCCCGTGCTGGCCCGCCAGATGGAGGTCTACGCCGGGTTCCTCGAGCACACCGACCACCACATCGGGCGGCTCCTCGACGCGTTGCGGGACCTCGACGTCCTCGACGACACGCTCGTCTACCTGATCATCGGTGACAACGGGGCGTCGGGCGAGGGCACGTTGAACGGTTGCTTCAACGAGCTGATCACCCTCAACGGCGCCGCGGGCCTGGAGACCGCCGAGTTCATGGCCTCCAAGATCGACGACTTCGGCACCCCGGCGGCGTACAACCACTACGCGGTCGGGTGGGCCCATGCCATGGACACGCCCTTCCAGTGGACCAAGCAGGTGGCCTCGCACTGGGGCGGCACCCGCAACGGCACGATCGTGCACTGGCCCAACGGGTTCTCGTCGCGGGGCGAGGTCCGCACCCAGTTCCACCACGTGATCGACGTGGCCGCGACGGTGCTGGCAGCCGCCGGGGTCCCCGCGCCGACGTTCGTGCACGGCGTGCAGCAGATGCCGCTGCACGGCGTGGACATGGCGGCGAGCTTCGACAACGCGGCGGCACCGGAGCAGCGCGAGACGCAGTACTTCGAGATGTTCGTCAACCGTGGGATCTACCACAAGGGGTGGACCGCGGTGACCCGGCACAGCCTGCCCTGGGTCGTGACCGAGGTGCCGGCGCTCGACGACGACGTCTGGGAGCTGTACGGACCCGACGACTGGACCCAGGCCCGGGACCTGTCGGCCGAGCAGCCCGGCAAGCTCCACGAGCTGCAACGGCTCTTCCTCATCGAAGCCGCCAAGTACGACGTGCTGCCCCTCGACGACCGCCGCTTCGAGCGGTTCAACGCCGACCTCGCCGGTCGCCCGCAGCTCATCCAGGGACACTCGCAGCTGCTCTTCGGTGGGATGGGCCGGCTCAGCGAGAACTCGCTGCTGGTGGTCAAGAACAAGTCCCACTCGGTGACCGCCGAGATCGAGGTACCCGGCAGCGGGGCGCAGGGGGTCATCGTCGCCCAGGGCGGCGCCTTCGGCGGATGGTCCCTCTACGCCAACGACGGCCGGCCCGCCTACTGCTACAGCCTCTTCGGCCTGCAGAGGTTCAAGGTCGAGGCCACCACGCCGATCCCGGCGGGTGAGCACCAGGTGCGCATGGAGTTCACCTACGACGGTGGCGGGCTCGGCAAGGGCGGCGAGGTCGCCCTGTTCGTCGACGGCGACCAGGTCGGAGCCGGCCGGATCGACGCCACCGTGCCGATGGTCTTCTCGGCCGACGAGACCGCCGACGTCGGGAGCGACTCGGGCACCCCGGTCAGCGACGACGAGCACGGGGGGACACCGTTCAACGGCCGCGTGCGCTGGGTCCAGATCGACGTCGACAAGGCCGCCGAGGACGTCGACCACCTCATCACCCCCGAGGAGCGTCTCCGGCTCGCCATGGCGCGCCAGTAGCCCGCTCGGCTCGTCCAACCAGAAGCGACTCATCAGAAGGGGAAATCGAGATGACTTTGGCAACATGGCAGGTCGGCGAAGTGTTCTTGTCGATGCTGTGGTTCACGTTGTTCTTCCTGTGGATCTGGCTCGTCATCACGGTCTTCGGCGACATCTTCCGGAGCCGTGACCTGGGCGGATGGGCCAAGGCGATCTGGTCGCTGTTCATCATCGTCCTGCCGTACCTCGGGGTGCTCGCCTACCTGATCGCCCGGGGGCACAAGATCGGGGAGCACCGGGTCGAGGACGTCCGGCAGACCGACGCGGCGATGCAGTCCTACATCCGGTCCGCGGCCGCGACGCCGACCAGCGACCTCGTCCAGCTCACCGACCTGCACGACCGCGGCGTCATCGACGACGTCGAGTACGAGTCGATGAAGCGGCGCGTCGTCGTCCCGTGACCGGCTGAGCGACCCGACGAGCCCGTCAGCAGCAACGTGAGCACCTCCTCCACCCGACGCCGGAAGCCGCGCCACGGCGGCGACGGCGCCGGCGACGCCGACGAGATGGCGTGGGTCCCGGGCGGCTCGTTCGTCATGGGCTCGGATCGCCACTACCCGGAGGAGGCGCCTGCCCGTCGGGTGGCGGTCGAGGGTTTCTGGATCGACCGCCACCCCGTCACCAACGAGCAGTTCGGCCGCTTCGTCGCCGAGACCGGCCACGTGACGCTGGCCGAGCGGCCGCCGGACGCCGCGGACTACCCGGATGCCCGGCCCGATCTGCTGATCCCGGCGTCCGCGACGTTCCGCAAGCCCCGCCCGCCGGTCGGCCCGGGCGACGTCTACCTCTGGTGGATCCTCGTGCCCGGGGCCAACTGGCGCCATCCCCGCGGCCCCCAGAGCTCGCGGCGCGGGCTCGAGCGACACCCGGTCGTCCACGTCGCCTGGGAGGACGTCGAGGCGTACGCCGGCTGGGCGGGCAAGGCGCTGCCCACCGAGGCGGAGTGGGAGCGGGCTTGTCGGGGCGGTGGTCCCTACGGGGCCGAGTTCGCCTGGGGCGACGAGCTGACCCCGGGCGGGAAGCACATGGCGAACACCTGGCAGGGCGAGTTCCCCGTCGAGAACCTGGCGCTCGACGGCTACGAGCTCACCTCGCCCGTGCGTTCGTTCCCGCCCAACGGCTACGGCCTGTTCGACATGATCGGCAACGTCTGGGAGTGGACCGCCGACCCGTACGTCGACCACGGCGACCGTGCCCCGGGCTGCTGCGGCGGGAGCGTTCCGCACGAGGCCGGCCAGTCCGACGAGGCCGACCTCTCCGAGGCACCCGTCCTGCGCCGGGTGATGAAGGGCGGCTCCCACCTCTGCGCCCCCAACTACTGCCGGCGCTACCGGCCGGCGGCCCGCATGGCCCAGGCGGTCGACACGTCGACGTCGCACCTGGGGTTCCGTTGCATCCGGCGGGACCGCGGATGACCCCTGCGAACCGCCGACGCCTGACGCTGATCCCGACGGACCCACCACCCGAGGAGCTTTCGATGTCCACCGTTCCGGCCCCGGCCCCGGCGCCGCCCAAGCTCTGGCTGCTGCGTGCGGCCAAGGCGCTCGTGGTCTTCGTCTACGTCGTGGTGATCGTCGACCTGGTGCTGCTCACGCTGGGGTTCGTCCTCCAGCTGTTCGGCGCCAGCACCGACGCCGAGTTCACGAGGTGGGTGTACCGCAACGTCGAGCGCGTCATGGAGCCGTTCCGGGGCATGTTCCCGTCCAAGGCGGTGTCCGACCAGTCGGTCCTCGACGTCTCGCTGCTGTTCGCCATGATCGTGTACTCGATGGTCGGCCTCACGGTCCACGCCCTGATCACGTGGCTGACCGAGAGGATCGTCGCACTGCGCCGCCGCCAGCACCTCGCCCCGGCGGGCGTGCAGCCGGGCACGCCCACGGCGCCCCCGCCGGGTCAGCCCGTCGAGCCGGGCTACCCGACGCCCCGTTACCCGCGTGGGGTGCCGGCCGGCCCGGGACCGGGCCAGCCCTGACCGCCTGACCGCCTGACCGGGACAACCAGGAGTCGAGTCCGTGCTCGCCGCAGCGATCTGGGGCTTCGTCGCCGGCTCGGCGCTGCTGCTGGGTGGGTTCATGGCCCTGCACCGGCAGTGGTCGACCCGGGCGATCGGCCTGTTCATGGCCTTCGGCTCTGGGGTGCTCATCAGCTCGGTCGCCTTCGAGCTGGTCGAGGAGGCCCTCGAGCTGGGCGGCGGCGGGCCGACCACGCTGGGCATGACCGCGGGAGCGCTGACGTTCTTCGGCGGCGACCTGCTGGTCAGCCGACGTGGCCGGCCACACCGTCAGCGGGGGAGTGCCGGCTCGTCCCCCGACGATCCCCAGGTCGAGCCCGTCGAGCCCGTCGGGGAGGAGGCGAGCAACCCGATGGCCATCGTCCTCGGGGCGGTGTTGGACGGTGTCCCCGAGGCCGCCGCCATCGGCATCTCCCTCCTCGACAGCGGGCGCGTGGGCGGCACGTTCGTGATCGCCGTCTTCCTCTCGAACGTGCCCGAGGCGCTGTCGGCCACTGCCGGCCTGGCCCAGTCGGGTCGCCCGCCCCGGACCATCATGCGGATGTGGTGGTCGGTGGCGGCGGTCTCCACGCTGACCGCCGCCGCGGGCTATGCCCTGCTCGACGGAGCGAGCGACGGTGCCCTGGCCGCGCTGTCGGCCTATGCCGCGGGTGCCGTGCTCACCATGGTCGCCTCGACGATGCTGCCCGAGGCCCATCGCGAGGGCGGCCCGATCAGCGCCCTGGTGACCACCGGCGGCTTCCTCCTGGCGGTGCTCATCGGCTCGCTGGCCCAGGCGGTCTGACGGCTCGGCCGGGCCGCGGATACCGCGGATCCCGCGATCTCGCCCCGTCGGGGTGATGCCGGGGCGGGGGAGCGCGGGTCAACTGGCCACGGAGATGAACCTCGTCGTCGCCATCCTCACCGTCGCCGCGGCGACTGCCGTCGCGATCGCCGCGATGCTGCTGGTGCGGCGGACGGCGCCGGACGGCAGCTACTTCCACGACGGGGACCGGGCCGCGGGGGTCTTCGGGGTGTTGGCGACCGGCTTCGCGGTCCTGCTGGGCTTCGTCGTGTTCCTGGCCTTCACCAGCTACGACGCCGCCCGCGCCGGGGCCGAGGACGAGGCGCTCACCGTCGGGCAGCAGGTCGAGACGGCACAGTTCTTCCCGCCGTCGGTGTCCGGCGAGCTGACCGGTGAGCTGGTCTGCTACGCCCGCTCGGTGGCCGGCGTGCAGTGGGAGCGCATGGAGTCCGGGACCCTGGGGGAGCAGGTCAACCCCTGGGCGGTCGAGCTGTTCCGCACGCTCCGGACGGTCGAGCCGCAGACGGCGACCGAGCAGTCCGCCTACGACAACTGGCTCGACCAGACGTCGGCCCGGGAGGAGGCGCGCAACGCTCGGATCCACGGCGCCGTCGGTGTGATCCCCACGCCGCTGTGGGTCGTGCTGTTCTTCAGCGCCGGCCTCATCTTCGTGTTCATGCTCTTCTTCGCCGACAGCGGCGAGCGGGCAGTCGTCCAGGCGATGCTCATCGGCGTGGTCGTGGCGGTGATCACCGCGATGCTGCTGCTGCTCAACTTCCTCGACAACCCGGTCCATGCCGGCGTCGGCGGCCTCCGCCCGGTGGCGATGGAGCGCACGTTGGTGGTCATCGACCAGGAGCTGGAGATCGTCGGGCACGACGTGCCGCCACCGTGCGACGCCCGCGGGATCGCGCTGTAGGTGGTGGCGTGGACTGGTTGACCTCCCTGCCGGCGGCGGTGCTCGTCGTCGGCTGGCTCGCCTTCGCTCTGCTGATCGCCTTCGGCGCCCGGTTCGCGGTGCGGGCGGCGGTGCCGGCCGACGAGCACGACCAGGTGCAGGGCATCGCGTCACCCCTCATGCCCGCCCTCGGAGCCGCCTTCGGGGTCCTGATCGCGCTCACCCTGGCCGGCGAGGCGAACTACCTGAAGTCGGCGCAGGACATCGTCGCCGACGAGGCCTCGGCGGCCTCCCGGCTGGCCTGGGCCGCGACGAGCCCCGGCGTCCGGTCGGAGCCCATCCACGACGCCCTCGGCGACTACCTCCGGGCGACGCGCGCCACCGAGTGGCGCGGCGGAGGTGCCGCGGAGGGCGACGCGGGGGTCGCCGACGCCATCGCGACGTTGGAGCACGTGGTGCGGACGGAGGCGGCCCGCGCCGAGCTGGGTACGCCGACCAGCACCGAGCTCCTCGTCTCGTTGGATGCGGTGACCGGCGATCGGCGGCAGCGCATCGCCGCGGCCGCGCGTGAGATCCCGGTGCTCTACGTCGTCACCCTGGTCGTGGGTGGGGCGGCGTTGATCGCCAACGCCGGTGCCCTCGGCTTCCGCAGCAGCGTGCGGACCTCGTTCCTCGTCGGCGGCCTCGCCTGCGTGGTCGGACTGAGCCTCGCCCTCCTCTTCTCCCTCGGCGCGCCCTGGCGGGGATCGCTCGTCGTCAGCGGCGACCCCGTCGACGCCGTGATCGACGACCTGGAGACCGGCTTCTTCGACTCCACCCGTTGATCGCGGCCGTGTAGACCTTCCCCATGACCGAGCCGGACCTGAGCGGCCTCGCCATCCCACCCGTCTTCCCGCCGGCCGGCACGTACCGCAGCGCCGTCGTCCACGACGGCATCCTGTGGACGGCAGGCCACATCCCCCTCGGAGCCGACGGGACGCTCGTCACCGGCAGGCTCGGCGAGTCGCTGACCGTCGACGAGGGGAGGGAGGCGGCGAAGCTCGCCGCCCTCAGCCTGCTCGCCACCGTGCGACACGAGCTCGGCGGCTCGCTGGAGCGGGTCGACCGGGTGCTGCGGGTCTACGGCGTGGTGAACGCCACCCCGGACTTCACAGACCACACCGCCGTCATCGACGCCGCCTCCGACATCCTCGTCCGGGTGTTCGGCGAGCGCGGCGAGCACGCCCGCCTGGCCGTCGGCGTCGCCTCCCTACCCGCCAACCTGGCCCTCGAGGTAGAGGCAACGATCGCCATCCGCCCCTGACCTCCACTCGGCTCGGGCGGTTTGGCGAGTCGTTTGTGGTCGTTTGGTTGTTCTCGAGTCGCTTGTGGTCGGTCTCCGACGACGAACGACTCGACTGTGGTTTGGCGACTACAGATGACTCGGGCTCAGGCGGGGAAGTCGATGTAGGCGTCGATGAGGAGCTTGCCGAAGTCGGGGGCCGGGGGGCGGGGGCCGTCGAGGCGGCCGCGGGACCGGAGGTCGGTCTCGAGGGTGTCGAGGATGTGGTCGAGCGTGAGATCGTCGTGGTGGGCGGCCCAGGCGTCGCGCTCGGCCTCGTCGGCGAAGCAGTAGGCCTTCCACGAGACCGAGTAGCGCAGGTCCGACGTGCGGTACTCGGCGACCGGGGCATCGGCAGCGACCGGGCCAGCGTCGCCGCCTCGGACGGTCCAGCGGTCGTCGCCCTCGGGGTGCAGGCGCATCCCCGGCTCGAGTCGCGACAGCGGCGCCTCGTCGCCGGCCACCCGGTCGACGCCGTGGAACACCGTGTCGGTGTCGAGCACCACGCCGGTGTTGTGGCGGGGTTCGTAGGTGGCCGCCGGGCCGTCCGGGCCCTCGGGGTAGTAGGCCAGGTCACCGCCCTCGGCGTCGCCGAAGTAGGCGACGGCGGTGGCGATCCGCATCCGCCAGCTCTCGAACAGCTCCGAGTGGCGCATCACCACCAGCAGCCACTGCGGCACGATCCGCCGGTTGGCGCCCCGGAACTCGGGGACGTCGGTGTGCACCGCCAGCTCCTGGCCCGGGAGCAGGATGTTGGCGTAGACGATGGCCGGCACGGTCACCGGCCGGTCGTGCAGGCGGGCGGCGGCCGCCAGCAGCCCGGGGTCGTCCCGGAAGGCCTCGACGCCCGGGGAGCAGGCGTGCTCGCCGTAGAAGTAGGTCTCGCGGAAGTAGTTGGTCCGGGCCGCCAGCAGGCGACGGTCCTCCCGCCGGCCGAACCGTCCGCCGGTGCGGACGAAGTTGGCGCTGGCGTCGTAGCGCTGGGCCAGCTCGGGGGCGAAGCCGGTGTCGAAGCCCTCGTTGCTGTACTGCCCGTAGCTCCCGTAGCCGTGCCACAGCGCCACCATCTGCTCGGCAGCGTCCTCGGCGAGCAGGGGATCGAGCACGGTCGGCGTCACGACCCCAGCGTAAACGGCACCCGCGCCCGCTTCGGCGGGTCACCAGCCGGCGATCTCGGGGATCACCTTCGCTCCGAGCACGTCGAGCGCGCCGAACGGGTCGGGGCCGGGCACCATCACGTAGGCGACGGTGAAGCCCAGCTCGTGGAGGGCTCGCAGCTGCTCGACGAACGGCTCCGCTCCGCCGGACACGTCGGCCATCAGCGTGGCGGTCTTCTCGACGTCGTCGTAGTCGCGGCCCTCGCTCTCGCAGTGGCCGCGCAGCACGTCGAGCTTGTGCGCGGCCTCGGGCCCGCCGAAGAGGTTGCAGGCGTCGGCGTAGCGGGCCACGAGCCGAAGCGTCTTCCGCTCCCCGGTGCCGCCGATCATGATCCGCGGGCGGGGCGAGGTGAGGTTCTGCGGCGAGCTCAGCGTGCGACCGAGGTGGTAGTGGGTGCCGTCGAACGGCTCCTCGCTGTCGCTCCACATCTGCAGGCAGATCTTCAGGGTCTCCTCCAACCGCTCGAACCGCTCGGCCGTCGGCGGGAACGGCAGGCCCAGCCCGAGCGATTCCTCCTCGTTCCAGGCGGCGCCGATGCCGAGGCCGGCGCGGCCGCCGGAGAGCACGTCGAGGGTGGTCACGGCCTTGGCGAGCAGGCCGGGCTCGCGGTAGACGACGCCGGTCACGAGCGTGTGCAGCAGGATCCGGTCGGTGTGGGCGGCGAGGTAGCCGAGCGTGGTGTAGGCCTCGAGCATCTCGTGCTCGGGCGGGCCCAGCCCCGTGATCTGCCAGAAGTGGTCCATGACGGTGAGGCGTGCGAAGCCGGCGTCCTCGGCGGTCTTCGCCACGCGGGTGAGTGACGGCGCCAGCTGCGGGGCGCCTCCGGTCCAGGTGAAGTCGGCGACGTGCAGTCCGAGTTCCATGGTTCGAGCTCCTTCAGGGTGAGGGTGATCAGATCGGGTACGTGACGCCCGTGAGGTCTTCGGAGGCGGTCCACAGCCGACGCTGGACGTCGACTTCGTGCGACCGTGCGCTCGAGGCGACCACCTTCGGGTGCCCCCGGAGCTCGCGGAAGCCGCCGGGCCCGTAGTACTGGCCGCCGAGCGCGGCCGGGTCGGTGGCGGCGCGCAACGTCGGCAGCGCACCCATGGCGGCGCTCTGGGTGACCAAAGGACCGAACACGGCGTTGAGGGCGCGCAGCGGAGCGGGGGAGTTGCGGACGAGCTCGGTGTTCGAGCCCCCGGGGTGCGCCGCCAGGGCGACGGTGGTGGCGTCGGCCGCCGCGAGCCGGCGCTGCAGCTCGTAGGTGAACATCAGGTTCGCCAGCTTCGACTGCCCGTACGCCGCGACCCGGCTGTAGCCGTGCTCGAACTGCAGGTCGTCGAAGTTGATCCGAGCCCGGATGCGGTGCCCGACGCTGCTGACGGTGACGACGCGCGAGCCGTCGGTGGCGAGCAGCCGGTCGAGGAGCAGGCCGGTGAGGGCGAAGTGGCCGAGGTGGTTGGTGCCGAACTGGAGCTCGAAGCCGTCGGCTGTCGTGCTCTGCGGCGTGTACATGACACCGGCGTTGTTGACGAGGAGGTCGATCCGGTCGTGACCGGCACGAATCTTGTCGGCCGCCTCGCGCACCGAGGCCAGCGAGGACAGGTCCAGCCGCTGCAGGGTCACGTCGGCCCCGGGGCTGCCCGCGACGACCGCGGCCGCCGCGTCCTTGCCCTTGTCGAGGTTGCGGACCGCGAGCACGACGGCGGCGCCCCGGGCGGCGAGGGCCTTGGCTGTCTCCAGGCCGAGGCCGGTGTTGGCGCCGGTGATCACCGCGGTGCGGCCGGCCTGGTCGGGCATGTCGTCGGTGGTCCACTTGTCGTCGGTCATCGGGACTCCCTGGCTACGATACGGGGCGTGCGTTCCGCTTCACACTATATACGGAACGCACGCCCCGTTTGTTGACCGAGGATCGTGTGACCTCTTGCCCGAGGAGAAGACACCCAGGAAGCTGCGCTCCGATGCCGCGCGGAACCGCGCCCGGTTGCTCGACGTGGCGTACGAGGCGTTCGCCGCGGAGGGCCTGGCGGTCCCGATCGACGAGATCGCCCGCCGAGCGGGCGTGGGCGCGGGCACGGTCTACCGGCACTTCCCGACCAAGGAGGCGCTGTTCCAGGCGATCGTCACCAACCGGATGGAGCAGCTCGTGGAGCACGCCCACGAGCTGACCGACGAGCGGGGCCCGGGTGACGCGCTGTTCGCGTTCCTGGCCACGATGGTCGCCGAGGGCGCCAAGGACCAGGGCCTGGTCGACGCCCTTGCCGGCGTCGGGGTCGACTTCACCCAGGTCGCCAAGGGCGTCGAGAAACGCTTCATGGACGCGCTCGGCGGCCTGCTCGCCCGGGCCCAGCAGGCCGGCGCCGTGCGGTCCGACGTCGACGTGCGCGACGTGAAGACCCTCCTCGTCGGTTGCCAGGCGATGCAGAGCTACAGCGGCGACGCCGACGTCACCGAGCGCCTGCTCGCCATCGTCCGCGACGGCCTGACCGTCCCCGGCTGATCGTCGACCCGTCCGGTGCGGCGGCGCGAGCCGCATCATCACCGCGCTGGCCTCCTGGCGCCCGCGGCGCAGCCTGATCACGTCAGCGGCGGGTCTGTGCGTAGGCGATCGCGATGGCGGTGCCGAGCCGGGCGTTGGCGCGCACGAGGGCGATGTTCGCCTTCAGGCTGGCGCCTCCCGTGATCTCGACGATCCGGCCGAGGAGGTACGGGGTGGTGTCCTTGCCGCGGATGCCGCCGGCGTCCAGGTCGGCGAGCGCCTGGTCGACGATGCCGGCGATCTCGTCGGCGGGGATCTCGTCGTCCGTCGGGATGGGGTTGGCGACGACGAGGCCGCCGGAGATCCCGAGCGACCACTTCGCCATCATCACTGCGGCCACCTCGGCCGGCGAGTCGACCCGCATGGGGGCGGGGTGGCCGCTGCTGCGGGAGTAGAACGACGGGAACTCGTCGCTGCCGTGCACGAGGACCGGTACGCCGAGGGTCTCGAGCGCCTCCAGCGTCAGCCCGATGTCGAGGATCGACTTCACGCCCGCGCTGACGACCGCGACGTCCGTGGTGGCGAGCTCGGTCAGGTCGGCGGAGACGTCGAAGGTCTGTTGTGCGCCACGATGCACGCCGCCGACGCCGCCGGTGACGAACACCGGGATCCCCGCGAGCGCGGCCAGCCGCATCGTGGCCGCGACCGTGGTGGCCCCGTGGGCGCCGCGGGCGACGACGTAGGGCAGGTCGCGCACGCTGACCTTGGCGACGTCCGGGTGGGAGGCGAGCAGTTCGAGGTCCTCGCCGCCGAGCCCGACGCGGGGTCGGCCGTCGAGCACGGCGATGGTCGCGGGCACGGCGCCGCCGGCGCGGACGATGCCCTCGACCTCCCGGGCCATGGCGACGTTGTCCGGGTACGGCATGCCGTGGCTGATGATCGTGCTCTCCAGCGCGACCACGGGGTCACCGTCGTGGAGCGCCTGCGCCACCTCGTCGGTGAGCAGCAACATCGGATGAGGGCGAGGTGTCACGGCAGCAGGCTCTCGACGAGCCGGTCGGTGAGGTCGGGCCGGACGGTATGCGGGCTGCCGACGGTGAGGGCGGCGGCGGCATGGCCGAAGGTCGCCGCGTCGGCCGGTGTGGCCCCGCCGAGCACGGCGTGGCAGAACGCCGCCAGCATCGCATCGCCGGCGCCCGTGACGTCGCGGACCGCGGCGGCCCGGGCAGGTAGGGCTTCGAGGATGCCGGGACCGCTGAGCCGCGAGCCGCGGTCGCCGAGCCGGACCCACACCAGCTCGACGCCGGCGTCGTGCAGGCCGCGCATGGCGTCGCGCACCTGGTCGTCGGTGCCGGTGGGCCGGCCGGTCAATGCCGCCAGCTCGTCGGCGTTGGGGGTGACGGCGTACACCGGCCGACCGGAGCGGAGCTGGCCCGCCAGTCGGACGGCCTTGGGCACGCTGACGGGCTCGAGCACCACCCGGACGTCGGTCGCGGCGGCCAGGTCGAGCGCACAGCCGATGGTCTCCGGCGCCAGGTTGCCGTCGAGCACCAGCAGGCCGGCCCCGGCGATCAGGTCCTCGGCCGCCTGGACGTCCGCGGGTGCCAGCGCGTCGGTCGCCGCCATGTCGGAGACCGCGACGAGCAGCTCACCGTCGGCGTCGAGGACCGCGGTGTAGGTGCCCGTCGGATGCACGCCGCGGCGCACGTGCTCCACCTGCACGCCCGCCGCCGCGGTGGCGGTGACCAGCTGATCGCCGAGCAGGTCGGTGCCGACGGCTGCGACGAGGTGCACCGGCGTCCCGAGGCGGGCGAGGTTCTCGGCGACGTTCCTCCCCACCCCTCCGGGCGCAACCACAGTGGTCCCCGGATTGCTGGTCGCCGGCACGATCCGGTCGGCGCTCCACGCCTTGACGTCCATGTTCGCCCCACCCACCACCACCGCCCCCGGCCGCTCGCCACCCGGCAACCCTGGCCTGGACTCCACCCCGTGACTCTACGAGCCCTCGATCGCGGGGCGGCGGGGCGATGTCCTGGTCGTTCGACGGGTGACGGGCGGACCTTTCAATTGACACGAGGGGCGTGTCCAGGCGAAGGAGCTATGTCATGGTGAGAGGTGATCGGTGCGAGCGGGTTCCGTCGCATCGAGAGATGGCGGAATCGAAAGAGGAAACGGGGCGACGGCGATGGCGGAAGGTGCGGGCGGTTACGAGTTCACGCGCTTGCGCGGAACTGCGGGTGCGGAGGAAATGCCGCAGATGGATCCCCGGCTGCAGAAGCTGGTGGCGTTCCAGCAGCTCGGTCACACGAAGCCGGAGACCTCTTCCACGGACGCCGGGGAGGTCGCGGTGGCCGCGAGGATCACCGATCTCGCGGCCTGGGAGGAGCTGAGCGAGGTCCGGCCCGGCATCGTGGTGGGGGAGGAGGCCGCGGACGGCACCGTCATGGTCACCGGCCGCATCCCGGTGGCCCGAAGCGAGTACGTGCGCACGCGCCCGTTCGTCGTCAGCCTCAAGGCGGCCCGGCAGCTCAAGCAGCTGCTCGGCGCGACGACCGAGGAGATCGGTGCCCGGCCGGAGGACCTGCCCACCGGCGCTCGGGGACGGCGGGGTCGGGGCGTCGTCGTCGGGATCGTCGACGGTGGGGGCGACTTCGCCCACCAGAACTTCCGCACCGCGTCGGGGAGGACCCGTCTGCTGTCGCTGTGGGACCAGCACGCCCGGGGGAGCGGGGAGGGCAGCTTCGACTACGGCCTCGTCCATCGCCCGGCTGCGCTCGACGCCGCTCTCGAGAAGGCCGACCCGTACGGTGCGCTGGGCTACGACCCGGGCACCAGTGCCCACGGCACCCACGTGATGGACATCGCCGCGGGCAACGGCCGCGGCACCGGCGTCGCCGGGGTGGCGGCGTTGGCGAACCTCCTGTTCGTCGACGTGGCGAGCAGCGACATCCCCTGGACCGGCCCACGGGCCGTCGGGCGGACGTTCGGCGACTCCGTCCACCTCCTCGAGGCCCTCGCCTTCGTGTTCGAGACTGCCGGCGACCGGCCCTGCGCGATCAACGTGAGCCTCGGCACCAACGGCGGCCCGCACGACGGGTCGACGCTGGTGGAGCAGGGCGTCGACCGCCTGCTCTCCCAGCGGCCGAACCGGGCGGTGGTCATCGCCGCGTCGAACTCCTTCAACGACGGCATCCACGCGGCCGGCGTCGTGCCGGCGACCGGGACGCACGACCTGGTCTGGTCGGTGGCCGCGGGTGACTGGACGTCGAACGAGCTCGAGGTCTGGTACGACGGCGCCGATCGCCTCTCGGTCGAGCTGGTCGCCCCCGACGGCAGCAGCGTGGGCACGCTCGAGCCCGGCGAGAGCGCCACGGTGAGCCGCCAGCGCCAGGTCGTGCTGTTCGCCGCCAACCGGCTGAAGGACCCGAACAACGGCGACAACATGGTCGGCGTCTTCCTCCACCCGGACGTGCCGCCCGGCCAGTGGACCCTGCGGTTCCGCACCCGGTCACGGCGGAGGCGCGTCGCCTACCACGCATGGATCGAGCGAGACGACAAGGGCCAGTCGAGCTTCACCGAACCGCTCGACAACAGCCACACGCTCGGGTCGATCTCCTGCGGGCAGAAGACGATCGTGGTGGGTTCCTACGACGCCCACAAGGCGAGCCTGCCGCTCTCGTTCTTCTCCAGCTCCGGTCCGACCCGTGACGGTCGCCAGAAGCCCGAGGTGTCCGCGCCCGGGCACAACGTCATGGCGGCCGGGTCGCGCAGCGGCGACGGCACGGTCCGCAAGTCCGGCACCTCGATGGCCGCTCCCGCCGTCACGGGGTCCATCGCGGTGCTGCTGGGAGAGGCGAAGGCCAGAGGCAAGTCGCTGACCGTCGACCAGATCCGGGACCTCGTGACGAAGACCGCCCGCGCCGCGCCGCCGACCCCCGCCGGTTGGGACCCCCGCTACGGCCACGGGAGGATCTCGGCCACCGGCCTGGTCACCGAGCAGAATCCCTAGGACCTGGCTACCGTCGATCAGGTGACCGACGACCGCCTCCGATTCCGCGTCGACCGTACCGAGCCGGGCCGGTCCAAGCGG
>Ga0193742_1000550_pt1 | contig 24799 bp, 18 predicted proteins | sample L2c1metaG_FD_165511 | JGI IMG/M metagenome (GOLD analysis project Ga0193742, IMG submission 165511) | Soil microbial communities from a riparian zone of the East river system, Colorado, United States - L2c1 | ecosystem: Environmental > Terrestrial > Soil > Riparian zone | place: USA: East River... | reverse complement strand
GGCGCCACAGGTCGATCCGCTGCTCAGTGGAAAGCCTGTCCCGTTTTCCTTGCGCCATAAACACCACCTTTAGAAAATGAATTCATATCAGATGGTGTTGCACAGACCGGTTGAGACCGCCCCGACTTTGAGGAAGCGTCGTCAGCCTCCGAGCTAAAGCTTGAGGGCGCTCACATGCGGGGTTGATCTCTTCGTTACGCCTGAGGCGAGAAAATTCAGTGAGTTGACCAAGCTTTGACGTCCAGGAACGCTCATAGGTTCCCACGTTTTCCCATCAGGCACAGCGCAACAGTGTTCGACACCAGGGCAACCACGACTGCGATTCCCATCAACACGGAGAAGGCATCGGTCCAATTTCCAAACGCATGCCGGTGACCTGGAGCAAAGAATATGTTCCATCCCACCACCAGCATGCTAACAAGGGATAGCACCGTCCACCGCATCGTCTTCCAGTTGCCCTTCATACCGCACAGTATAGGCCACCCGCCTGTAGATTCGGTTCAACAACTGCAGCGATATCAGCTGGCACAAAGACCGAGTGTTCATCAGCGAGGTCTTTCGCTTTGAGGACCTAGCTTTGAATGGTGGCCGAAGACTTCTACAAGGTCTTCTTTCCGTGACCTCGAAATTGGAGAATTTGATGTCGAAGCTCTGCGATTTAGGCCGATGCAGGTGGTGCGATGATTTACGACTTCAAGTAGCAATAACTAATTGAAGAGAGCAGCAGAGTCGGCGCTCCTACTGAGCGACGGCATCAATCAACAGCAACTTACTGGGCGTGATACTGCAGTGCGTCTCTCCGGATGGATGCCAGACCGTCTTGTTTTCGTAGCGCAGTTCCGTCAGTTCGATCCAGCTTATGAGTTGCATGCTTGCCCAAGCTTCGCTGTACCGTAACGCATCTGTTCCTTCCCGTTCCAGATTCAGAACTTGGGTTCCGGACGCGGACTCAGAATTCTTTTCCGACTGGCAGATAGTTGCCTGAGGGATTCGACCCATGGATTTTGATCGTGGCTCCAACTAGCTTACTGGCGCGGTTTTGAGGGAGGTATATGTCCAGCAAGGGGCCACTGCCGTGTTCCTTAAGATCGGAAATGGAACGAGCGACAGCGCGGCCGTCCACTCGAACGCTGAAGCCGCTTGGGCATTGAGACGGTTGTGCGGCTACAGGCGGCGCTGCCTGTTGAGCGGAGAGAATTCCACAGAGGGACAGAGTCGCGATGAATATAGAAATACTTCGCATATTCATTCTCCTGCGCAAAAGAATACACCCGATAGAAGAGCTTTCGCTATACGCCAACAAAGAAGCTGATCTGGACGCTTTCGAAAGGAATGCTGGACGGCAAGGTCAAAGTAATCTTTGAGAGTGGATGAGCCGAGTGGCTCACCCACCCAGGGCGACGACTACTCGTCGTCGGCCCCGTCCGAGGGATCATCAGCGGCCTCTACTTTCGAGAGCCGTTTCATGCTGATGGCGTGGATCTCGGCGATCCGGTGCTTGAAGGTGGTCCCGTTGACCTTATCCTCTACCTCGCGATACCGGAGAATGCCTTCCAGGGTGACGAGCTGCCCTCTCTGGAGAGTCTTGGCGAACTTCGAGAGATTCCTCCAGGCATAGACGCGGTGCCACTCGGTGCGGTTCTCGTAGTCGCCCTTGTCGTTCTTCCAGCTCTCCTGGGTTGCGATGTTGAGGACGACGTACTCCTTTTTGTTCTGAGCGGTTTTGGCTTCTGCGTTCTGTCCGAGGCGGCCGATGAGGATGACTTTGTTGAACATGGTGTTTAGCTCCGTTTCTTTGGTTTGTCCGCTGGATGCGGTACATGCTTGCCCGGAGGGTGTGCCGTCGCGACCCACTCCCAAGGCGACTGGATGGAATCTGCGGAAGGGGACCCAGACTAGCTATGGGGACAGGAGTCCGCACCTCTTGAGAGGCGCGCAGCGGATTCTGGGAAGGAGAGCGTGCGTCCGAAGGGCGGGGGTGTCTTGAGCGCGGCACGCTGAACGCAGATAGAAAGGCAAACCGGAAGGGAGCTGCCCTGTTCAACGGCCTCTCTCATGGCGCGAGTTGCAAAAGCCAGCTCAGAACTAGAAGTGTCATTCCCCAAGCGGGAGGAATAACGACAAGGGCAACTGCAGGTTGGAACTTCTGCTCTTGTGCCTTATCCTCTGGGTATGGTTTTCGCAGCAACCGCAATAGAGGAGACGAGGTTCGCCGCTAGTCGCAGAATCCTCTTCCATTCTCACCCGCGCAACTGGCGCAAATAGGACCGATCTTCGTGATTGTTTGCAAACGCCTTCTTTCTGTCCCAAGGCTCTTGGTATTGTTGTTTCTTTGTGCCTTCTGCCTCAATGCCTGCAAGAGCAAGCCGCCCGCGGAGACTGGTGCCGCACCCGCAGGAGAATCAGCCGGCCAGAGTTCGAGCACGGACACACCCAAATCCCTCACTGCCGAGATCTCAGGCGATGTCAGTCAGCACTACACCGCCGTCAACGACCAGATCAATGTCGCCTTTATGCCCACAGGCACGAAGGGCGAATATAGCTTCGGCATCATCGCCAGCAAAGAAGGCAAGGCACAGACGGTCGATCTTGGAACCGGCCTCGACGGAAGCTTCCACTTCACCCCGGGCCTCGATCAGCAACCAGGCGGCGCGCGCTTTGCCATCGTCACCGACAACGGAGAGACCGCCTACACCGACATGGGCTATTCCCAATACTTCGCCACTGACGATGGGAAAGATAACGCGCACATCGTTCTTTCCAAGGTCAAGAGGCCGGGCTGTACGCAGGGCAGCACGGAAACCGCAATCCACAGTTCAGGGCCGATCTCTGCAAGGCAAAACAGATTCAGGTCAACGGCTCCTTCGATGTCGTGCAGGACTTCCCCGCGCAGATGCTCTAGCCGCGTACCCATGCGATTTACCCACGAGGGCTTCTCGATTTCATTCAACTCGCGGATGACATTCGGAAGCTATCGACGTGTTTGGGCATGCCGCGGGATAAACCCGATCCCCGATACTTCAAAGGTTACTTGGGTCGAACCTATAAACTATGCTCGAGGGTGGAGGATTTATGAATACAAGCGATATCGTTCTTGCGATCGATGCTGAGATCGCGCAGTTGCAGAAGGTGAAGGTACTCTTGACGGGTGTCGTTATTCCTATACCTGTAGAAAACGGGCTCGTCGGCACGAGTTTAGTCTCTTACCTGTAGAAATATTCCTTTACTTGTAGAAATCCAGAACTGCCACGGCGAGCCGCTTCCACTTTGCGGTCCTGTGGCTGAAATACTCTAACAGTGGCGTTTACAGAAAGTTAAGCATTCGTTGCCGGCTCGCAATCTGCAAGTCGGTATTCCATGCGCCATCCAAACTCCAGCCTCATGGGTGGTTTTTCCATGAAAAACGCACGTGCAATCGTTCTACTGGTAAAGGAATATTTCTACAGGCTAAGGCAAATTCCTACACCTTTAGGAATAGCGTAACCTGTCTGTAATCAACAGAATGGTTCTACAAGTAAAGGAATAACGACAGACGCTCGGCGTATACAGCCTCGGCCGTCAACATCGCCCTGACTCTCCTTTACTGGAGGGTCGACGATCGCATCCGGCGTGATGGTTTACAAAACGAGCGCGGCAGCACCTCAAAAACTACGACAAATAATTCCTCACCACAGCAACACCCTCAGGCGGACAGATTTGCAGCAACGTACTCGCAAAGCGATCAAAGGACTTCTATCTGGCTCGGCAAATAGCGCGCGTTCTCGAGCACCAGATGAGCGCACAGAGCATGCATGATTTATTGTTTTGACAATACGCAAATAATCCGCTTGAATGAAAGCCGCTTACCTCGGTCGGCGTGTTCTTGCCTGGAAGTTGCCGACCACGATGGAAGCTTCTAGTAACCTAGTGTTCATAGCGGTCTATTTCGTTAGCACCAAAATTGCCGAATTGTTGTCGGCTGCCTAATTCATCATCTGCTTTATTTCTCCTTTGACTGTGAGTACCCAACCAATTCGATATCCAGTCGAATTCGTCACATAAAAGGAGTAATCATGACTCAAAGTTCTGTTAAACCCACCAATCAACCTAACAAATTAAAAGATCTTCAAAGCTCGGCTTCGGAACCGGTTCGTACCTATACAGCGGCAAAAGGCCAGCCATATTTACTTTTAGGCGGCACGAGTATTTACAGATGGCTGTATTCCGATGCTGGAAGTGGTGCGCATAAAGATGTTACATGGTGGCGCCCAAATCCCAGCGATCCAAATGTCTACACTATCGGGGACTACGCACAGGGCAACTATGAAGGCCCCACCGGAAGGACAGTGACTGTTACTGCCGTCAATGATCCTGACCATACCCTCTTGCAGCCACCTGTAGATTATAGAGAAGTCTGGAATGATCATGGCAGTGGTGGAGATCACGACGGCTCTCTTTGGTATCCAGTGCCTCCGGATGATTATGTGAGTATTGGCTTTGTTGGCCATAGTGGATATAACAAGCCCCAGATTTCCAATTATCGCTGCATTCATGTGAGCCAGATTCAGACCGGGCAGGCAGGAAACCTTATCTGGAATGATGCAGGTAGCGGAGCGAATAAGAATGTTTCCATGTATGCCAATTCAGGCGTTTCTGGAATCTTTGTCGCACAGGGTAACTACGAGCCTTACTCTGGCACTGTCTATCAATTGAAAATCAGCTCAGACGCTAGTTGATTTATCGTCGAGGCGCAGCCGTAAATTAGCAGCAATAGTCACATTTCCGTCGCGGTCCAGATGATTCAGCGGTTCAGTGATTCATCTGCGCCGCGATGAATCTACAGGCATGTTTATTGTCAGGTTCGCATAAGTTGCTCAGCGCTCACGGAACTTGCGATGGATGAGCGAAATCAATGGCGTTCTTTCACTCATTCCCCAACTGAAAGGATAGTGTGCCCGTCCCATATGCCCACAATACAAGCGTTTCCAGAGGTCGTTACCGAAGCTAATCAAGCTCAGGGAAATAACTCCGCTATCTCTGCCGTCGGTCTTAAGACAGTGGATTTTCATGTGGATGCGTCTGGCGAAGCTACTTTTCATATCCCAATTGAGGTCCCGCCGGGAATTGCTGATTTCGTACCAAAATTAACGCTGGTTTACGGCCATCGGCAACCGAACGGATTGATGGGAGTGGGCTGGGCATTCAGCGGTCTTTCCGCAATCGCACGCACAAAAGCCACATATGCAGTAGATGGTTTTAATGGATCGATTAACTATGACAACAAAGACCGCCTGTCTCTCGATGGACAACGTTTAATCAATGTTCAGGGGGAATATGGACAGCCAAATGCAGTCTATTACACAGAACTCCAGAGTTGGAATTACCTTCAAGAGGTGAATGGCGGCTTCGTTGCTACGGCAAAAGACGGCCGAGTAATGGAATATGGCACAACCGCGAACAGCCGGATTTTCGCAGTTGGCCGAAAGGATGTCCGGATCTGGGCCTTGAGTGCGGTTATTGATCGAAATGGAAATCGGATTGAATATAGCTATACTCAGGGTCTCAGCGGAGAGGATTTAGGTTCATACTACCCCGACGAAATTCGTTACACCGTTCGGCAAGATCGCAAGGCGGATAGGTTTGTTAAGTTTCACTATGAAACCCGGCCTGACAAAGTTGTGTCCTATGTCGGGGGCGCCCCTGTTATCACGTCCAGTCGCCTTACCGGCATCACAACTTCAATCAAAAGCATTTCGAGCATTCAAAATATTCTGTCTTATACATTTCAATATGAAATCAGTAAGGCAACTCAACTCAGCCGTATCATTACGATCACAGAGTCGGGCGTATCCTCCAAAGACCACGCTGGCTTCGTATGCGCCAATATTCTTTGGAGCGATACCAATACGATCGGTTTCAATACTAACTCTACCCCCTCAGCTCTAAATCAACCCGGCAATCCTGAACTGCTGCCACTGGATGTAACAGGGGATGGGCGAACAGACTTTGTGCAGTTCTGGACTAAAGATGAAGTCCTCCATGTCAGCACCTATTTAGCGACTGAACGTGCGGGCGACGTTACATTTGCATACGCAAGCGATAGCGTTCTCGACGCTTTTCCTCCAAATCATCAAATCTTTCCGGCTGATGTAGATGGAGACGGCCGTATCGATTTGATCATCGCCTATCAGGATTCAATCGACCACAGCCTGAATCTCGCTGTCTATTTATCCAATGGGCGAAAATTTATTCCGGCTCCCGGTTCGCCATTCAAGTCAGGAGACCCGTGGGATGCCGCCAGCCATATCAATTTTTTCCCAATGGATGTGAATGGCGATGGACGCACCGATTTAGTTGAAGCATACGCACAAGAAAATATGCTTTATTTTCGTAGTTACCTATCGCAATTCGGACAAAGCTCAGGGGTAGGATTTCTTCCAGGCATTATCAGCCCTACCCAAGATCCAGCCCAGCCTGCAAATGTCATCGCCTTTTGGGCGATGGACGTAAATGGCGATGGAATGATGGATTTAGTTCGAGTATGGAAAGATGTAAACTCAAACATACATATCACGTCCTATCTTTCTATGAGCACCGCTATCGACCGTGTAGCGTTTTCGTCGCGCATTGATACGAACCTAAGCGGCTTTGATATTGAGAAGAATACGTTTTTGCCGATAGATGTAAATGGAGATGGCATTCAGGATCTGCTTCATATCTGGAAAGGTCCCGATGGAACCACCCTGCACCTGACGACATTTCTTTGTGATGCTGCCGGCGGCTTTGTGGAAGGCCCAGACACTAGCTTCCCTGAAGAAACTATAGATTGGAACCATCTCTATCCAATAGGCCTCAATGGCAGCGGTCAAGTGTCTCTGGTAAGTCCCTGGAGCGATATTAATGGATTGCTAAACTTTACCATTTTTCAAGGATCACCGTCCGGACAATTTCGCATCATACCGTCGCAGCCTCCTGTTGCCGTAAGCCAGAATCCTACCTTCTATGGAGGAGATCCAGATGGCAACGGCAAAGCAGATCTCATTCAAGTGTACTCAGATACAAATAATATCCCTCATCTTATCCCTTACTTATCTTTGGGTGCTTACAACGACCTAATTTCGTCTGTAACCAATTCTATTGGTGGAGTGATTTCTGTCGTCTATGCTCCTCTCTCCGATGCGGCAGCCTATACGCACGAAGAATCTTATTCCTTTCCAAGTGCTTCCGGGCGCCGCTATCCTCAATCTCTAACTCCCGCTCAATTTCCCGCTCAGACTGTGTTGGGGCAAGCCATTTATGTAGTCCAGTCGTTTACTGAAAGCGAGGACACCAATATCGGTCGGTTTCCCTATAACTTCGTCTCATCCATAATGTACTTCAACGCTCAAATTGATCTTCTAGGCCGTGGCTGGCAAGGCTTTAAACGCAAAAAGATCATAGATCTCAACTCAGGTAAGGTCACGCAACAAATTTATAATCAGACCTTCCCCTACACTGGCACAGTTGCTGAGAACAGTATTGAAGCAGATGGCAAATATGCATCTGATCCCCGTGTTCCCCAAAATATACCGGCGCTTATGCAGCGGACCCAAAATAGCTATACGGTTTATCAGCGCGGTAGGAGCCAGAATAGTCAAGAGATCGTCGAAGTGTTGCTGACGACCCAACGGGTCACCGATTTTCTTTACGGGGAAGAAAATTACAATTTTCAACTCGCGCAAACTTTTGCTTACGATAATTACGGAAACATAAGCAAACATGTGAACCTGGGCTATGTAGATCGAACCTCGTTAAAGCCCCTTGATCCGGAAGAAGTGATTTATCGATATCACTTATATCAAAATGACGTTTTTGCGAATGGCGGTTGGGCGCTCGGATTTCTTCGTTACTCGAAGGTGTCGGCAAATCAAAATGATCTCGATATCACACAATTCTTGCCAGGAGATCTCCGCCTGAAGCGAAATGTTTACGAGGCATCAACGTACAACGTGGCTTCTGAAGCGCAGTGGGACGACTCAAACGACATTTATCTCGTGACTGCTTACAGTTACGATAGCTTTGGAAACCGACAGTCCGTAACCGAGCCAGGCGGATTTATTACGACTTATGAATATGAGCCGGCCTATAACACCTATAAGTTGAAGGCAATATCCCCAAAGAATGATCAAGGAGCCTCTTTAATCACAAGTTACGGGTACGATCCGAGATTTGGTATAGAGGTGGCCCGATGCGATCCCAATGGATCGGTATTTGTTCAAGTTCTGGATGAATTTGGCAGGGTGACCGCGGTTCAGGGGCCGGTTAACAATGCCAGCGAAACATCCGAAAAAAACCTGTTATCACCCTTCGTTACGGGTTCGGACGAACTAAAAACACTTTTCTTTGGGGCCAAAGTCATTACAACGGAAACTAGCGCTTACTTGAAAGATAGGAATGGAGGGCACTACAAAGAAGTGATGTTGCTGCAAAAGTTTACCGACAGCACGGAAAGAGAGTTTGTTTGGAACCGAACTTACATTGATGGATTGATGTTGGAACGGCAGACGATCCGGCAAAGTGGGCAAGCCGATGGCAATGTCGTAGTTGTCACAAGTTATAACTCCGGTAGAAAGCCAATACAGGAGAGCCTACCATTTTTTTCACTGAATACAAATGGGAGTGAGGCTTCACATTATACTTCGACAACCTACGATGTTCTGGGTAGAGCAACAGAGCGCAGAGAGCCTACTGGAGCTGATGGCAATCACACCTCCGCAACGACGTGGACATACGGACGAAATGGCCAGGTTACTATAACGCAGGCAGCCGGATCGACGATTGAATATACACAAATACAAGAGCATCATTTTTATGACGCGAAGGACAGAGTTCGGCAAACTCTGGTTCCCGCCGATAATAATGCGATCACGTTATTTCAATTTGACCGGCTGGCGCGTTTAATTCGGATCATAGATCCGCCGACGGAATCGAACCCTCAGGGGGTAATGAATAGCACCGTATATGATTCTCTGGATCGAAAATTAACCGTTGACAATCCGGATCAGAATACTACGGGCAACTCGGAAATAAAGGCAATGAAGTATGAATATGACGAGGTCACTGGCCGCCTAAGCAAACAGACAGACGCATTTACGAAGACGATGGTCTATTCTTATGACTCGCTTGGCCGAGTGATAAATCGGACCTCGAGTGACGGAACTGCATACCATGCAGTCTATGATCAAGGCCCGGTGGAAGCTATGGGCCACATGACTGAAGCTGCAATAAAAGATGCCGGGGGATCGATACAGTCGCAGTATCTCTATGCCTACGATAAGTACGGGAGAACTTCGCAGACGTCCCTTTTGATAGCCGGGGAACATGCTCCATTCGTGACAAACTCATACTTTGATCCCCAAGGTCGCATTATCCAAAAGACGCTGCCAGATAAGAGTAAGCTTCTGCGGGAATACACTTACGGTCAATTAACCGGCCTTGTGCTGGGCAACATTCAAGTTTCATTCCCTTTAGAAACTTATCATCCAACGGGCAGACCGGAACGCCTGATATACGGAGAAGGCAATATAGAAGGCGGTTGCGTTGCTATCGACTATACATATAGTCCATCCGGCCAGATCTATCGGGAGACGTGCGCGAATAGTGGCGGAAATATAATCAACCATTCGTATCACTATGACCTGCTAAACCAGTTACTTCATATCGACGCGGAGGAAGCAGCCGACCAGACGCAAAAGTTCACCTACGTCAATAGGCGACTCACTGCGGCTGTAACACCTGGATTTCGCCCTGGCGAATATGCTTATGATGTGTCAGGAAATCTTACGGCAAAAGACGAAGTGGTCTATAAATTTAGGTCGCATTTCGCTTATAGCGGAATGAAAAATGGTACAGAGGTTTATTCCGCGACACAGGATTCCTGCGGAAGAACTACGGTTCGCACTGTAAACGGAGAGACCCAACACTTCGAGTATGACAGCTTCGGCTATTTACAACGCATTACGTTAACCGATGGGCATGCGGTTTGTAGGATGCTCAACGATTCTAAGGGACGTCGTTTATCGCAAACCGACAGCAACGGCAATACGACCTTCTATGTCAGCGCTGAATATGAAGTCGTAAAATCCGCTGACGGTTCATCGTCGATTACAAAATATCTTTCCGATGAGCATGGGGTCCTCGCTTCTACCACCACAGGAACCATCGCCAAGATTCAATATCTTCGCCGCGATCACAAAGGGAATATCACGCACGTGTTCAATACAGATGGCTCGTTGCTCAGCGTTTTGGGATACAGCGGATACGGGGAGTTTGTTTTATTGAACGGTAACACTGAACCGGAAACAAAATATGAAGGCCGTCGCTGGAATGCTACAACGCAGCTATATTATTTCGGAGCGCGCTATTATGACCCAATTAGTGGACGTTTTCTAACACCGGATACTCAAGTTGGCGGAAGTAGTTTGTTACAAACGGGTGTTTTTAATCGGTATGCGTTTGAGCTCAATAATCCAGTGGGATTCGTCGACCCCACGGGGCACATGCCCAACTGGGCTTGGGGACTCCTAATAGGGGCTTCCCTTGTTGCCGCTGGAGTTCTGATTATTGCCACTGGTGGATTAGCCGCGCCAGCACTCGTTGGCGTCATAGCAGCAGCGGCATCCGGTGCGGCGATAGCTGGAGGCGTCAGCGCTACATTTTACTCCTTAGGCCACAGAAACAATTTTAGCTGGAAAGATTTCGGAATACAGACGGGGATCAGCGCAGGCGTAGGGGCTTTGGGCGGAGCCGCATTTGCAGGGCTCAACGCCGGCGCAGTAGCAGCTACAACTGCACTTGCATCATGGGGGGGCGGCGGAGCATGGGTGGTCGGAGGAGGGGTAAGTATTCTGGGCGGCTCTCTGATTGGAGCTGCTGGTGGTGTTGGCGGTCAATTTTTTACCAATTTGGCGGAGGGAAACAGATTAACCAACGGACTCGCAGAGTCGGCGATATTTGGCGGTGTTTTTGGAGGATTAGCAGGAGGGGTCGGGTATGTGCCTGGTGTAAAAGCAGCAGCCGACGCAGAGGCATATGCGAGTTTCAACTCATCTTATATGAAAGAGTTGCAAGACCCTTCTGTGTCATTTGATGAAGGATCGGGTACAGGTAGCGATAACGAAGGGTTTCAAGACGCTGAAAGAGGGGCTTTACCTCAACCTATAGCAAAAGATCCTCGCCCATTTTATGTCAGGTCTTATCAGAGGTACTCAAAATGGAGAGTCGGGGCCACGGCGCTTCGTCAGGGCCTAAACGCTTCGGCTGATTTTCCAAAAGGATTGATGCCGAGCCAGTGCTGGGATTGGTCTAATTAGCTTAATGGGCGTGAATCGGATTACGTGTAGCTTGAGAAGATAATTGTCGTAGATATTTCTGCGCTATGTGGCGTAGGGCAAGTATCGAGATCCGGTTGTATTGATTGTGTCTCGCGACTCGACCTCATGTCTATGTAACGGAAAGCACGGCACCTAACGGTCCGTCGAATGTTCGCTCATGAAAGCGATCGTCGTTCCCAAAGGCTACGCATACGACAAATAGCTCCAAAGTATCTACGACAGATAATGTCAAAAACAACACCTAGCTGCTTTGCGGAAGGAGTTTTCCAGGAGCAGCTAGTCGCCTTCACGGGTGTACAGCTGGTCACTGGAATACCTTCGCCGTCAGTTCCAGCAAGGCTGGCCAACTTGGCTGAGCAGAATGCATCCTACGCATCGAAGGTGATCCATGTGAATCACCCCACAATTGCTCAAAGCTAAGCGTTCGTCCGCCCTGATGGACGCTCGAAAGATGGAAGCGCAACTTGCTCGTCTCACCCAATCAGCGGAAACCGCAGGGATAACGACCAATCTCCGCTGCATTGTGCAAATGTTCCGCGACCACATTGCTACGCTGGACGAAGCCATTAAGTCAGCGAAGCTGAAAGAATGCTAACCTCCTGGCTTATGAGGGGCCCGACCATCTGCGACGCTACGAAAGCGCGGAAGACAAATAGAACTGAAACCACTTCGGTTGAATCTATTTACTTCTTACTTCGGTGATTTCGACGAGGGGTGGGCATTTCCGGCGACTCCGTTGCCTGTAAAGATGCGCGGCCTAGCTTAGGATGCTCACCCACAACGATTCGGGGGGTGAAATTGGACCGATACGCCGAGCACTCGGAAGCCGCTCGCAGCACCAATCAAAACGCCGGACCGTCTGCCCTCTTGGCGCATGATCGCTGGTGCTTTTCAAGGTCTGTCTCTGCCTTGAGTGTCCGCTCTTCTTTCTGCCGAGCGCGGTTGCGTATACCAGCTTCATTGAGTCCAAGCAAGATATTGGGCGGGTCTGATCTTACTGCCTCCGCAGCTGCCTGTTCCAACTGGATACAAATCCTGCACGGCATCGCGTTTACCTCGCTTGAAGCGTACACCTTTTACTACCTGATTGGGTTTGCCCGGTTAATGCTCGCGTCGTGCAGTGCCTTGAGTCAATAAACCCGGAGTTTGTACGGAGGATTCCGTCAACCATGTGCTTGGAATGCTGCTTCGTGCACCCGCGCCTGCACTCAGAGCGGCCAAGATCCAATGACGAGGTCAATATGCGACGCAAGATAGTCGCGCTTGTTCTGGCAGGTGGCAGAGGCAATCGTTTATTGCCCCTCACCCGAGAGCGCTCCAAGCCAGCCGTGGCTTTCGGGGGGAAGTACCGCATGGTCGATTTCGTCCTGAGCAATCTCATCAACTCTGGCATCTTTTCCATTTACGTCATGGTTCAGTACAGGAGCCAATCACTTTTGAAACACCGGCGAGACGGCTGGCAATTCAGTGGCCTACTTAAAGATCATTTCGTCATTCCAGCACCGGCTCAGGTCCGCACAGGTGAGGAGGCGTGGTATCGAGGAACGGCTGACGCGGTATTCCAGAATCTCGACCTGATCGATAACCCCGATGAATGCACGGTGGCGATTTTTGGGGCCGACCATATCTACCGCATGAATATCGAACATATGGCCGAGTTCCACGAGCGGATAAATGCTGACGTAACCGTAGCCGCAATTCCGGTCTCATCTCATCTCTCGACCGAGTTCGGCGTCATTGAGGCTGGTCAAGACGGTGCCATACAAGGGTTCCACGAGAAGGATATAGATGCACCTACGATTCCAGGCAGGTCAGACCAAATCTACGCGTCTATGGGGAACTATCTGTTCTCCGGCCGGGTTCTATTGACGGAGTTGCAGGCCGACGCTCTTCGGAAGGAGAGCAAGCATGATTTCGGGTACGATATCTTGCCGTCCATGCTAGGAAGAGCAGCGATGTACGCCTATGACTACCAAACCAACATAATTCCTGGAGAATCAGGCGAAGCGCCGATGTATTGGCGAGACCTCGGAACGCTAGAAGCGTATTACGAGGCCCAGATGGATCTCTGTGGGTTGATCCCTTCGTTGAACCTGTACAACAGCCGCTGGCCGATTCATACGGCCAGCTATCCCGATCCTAGCGCCAAATTCAGCTTCGACGAGCATGGCGATGCGGGGTTTGCGAGCGGCTCAATCATCTCTGGAGGCTGCATCTTCTCAGGAGGCGCGGTCCGCGGCTGTGTCGTCGGGCGAGGCGTCAAGATCCATGGGGGCAGCCTAATCGAAGATTCGGTTGTCCTCGACAATTGCGTCATTGGGTCAGGCTGCAAAATTCGTAAAGCCATTCTCGACGAAGGCGTCACGATACCTGACGGCGATCACATCGGCTATAACCCGGAACATGATCGAAATCGGTTTCACGTCACTGATCGTGGAATCGTTGTGGTCAGCACGCAAGCCGTCTCGCCGTGAGCGTGTGGTGACGCTGAGCAAGTGGCGCACAATCAACTTCACTAACGGATGAATGAAAGCTACTGGATGATGGGCAAACCGCACCTTACTGCCTGTTGCTCCGACCGGAGTCGCCATGCCGCATCGGACAGCTGGATTTGTCAATCGAGACCGCTTCGAACTAAATGGCAAGATTGGATTGCACCGGGCGGCAGGATAATAGTGCATCGGGCGCGTGAGCACGCCTCGGATCGAATACGAACCCCTACACGGTTGGCAGCACCGCCACTTCGTCAATCTCGAGGTTAGTCGATTGCTCGACACCTGGTGTGAAATCTTCCATTTCAATTACAGATGTAGCTGGTTGCCCAGCCTGTAGCTTTCAGAATTATTTGGCGCAGAGTTTCAGAATTATTTGGCGTAAATGTTTCAGGATATCTGGCGTATACGGCATCAGCTTGTGCCGATCACAAGACTGTCCCGCGCCGCTTCAACCACTTCATTGGAGATGAGATGAAGGTCGTTAACTTGAAGAACCCGTTCGATTTGGGTGAGAAGTCGAGTCAGGAGCCTGAAATTTCCTCCGGTCATCCGTATAAGGCTGGCAATGACCTCCGGGAGGAGTTTCTCATCGGGAAGCGTAACGCCTTCAGGCGTCCAGCGCCGCTCGAGTAGCTCCTGCACCTGGTTGGCATCCATGGGACGAAATTCATTCCGCCGCGATGCGCGAGGGTAAGCAGTCCCATTGGAACATCCCGGACGAGGTCATAAACCGTTCCGTAACGTGGCAGTGGCTCGCCGGTGGCTTGCGCAAACTGCCGAACCTGCCGACAAATAGACCTGACTGGTAGAGGAGGGCTCTCCAGGGCAAGTGCTTCTATAGCAGCCTTGATCTTCGGCGACACAACTCTGCGGCCGCCACGATCGTCGCGTGACTTACGCACTAACGCTATGAGGCCGAATTTGCGATATTGGCTGACCCAGCGCTGAGCGGTTCGAAACGAAAGCCTGGCATCGGCTGCGACGAGTTGTAGAGGGAGGTTTTCTTCCAGATGCGGCTGAATCAGCCGAAAACGCGACATCGCAAGCTCACGAGCTGCTTCGGATATTCCGCTCAGCTCTTGCATACCAAGACATTACGCCAAATAATTCTGAAACACTATGCCAAATAATTCTGAAAGCTACAATCAGGCAAAGCGGAAAAAGAAGGAATCGAAGCTAGCATTCACTCGCAACAAGCTCTCATCGATAGGATACGCCAGCGGCTTCGCCGTTTTGGAGTCTCCGATGACAGTCTCCGCAGCACATTTCTGACTCCGTTGAAAGCGCCTTTCTCTGGGGTGGTAACGAAAGCGCAGGCGGCCCCTGGGGACGTCGTCGATGCAGGCCGAGAGGTCTTCACGGTTGCGGACCTCTCGCGCGTCTGGGTTCAGGCGGAAGTGTATGAGAAAGACCTGGGACGAATCCGCATTGGACAGAGCGCTTTCATCACGGTTGACACCTACCCCAACCAGTCCTTTGAAGGCAAGGTGGCTTATATCAGCGACGTGCTCGACCCGCAGACCAGAACGGCTCGCGTCCGCTGCGAAGTAGCCAATCATGACCTGAGGCTCAAAACGGATATGTTCGTCAACATAGAGCTTCCTACCAAATTCAGCAAACAGGCGATCGCCTTGCCCGCGAGCGCGCTGCAGGAGGTGGAAGGAAAGAACGTGGTCTTTATTCGCCGTTCTGCAACGCAATTCGAGAAGCGCGAGGTGGAAAAAGGCGTCACGGTAAACAACCTGACGGAGATCGTCAGTGGGCTGAAGATGGGAGAGCCTGTGGTAACGCAGGGTGCCTTTCATTTGAAGTCGATTCTCGCCGGTGGCGAATTGGGGGAGGACTAACGATGCAGCGTCTTGTTGAACTCGCCCTCCGCTACCGCATTCTGGTTTTACTTGCGACTGTATTCGTCGCAGCGATCGGATTTGTTTCCCTTCGCAACCTGCCCATCGATGCTGAACCCGATATCACGCCCAACCAAGTGCTGGTGCTGACGCGGGCTCCGAGCCTTTCTCCATTGGAGGTAGAGCAGCTCATCTCCTTTCCTGTCGAAACTGCAATGCGGGGTTTACCCGGAATCACACGCATCCAGTCCACGTCGAAGTACGGCCTCTCCTATGTCGCCATTTATTTCAAAGACGATATGGACCCCTACTTTTGCAGAGCTCTAGTCAATGAGCGTCTTCCGCAAGCGAAAGAAGCGATCCCGCCACAGGTGGGCGTGCCGGAAATGGGACCTATCTCGACCGGGCTAGGCGAGATCTATCAGTTCAAAGTCACCGGCTCCGGACGAAGCCCGATGGAGCTGCGAAGCATCCTCGATTGGGACATCGGTCTGAAACTGCGTGGCGTGTCCGGCATTGTAGAAGTGAACAGCCAGGGAGGCGAACTCAAAACGTATGAGGTGGAGGTGGACAGTGATAAGCTGACTGGCTATCACATCCCACTCCGGCGCGTCATCGAAGCGCTCTCGAAGAACAACGCGAATGCTGGAGGAGCTTACCTTGAGCGTTCGGAGCAGCAATCGCTTATCCGGGGCGAAGGCTTGATCGGCAGTTTGTCCGATATTGAAAACATCGTAGTCGGCAATTCGCCTACCGGTACGCCCATTCTTATGCGGAACATTGGCTATGTTCGCTTTGCACCAATGGTGCGCCGCGGATTCGCCACGCAGGACGGCAAGGGGGAGATCGTTATTGGTGTAGCGATGATGCTAATTGGCGAAAACTCCCGTGCCGTCGCCGGCCGTGTAAAAGACAGTCTGGCCGAAATCCAGAAGACGCTGCCGGATGGAGTACGTATTGAACCGCTCTATGATCGGACCGATCTAGTCAATCGAACCATTCGCACGGTTACTCGAAACCTGATTGAAGGAGGGATATTGGTCATCGCTGTCCTGCTTCTTCTGCTGGGAAGCTTCAGGGCAGGCATTGTGGTTTCGCTTGCCATCCCCTTATCGATGCTGGTCGCTTTCATCGGGATGGTGCAGGCGAAGGTCTCCGGCAACCTGATGAGCCTGGGCGCGATCGACTTCGGCCTGATTGTGGATGGTTCTGTCGTCATCATCGAGAACATTCTCCGTCGCCTGCACCAGCGGCAGCCCGATGAGCAGGCGGGAGATGTGATCCTTTCCGCCGCTCGCGAGGTCGCCAAACCGATCTTCTACGGCGTAGCGATCATCGTTCTGGTCTATGTCCCGATCCTGACGTTAGGCGGGGTCGAGGGCAAGATGTTTAAGCCGATGGCGGCAACGGTTCTGTTTGCGCTGCTTGCCTCCCTTGTCATTGCGCTGACGCTGATGCCGGTGTTGAGCTGGTACTTCCTGCGCAAGCACTCGGCAGAAAAGCACACCTGGCTGATGCGCAAGATCGATCAGGTATATCGTCCTCTCTTGCAGCGAGCGCTTCGCTCATCGGGCTGGACCGCTGCGATCGCACTAGGCATCTTTGCCGTTTCCTTGATAGGGATTCCGTTTCTTGGTGCGGAGTTTATTCCTTCGCTCGACGAAGGCTCGATTCTGGTCCAGATGTATCGAGTGCCAGGCATCTCCATCACTGAGTCGCTTCATGGAAATCAGATCATCGAGACAGTGCTGCGCGAGTTCCCGGAAGTCTCGGCAGTCTTTAGCCGCACTGGGAGTCCTGAGGTCGCAACTGATCCAATGGCCATCGATCAAAGCGATGTATATGTCACGCTGAAACCCTCCGATCAACGGGCCGGGAAGCGCAGCAAGAGCGACCTGATTGCCGCGATGAAGAAACGCTTGGAAGTGGAAGCCCCAGGAGCGGCCTACAGCTTCTCGCAGCCTATCCAAATGCGCATGCAGGAGCTGATGGAGGGTGGTTCCCGCAGTGACATCGCGATCAAGCTCTTCGGCGACGATTTGGAAGTACTGCGACATAAGGCCGATCAGATAGCAGCGGTCGTCAGTAAAGTTCCGGGAGCAGCAGACGTGCGCGCTGAACGCGTCGCGGGGCTGCCATATCTCCGCATTCATCTTCGCCGCGATGCACTAGCGCGTCATGGTCTGGATGCTTCCGATGTTCTGGACACGATCGAGACCATTGGCGGCAAGCCGGTTGGCGAAATCGTGGAAGGCAACCGCCGGTTCGCATTGCAGGTGCGTTTCCCGCAGGAGCAGCGTGCGACCGCGGACGCAATCAGCAATTTACGTGTGGGCGATAGCGAAGGGCACTTCATTCCGCTTGCACAGCTAGCCGATATCCAAGACGAGGCAGGTCCGGCCCAGATCAGCCGCGAGGGAGGACAACGCCGGATCAGTGTAGAGGTCAATGTTCGTGGGCGGGATCTTGCCGGCTTTGTCGCTGATGCTCAGAAAGCGGTAGCCGCAAAGGTAAAAATCCCGAGTGAGTATCTACTGGAATGGGGCGGGCAGTTCGAACAACTCCAGAGTGCGAGCCAGAGATTGATGATCGTAGTCCCCGCGGCGCTAATACTGATCTTTGTTCTGCTCTACTTCAATTTCGGCGCTGCCAGCCCAGCACTGCTGATCTTCCTCAATATCCCGTTGGCGGCAACAGGCGGAATAACAGCCCTGCTGGTGCGCGGCATGCCGTTCAGTATCTCTGCTGGCGTAGGATTTATTGCTCTGTTCGGAATCGCGGTACTCAACGGCATTGTCTTGCTTACCTACATTCGTGACTTGCAACGTCAGGGACTTCCAATTGAAATAGCCGTCGAGCGGGGTGCCGTGACACGTCTTCGTCCTGTCCTCATGACTGCACTCGTAGCTAGTCTGGGCTTCATTCCAATGGCCATTTCACATGGCGCCGGAGCCGAGGTCCAACGGCCTCTCGCCACAGTAGTGATTGGCGGACTCGCAACCTCTACGCTGCTCACTCTGCTGGTGCTCCCTGCTCTCTATCAATGGATAGAACAGCGGCGTACGGCAAAGGTTGGTGAGGAATGAACACTGTCTTGTATGAGCCCTGTCCGTTCTTCTTCGTAAGAATGCAACGTTCCTGGTCGAGCGCATCTGTTGATCAGAACCACTATTTACCACACGGCTTCGTGGTCGAAACCGAAATCGGAGATTTTATATATGAAAGAGGACGTCATGCAAGGTAGTAGCCGTTTCTCTTCAAGTAATGATCACAGCTGTGTTCATAGTATCTACAGGGTCTTTAATTGGCACCACAAGACAATCAAAGACTGAGGAACCGACCATGAGTGAGTATGGTTCGACCAACCAAAGCACGACACTGGCCATCGCCAAGATGGATTGTCCAACCGAAGAGGGACTGATTCGCGGCAAACTCGCTGGGATGGCCGGGGTGGCGGCACTTGACTTCAATCTGGTCCAGCGCAAGTTGAGGGTCAGCCATGCGCCCGATGCGCTGCCTCGTGTGCTCGCGGCACTGAAGTCGCTTGGTTTCGACGCCGAGGTGCAGGAAGCAGCACCTCTGACAAACACGCCCGCACCGGAGCCATCCCGTACCAACTGGTGGCCGTTGGCTGTGTCGGGCGTGACGGCCACGTTGTCGGAGGTGGTGTACTGGCTCAAAGGCGGCAACCATTGGGCAGTTGTGGCGCTGGCGCTGGTCGCCATCTTCACTGGTGGTCTATCCACCTACAAGAAGGGCTGGATCGCGCTCAGGAACCGCAACCTGAACATGAACGCCTTGATGTCGATTGCGGTGACTGGCGCGATGGTGATCGGACACTGGCCGGAAGCGGCGATGGTGATGGTTCTGTTTGCTCTGGCTGAAGTCATCGAAGCTAAGTCGCTCGACCGCGCCCGCAACGCGATTCGTAGTTTGATGGACCTTGCCCCAGAAACTGCCACCGTCCAACAGACCGACGGGACGTGGACCGATGTTGACGCCAAGGTAGTTGCAATCGGTACCCGCGTTCGTGTCAAACCTGGCGAACGGATTGCCCTAGACGGCGAAGTGGTACAGGGCCGCTCCACCGTTAATCAGGCTCCCATCACTGGCGAGAGCCTGCCGGTCGAGAAGGCCGAGGGCGATACGGTGTTCGCAGGCACCATCAACGAATCCGGCTCCTTCGAGTATCGTGTCACGGCGGCCGCAAACAATTCCACACTTGCGCGAATCATTCATGCCGTGGAAGCCGCTCAAGGGAGCCGCGCACCGACCCAGCGTTTCGTCGATCAGTTCGCCCGCTTGTACACGCCCATCGTGTTCGTAGTGGCGCTGGCGGTAGCGTTCCTGCCCCCGCTGCTGCTTGGCGCGCCGTGGCTTGTCTGGGTCTACAAGGCATTGGTATTGCTGGTGATCGCCTGTCCCTGCGCCCTGGTCATCTCCACGCCAGTGAGCATTGTCAGCGGCTTGGCCGCCGCTGCGCGGCACGGAATCTTGATCAAGGGTGGCGTCTATCTGGAAGAGGGTCGCAAACTGGCGTGGTTGGCGCTCGACAAGACCGGAACCATCACCCATGGCAAACCGGTACAGACCGATTTTGAGCTACTCGCCGATGTAGAGGCTGAACGTGGCCGCGGCTTGGCTGCCAGCCTGGGCGTGCGCTCCGACCATCCGGTATCGCAAGCCATTGCCAAAGCCGCAGACATCGACGGGGTGGCACGAGAGAATGTCGAAGAGTTCGAAGCGCTGCTTGGTCGGGGCGTGCGTGGAGTGATCGGGGGCAAGGCATATTCCCTTGGTAACCATCGTCTGGTAGAGGAGTCGGGCCGTTGCTCCAAGGAACTCGAATCCCGTCTCGGCGTGCTGGAACGACAGGGAAAAACAGTCGTCATGCTGATCGACGATCAGCAAGTCCTGGCTTTGTTTGCCGTAGCCGATACGGTAAAGGACAGCAGCCGGGCCGCCATCGCTGATCTGCACCAGCTAGGAGTCAAAACCGTGATGTTGACTGGTGACAATCCGCACACCGCCGAAGCGATCGCTGAGCAAGTGGGAATCGATCAAGCCCGTGGCAACCAGTTGCCCCAGGACAAATTGAAAGCAGTGGAGATGTTTGCCGCCGAAGGAACGGTGGGTATGGTTGGCGATGGCATTAACGACGCCCCAGCATTGGCGCGTGCGGACATTGGCTTTGCGATGGGTGCTGCCGGAACCGATACAGCCATTGAAACTGCTGACGTAGCGCTGATGGATGACGATCTGCGCAAGATCCCCACGTTTGTGCGACTCTCCCGAGCCACGGCCAGCGTATTGATGCAGAACATCGCGCTGGCACTGGGCATCAAGGCGGTTTTTCTGGTGCTTACCTTCGCTGGTCAGGCCACTATGTGGATGGCGGTATTCGCCGACATGGGCGCCAGCTTACTGGTGGTCGGCAATGGCCTCAGGTTACTGCGGAAATGACCTGGAAGTTTTTCTTTATGTCTATACGATTGGGGCGGCCTGAACGCTGTGGTGGTATTTGGTGACTGCAGTCAAGAAGGCCAGAGCCACCGACGTCTGCTCATGAGCTGATAGAGGTGAACATGAAACGAAAACGCAAATTCGAACAGCCCAAGCTAGGGGGCCACAAGCTTCTCATTAGTCTGCTGGTTATGGTGGTTCTGAGCTATATAGGCATTTTCTACATAAAACTCCACCCTAAGCCACTAAATCCGAAGGATGCGACAGCAGGCCCCGTACCCACTTATTTCCGAAGTGCTGCGGATGCGATGCCGTTTCCAGTGACGGTCGACCCAGCTAAGTTCCAACGCAGCGACATTCGGGAGGCGTACCAGGTAGCAAAGGAAATCCCCGAGGTTCTCGCCCAGCAACCGTGCTATTGCCGACCCGATCCGGGTCTGCGCGTTCATTGCGACCGGCATGGTCATCATGGCCTTCTGGACTGCTTTAAGACGGCACACGCGGCAACCTGCGACATCTGCATCAAGGAGGCTCTACTTGCAGGCCAGATGCACCGTCATGGGAAATCAATACAGGAGATCCGGGAAGCGATTATTCACGGAGATTGGGCCAGGATGGGCAGTGCCGGCTCGTGATGAAACCTGTGACGAAAAGGAGAAATGGAGATGGAAGTATGAGGGGTTCCCACAGAAAAACGGACCATATCGTTGATTTTCGCGTGAAGACACACGAAGCAAAGGTTTAGGCTCAAACCGCTGTGGCTCGTCACCGGCCGAGTGTCCAGTTCCTCGGCAGCTCTATACGGAAGTTATCGACATAATCCAGGAAAACAAGACCATTGGTTTCATTCATCCGCTGCGTCAGAAATGAAATGAGCCCCTTGCTGTCACCTCCCGCATTAATCTCTGTTGAGGTCGTGTTGTAGTCGGCTAGAGGATAATCCACGTTGAACGCCACGGTGACGGTCTGTCCTGGTGGAATTCGTAAGCTTGTATCCCAAGTTGCGCTGTCCAGTTTGACCAGGGAATCACCTTCAGGACTCTTTCGGAACAGCGCTCCAGAGTAAGTCGATGGCATTGTGAATTCTCGGCCAGTATGATTCGTCAGGCCATAAGCATAGTGAACATGGACGGCATTGTCAGAGCCAACGCCGGCTGTGATTTCCGGCTTGTTCGCCGTAAGCATTTCCGATCGCCAGGCCTTTGGCCTGTTTATGTACCATGCCAGGCATAGACCAACGAGACCAAGGCCGAGGCCGATTCCCATTCCAAAGCCCACACTGCGAAGCAAAATCCTTTTCCAGCCCGTCGTTCGCTCGTTTGTCATTGGCCTGTTCGATGGAATCCAAAATAACAATAGCCCCCCCCGTTAATGGAGATGTTATTGTCTATGTATTATTCCTAAGTCATTGATTATACGTATGATAAATCGCATTACGTATAGTGGACCTGTATTCCTCCAGTAGAACCTAGATGGCGGAGAAGGCCGTGAGATCATGTTGTTCATGTCAGAGGACGTGTCCTGTTTCGTCGCATACCCGGCACACCCACCGGACCGGGCAGAGTCGATAGAAGAAGCTATCCTCCGCATCAGGGCGGGTAAGACCGTCCAGATAATCGGATGGAAGGATCTCGCGATCACTGGTCAACTGATGATCAGCACGATCTGCGATGCCATTAGGCGGCATGACCTATTCATAGCTGACGTGACCGCCCTAAACCCGAATGTGCTCTTCGAACTAGGCTACGCTATCGCACATCGCAAGCCTGTTTGGTTGCTACTGAATCCCAGCATAGAAAAGGCCAAAACAGAGTTCGACAGGTTTGGGCTCCTCAGCACGACCGCATATCACGCGTATAGCAACAGCAATGATATCGTCAACAAGTTCTATTCAGACAGACCCTTTCAAAGTCTCGACAAAATCCTCATCGATCAATTGCTTGAAGCGAGCGGAGAGCCTAACAAGCGTGATGCCCTTCTCTATCTGAAGCCAGCTGAGTATACGGATGCGGTAATAAAGATTTCTCGGCGTGTGGATGGGGGACCAATAGAATCCGTGATCGACGAGGAATCACAGCCGCTTTCTTGGTATGTGCGGGAAGTGACCAGCTCTTACGCCGTGGTTACACACTTCATTTCCAATGATCACGCTGGGTGGCAACTGCAGAACGCAAAGCACGCTCTTGTCGCGGGTCTCGCCTATGGGCTCGGAAAACCGCTTCTCATGCTTGCGCATGAGCCCTACACCTCGCCGCTTGACTACAAAGATTTGTTGCGAAAACACCGAACCGCAAGAGCCGCTGAAGGAATTTACGATGCTTGGCTCGCCCCATATCTACCAAGTTACGAGGAGCGCCTCGAGGCCAGGCAGAACTACCAGAAGAAACAGCGCGCCCGCGGAGATCTTCGCGACATATCCATCGGAGATCCGTTAGCCGAGCACGAGTCTGAGTCCATTGCCGACTATTTCATATCTACGGCTGCGTATACTGAGGCTCTCCACTCAAATCATTCCATAATTATTGGGCGCAAAGGCACGGGAAAGACCGCCACTCTGTACAAGTTGAGCTCCGATTTGAGCGCTGATCCGCGCAACCACTTTTGCACTGTCAGACCCGTCGACTATGAACTCGATGGCATTCTCACAATGCTTCGACAAGAGATCACCCGATCGGAAAAGGGCTACCTCGTCGAGAGCTTTTGGAAGTTTCTACTCTATACAGAGCTCGCCAGAAGCTTGGACGAAGCTATCAGAAGCAAGCCGACGTACCTCGGACGCTCCGCCGCTGAAGAAAGTCTTCTCGAATTTGTACTCCAGCACTCAGAGACTATTAAGCCGGAGTTTTCGATGAGGCTCGAAACAGTTGTCGAACGCTTGCGAGACATCGGTGCTTTCGCTGGCGGACAGGCGCGGAAGGCACGAATCAGCGAGATGCTTCATCAAGAACTCCTTTCAGAGTTGCGGGATCGGCTTGGCGATGTCCTATCTGGCAAAAGTCAAGTGGTCATCCTTGTAGATAACCTTGATAAAGCGTGGACAAAGGACACGGACATCGCTCTTCTGAGCGAACTTCTCTATGGACTACTCGGCGTGAGTAGTCGCGTTGCAGACGATTTCAGAAGAAGTGCTTCCGGTTTGAAACCAATCAAGCTTCACTTCACTCTTTTTCTGCGGAGTGACATATACGCCTCCATGTTGCAGTTCGCTAGAGAGCGAGACAAGCTGCCTGTCCGTATGCTGACGTGGAACGATCCCGAGATGCTTCGGTCCGTGATCGAAGAACGCTTCGCTAAGTCTGGGGCAATCGCTGGCGAAAACGAGACGATCTGGCAGCGATATTTTTGCACCTCAGTCGGTGGAATCGCTGTGCAGGATTTCCTTATCGCTACTATTTTCCCGAGACCCCGCGATCTGATCTATCTTGTAAAAGCAGCGCTACATGCGGCTGTTAATAGACGACACACCGTAATTGAAGAGAGTGATTTGATCACGGCTTCAAATGAATACTCACGGTTCTGCTGTGCCCGATCTTTTGTACCAGTTGGATTGTTAGTGTAGCGCAGCTTTTGAAGTATCTGGAGAGCTGCCGGATGGGGTGTGGAGAGCTGGGGAGCGCGTAGCGATTCCCAGCTCTCCACGCCC
>Ga0193742_1000549_pt1 | contig 24812 bp, 27 predicted proteins | sample L2c1metaG_FD_165511 | JGI IMG/M metagenome (GOLD analysis project Ga0193742, IMG submission 165511) | Soil microbial communities from a riparian zone of the East river system, Colorado, United States - L2c1 | ecosystem: Environmental > Terrestrial > Soil > Riparian zone | place: USA: East River... | reverse complement strand
AAAATCTAAACAATATGATGAATGACGTGGCAGCGAAAGGGAAAAAAAAGGGGGGAGGAAAAAGTAGAAAGAGAAAATGGTGGGAATGAGTAGTGACTTGGCAGCTCAGTTCCGGATTCCAGAATTAGCAGTGTAAGGGGGAAAAAGTCCTTTTATAGTTCACTGAATTCACGGCTGTCGAAAGAGTCAGCCTGGGCGTCCCTTGACGTTCCAGATGCATCCATTGTCGGCTGGTTAATGTTGAGACTTAAACCCACTGTGAGAAAGGAAATCAATTCAAAACGGCAAAGCGTACTGGTCTTTTGATCGCTTCGGTTTTGGCCATCCCCAAACTTGGCGAATCCAGCGAGACATTTGAACTTCTTGTTTCATGACGTTGACTATCCAAGGATGAGCGAGCATTTCTTTCGGGGTCGGACGTAATTTATCATTCCTAGTTAACCTATACAATAAATAAATTAGTTAGGAAGACCATCTCAGAGTCGGAGGAAGGGGCGAAAACTGACGTTTGTTCTATGAAATTTTTCATATCGTCGCTCCATGTGACGCCCGGTTCGTCCTCCAGCTTCGGAGGCTACATAAACATAGTCAGCACAGGTACAAGGCTTGAATTCGACAACTCACTTTGCCTGTAGTGATGTGCAAGATCAAATCAATGGGAGGGAGATCGTTAGGGAATGGAAATCGGTTCTGGACAAGTTCAAGCATAGATATTCCTGTGGACCACACTTCTGACCGGATGGTGTACTCTTCGCCTAAAATCCTTTCCGGCTAGAAAAAAAAAAAGAAGAGTCAAGATTGGAAAAGACAAAAAAGAAATCGATTAATTACCGCCATGTAGATGAATGTGCCTGTGAAGGTCCCGACTTTAGAATTGACAAGCTCTCCAGAGACTCCAAAGTCACATAATTTGACGACTCCGTCTCGTGAAAGAAGGATATTGGAAGGTTTGATATCTCGATGAATAGTCTTCTTCGTGTGCAGATAAGCAAGACCTTGAAGGATCTGGAAGAGTGTTGATCAATTGGCTGCAACGTATAAGAGATGTTTGGAATATCTTACACCCTCAGCTAACCTCCCAGCAATCTTCTCTCCTACAACTGCGCCCCTTTCCTTGATTTTCTTTCCGACAGCTTCCAAACTACCACCTTCGCAACACTCCATGACAATTTTAACTTCGCTGGAGGAGGGTGACATGTAAGCACCGTAACATTGCACGATGTTGACATGGTGGGTAGATGATATGATGGAGAGTTCTCGAACGACGTGCTTTACTGCTACCTCCCGAGTGGTAATTGTCTTTCGGGCATAGACACCTCCGGAGCGGTTGTCACGGACTTTCTGAACTGCCCCACCGGCACCTTCGCCCAAACGTTCGAGTTCCTCGAGGACCTCGTCGGAGAAATCTTTTGGATGTTCCGAAGAGGGAGAATTTGAAGAATTAGTGGAAGAAGCGGTAGTGGTGGTGGTGGTTGTGGCGCCAGAGGGTGAGTAACTTGAATTGCCAATACTCATTTTATCGATCGTCTCACGAATCCCATTGAGCTGGTCATTGGGTGCTATTGAGTTCAAATGAGAAGGCTGCACACGTGCTTGTGGCGAATAGGTTTCCTGGGCTTGAATTGTTCTGTCCGCCGAAGGTACAGTAGAATCGTCTGTCAAGGGTTTCTGACCACCCACATTCTGGAATGGAGCTGCAAGGTCAAAATTGAGCTTTATCTTTGGCAGACGAGAGGGCTTTGGCGTGTTCAGGGTAGGAGCTGGTGTATTGAATCTGGGAGTATCAGAAGGTGATAAAAGAGTGGTGGTTTGAGGGGCAGTGCTAGGTGGTAAAGAGAGAACTGTTGGTGGCCGTGGAGGTTTGGTACGGGGACCATTGGGTTTGAGGATCATGGTAGCTAATGAGAAAGACTATGGCATTTCCTCAGGGAAACTTGGGTACCCGGGATTTCTCTCGGCGCTCATCCAAAAATGGTCATCATCATAACGTTACACGATCTAGTACTATTTTGGGTTTCCAATTGTACAAATTTACAAATAAAAGATAAATGAGGTGCTAACAGTCCAGTGGTTCCATGAACGATAAGGGAGCACAAAAATCTTAGGAACAGTTACTGATCAGGTCCTTAAGAGCGTTGTACTCAACCATTGACGGTACGGGTTACATGGTCTGCGACCTTGACGGCAATTTGATTCCATATCCTGATTATCGCCCCCAAAAGCGGTTTCTCGCGAACGCTTCTGTGCAGTGCGGCCACTCTGTGAGGTGAAGTCGAAGTAGGAGGTGATGGCCGCAATACACGCGGAGACAGGGGAGGCGATTTCTGGTTCTAGTTGGGATTGAGGCTGAGGCTGGGGCTGTGTGGAGGCCAATATCGATGACGGGGTGGCGATAACTGGCGGAGTCTGAGCATGTATTTGGGACTGGGGAGCTGCCACGACTGCCGTGCCTTGAGCACAAAATGTGAACTGAAATTTATTGCTCTGCTGGCCAAAGCGCATGCGGTCAGGTGCGCTTATAATGTTTCGAGTTGTGGCAAGCGTGACAAATGGAATCTCGGAGATGTCCAACATACGATATTCGGCTTGATCAGCCAAAAGGTATACAAGTTTGGATGTCCTCATATTTGGGTTCCCCACGAGAATGAGGTCCTCCTCCCTTGGAACAGTGACCCCGTCGTACAGTTGCCAAGCTCTACGATGTTGTTCAGCTCTTCGAGAGAGGTTAAAAGCCATAGAAAATAACATACGATCTAGAATTGAGCCGCGGCTTGTAGACGAATCGCTCCGACATACGGAACCTCACCCCAGCTGATTCGTACAACTTGTCTCTTGGTTGAGGATGGCTGGGCATCCTAGTCGAGCGGATGTTAGAGATGGGGTCGAACGTCGACGCCAGTAGTGATGAGTTATCGTTCATCGTTTGACAAAAAAAAAATGGCGGAGGGACGCAAGACTGTGGTGCGGTGTGGAAGGAGGATAATTAGACTTCTCCAGGAAGGGATGTTCTTTATAGGAGAATGCGCACAGCATTGTAACACCAAGCGTGCTGTGGACAAAGCAACGCGGAATGACTTAATCAGAACATGCTTGGTCCCACATGAGTGGCACAATTGCGGCAGGCTGGATACAGCAAAAACATGCACATAATGTCAGATTCTGGAACAAAAAAAGAGACAAAAGAAGATACCTGGACAATGCGAGGAAAATTAGTCCGCTTGTAAGACCCAAGGTGGCCGTATAGTTGACTTTTATAAGATTCTTAAAGCTTACATGGAAACCAGTCCATAATCAAGGTTTGTCATCCAGTGGCACCCACCAGTTGTTCAACGAGTATACCGTCACGGGGCACGATTGCCCCACAAAGTTGAATCGATTGTGCTCAAGAATAGTTTCTAACACCACGATCGCTAGGTGGTTGAACTTGCTTCGAGGCGGGAGTCCTTTTCAAGATATCAAAGTCAGAGAAAGACTGTTGATCCAACATTGAAGTGGATCCGATAGACATAGACTGAGAATCTGGAATGCCGAGTGCCAGTGTTGGTGACGCTGACCATTCAGATGATGATATCAAAGGTTTAGTGTAACTGTGAAAGCATTCAAGCGCGTATCCCCGAGTTAACAATCGCCAGCGTTTGGAGTGTACAAGCCTGAGCTTTAAATTTGAACAATAGTCGCTGTGTATGTGGCGGCCCAATTGCGTAGTGCTATTTTTACATTTTGATGAGTTCCGATCAATTTTGTTGAGCACACCTTCAAGTTCCAGTCTCCAAGCGCAACTGCTTCACTATTGCAATTTGCTTCTTGAATATGGTCGAAACGCGTCGAAGCAGCCAGCCATCTACCTCACACAAGAGATGTAACAAAAATAAAACAACCGGCCCCTCGAAAAAACCAGTCTCCACGATACCGAAAGGAGACTCGGATGCCCCCAGTGACTCGGAGCGAGTTGCAGAATTCGTCAATCAACGGGGTAGGAAGATCACTATGTATGAAACCTGATAGACAATCTATTCATTTGGTGCTAATTGATCTGGCCACAGAAACGGACCTTCTTGTCCACCACAGATGGCGAAAAATCATGATCCGGTTCACCAACCCGCAACTGTTATTGGAAAAAAAAGGAGGAAACAATATTCAAGTTTACAAGAGTAAGAGTACATTTCACTCCCCCTTCCTGGTTGACAACTTTCTGAAATTGACCTGTTAGAGCTGCTTATAAGGAAAAAGTTGAACAAGGCCTGGATGTCATGACGAAATCTGACATTTTTTCCTGCAACATCGACAGAATGTCTGAGGCTCAGATTGTTGACGCGGTAGATCGCATCAACTATTCAATCGATAACATGGTCTCCAACATCATATACAGAATTCAAAAATCTAAACTGTCGTACGCATACTATAAACCCCCATCCTCGAAACGCAGGCCCACAAAGCTGGACAGCATCATTCCCACTGATCTGGCTCGCTCCTTAGAGAATCCTCAACTATCTGATAATACAAGAGGTCTTGTGGTTGAAGCTCTGCTTCACGACCTGGTTTGCTCCTTGCTTAACAGGACTTTTTTCACTGGCAAACATTTTTTTGGAGTTGGGTGCAAACCTCTCCATGACTACCTCGAAACAATGTTTTCTAGTCTGGTTGAAAGTGGTAAATATTAATACCAAAATCTATCCTATTCCGCCGTTCAATAAAGAATTTTTTATCATCTTTAGAAAACTCAGATCCTATCGCAACTCAGCGTTGGCGTTCTATGAGTGTAGAAGCTGTGTTTAAAATGAATGATGGGGTTGTGTCCCAGTTAAACGACCGCCTGAGAAAGGAACTTAGACGCTTGCTGAACCGTATTGTATTGCCAGTGGGCCCTCCGGGTCGATCAAAGTCCAAGCCGATCTGTGAATCCATTGTGTGTGAGGAAGAACAATCACTCTTGGATATCATATGCCAGGCTCGACAATTATCATTCGTGATGCAACACGAAATTGTATCATGCCAATTGTTGGTCACTATTGCCCCTATGCAAGCATCTTCAAACGCTACTACTAGTAGTAGTGATGCGGTGGCTGGATATAACGGTTTTGATAAAGCGGTTGTCAGTAGCCTTCGGAAAGATATGGGACCACAGGATGGCGAAAAGGTGTTTGGTACCTATTCATTTGGACTGCGGAGGATTTCTGCTTCAGGGTGTGATATTTTGATACAACCAAGGGTGACATCTACTGCATTGCTGCAATCCCCTTAAATTCTGTATTACTCTAGTAAATTTGAAATACTAGGTACAAGCTTTTAAGATTCATAAATCATACACCAACGTTGCGTCTCCTCTCATACAAGCACCCTAGAAGGAGGATTTTAGAGACAAAGAAAGGAATGTGAGTAATACATAGCTTACTCTTTGCTTCCAACGTAAAGCTGCTTTGATTTCGATTTCATCAAAAGAAAGGCATACTTCGTACTGCGATACCAGTCCTTAGTTCATCCAGTAAAAATGAAGAAGCCAGTGTGAATACCTGGAGTGTTTTGTAGCGGGTCTCGCCTCTGTCCGTGTTGATCTTATAATCCATAGCATTGAAATATTTGCAAAGATCGCCTTGTACAGTTCCGATGGGTATAAACCCATCGTTGAGCTTGCCATCTAAAAGCCGCTAAGTTAGATTGAAATTATATTTTAGAGCTACTACTTACCTGGCATCCGTAAAAGTCTAGGAGGCTCGGACCATCGGTAAGCATATAGTTCCATTTCTACCGCTGCATCATCAACAGTCCGAATATCTTGATGAAACCAAGCGGAATGCTCGTCCCCAGCATTGAGACAGGTATTCTGTCAAGAACCAATTAGCTCAGTAGAATGAGGATATCCTGTATACTTTACTTTTCGTACAATCTCTTGCCAAGCACCTCGTACCCGCCAATCACCTTTCGCATCCATGTATATGTTATGTCCAGCCATTTCAGGATCATTGGGGTCATATAAAATATGGACCTCGGCGCCGTAGTGAAGCCTAGCGATCCTGGTCCGTATTCCAGAATGCAGGTGCCAACTTAGAGCGCCATGCGCGATTGCTTTCGAGAGCGGTCCATCGGGTTTCTTGACTGGCACCCCGTTACCCTTGCACCAAACTTCAATTCTTGAATGTACATAGGGCGACTCGGCAAAACCGCCAACAAGCACGACTTTCTGTTTGTTCGTGATATAAGAACTTGTACATCTCCCTCATTACGAACAAACTCACATTTACAGCCCAATGAAGATCTTTTACGGTCTCATGGAGGCCATCCAAGACGATTTTAATGCACGGGTCGAAAAAGGATGCTATTTCTTCGCTAGAACGTATGAAATAAGTATGAGTAGTGAAAATGGACACAATTGATGAACCCAGAATGTACTGGGTTAGCCGTAACCTCCCCCGAAAAACTCCATGCGCCTCATCACTCTGACTGCCTCCCAGATCTACGTGAAGGTAGGCTTCTGATCCGCTGAACTGGAGTATGAGTGAGCATTGTAGGCAGAACCGGCGTTGCGAAGATAAGAAAGATCACCTTTCTTTTTGCATTTCGTTCGAAATTACTTACGCCATAGTCAATAGATTGAGGATTGCTCCATTTCGTGCCTTGGAGACGCCCTGAAATACTAGAATTGAGCTCTTTCAATTATATCCGATCCGAACTCCATATTACCCTGCATGAATTTCCTAGCAGCTAAATTGACAAATATGCCACCAGCGACATAACCTGTGAAAAGCGTCTTATTGTGATTTTGTGCTTGAAATTTCAAGGCGCTGAACGTACACTGCGGCTGAGAGATTTCTTCAAGTTCAAGCGGATATAAACGCGTGATCTTGTAGATCCTGAGAGTGAAGAATTGAATCGGGTGTCCGCCAGAAAGGGCGACAAAAACAACTCACGCGATGTCGGTGGTTCCCCCTTCCCGAAAACAAATGAATTAAAAGTTGCTTGACAGTGAAACAATGCAGCGACGTACCTCCAGCATCACATACAAGTACGGTATTTCCCACCTAATAGGGTAGTAGTCAGCCCTGCAAATAACCATGAACTTATGCGTCGACGTACTGCCAACCAGTCATATGATTTAGCGCCTTCGATTGTATGATGAATTGCAGCCTATGAAGAATTTCATGAGAAAATTTGGTAGATTCAGCAAGAACTCCATGTCACCTCTCCTTCAGAAACGAATCGGACTCGTTCCCGGACTCCATCTCCAATTAATAGCTTTGCTTTTATCGCTGCCTCTCTCATTTTATTTTGGTGCCGTCCCTCCCACCCATTCGGGGTTGTCAAAATGACGACCATTCTCCCAGCGAGTTCATCCCACAGTCTCTCTCCACTCGTATATGAGTTAGCAAGAAATTTTTGAACACTTTCTTTGATATATGTGAAGAAATCATGAAAGATGTCTTCAATGGTGAGGTCAGGTGGAAGAGGTGTCATCGAATGACCATTGGGCATCGCAATATACTCAGGCCGCAAGAGTAACTTCCACCTATATAGTATGGTGTCAAATTATAAATTAGTAATTGAGAAAAATATATTTGAAGTCATGGTACTTACCACTCAGCTTTCCTCCAATTGTTTTCTTCAGCTTTCAGTAGTGAATCCTTTTAGAATTAAATGGAGTTCATGTACACTCAGAGAATTAGTGAATAAACGAACGACGTCTTCAGTGTCTGCTCCACAAAGTTTGACCTGATTTCGATAATCGTAGTAAAGAACTGAAGGGACTTTTGCACCTGAAATAAACTAGAAAAATAAATAAATATGGAGTTAGACCATACTAGGGTATGAAATGCAAGACGTGGACACGTCTTACCTGCCCCGGCCAACGATTGACCTACGAACGAGTGAGCGTTGGGTTCACGAATAACTGGCAGATGCAAGGACTCGGGACTCACCTCATAAAAGGCAGGTTCTTTGCCATCACTAGTCGATACGAAAAAGGACACAGCACTATATGTGGTGCCGATATCGACACCGAGCACCAGTTTATTCCTTCCGGCAGCTCTTGTAGACAAGGACATGAGAGAAGTTACAGTAAATTAGCAGTGGCACTTGGGACGATGGGCCAGAGAGCGGGAAGGAACTAGAAAAAAAAAGGTAAATTGACATTATTGTGAGGATTGCGTTTCTTGCATGTTCGATCGATTGCCGCCCTCATTTGTAGAGTGTAAGCTTCACTCCAAGTTGAAAGTTTCATCCATTCCGGAGCGGTGAAATTAACATTTGAGGATCGCTACCTTGAGCATACATACACTGCGGATCCGTAATAAGCTATGACAAGGATCGGTCTTCCAGCACAGCGTCAGCACGATGACCATTTGTCCTGAGAGGATCTTACTTATCCAAGCGTGGTGCTATAAAAAGTACAGTGTTCGACATATCCGTGCCTGAGGTGAATATTTTACAAAGTTCCCACGACTTTGTTCAGCAACAACAACGACGACGACGACGTTGACGTACCACCCCTGACCCGCCGCCATGTCCAATGTCCAGCCACGGGCAGGCTTTGTTATGCGCACAGTATCTGACATCGTCCATGCTGTAGTTGCTGCTGTCGGCAGGCTCGACAAGTCTTTCTCACCCGCAGTAACCATAAATCGACTGCGAAACCACCACTTTGTCATGTCGGACAGCATCTACCTCCTCCACATTGCGCTTGGTATCTTCTGGTTAGCGCTGATGCAAGACCCACCATTTCCTTACAAGCTAGCGATACCTACCTTGTATACTATTGCACTACTCATCCCGTTCACGAGCCAGTTCTTCATTCCTGCTACACCTGTCTTTGTCTGGCTAATAACGTGGTATTCTTCGCGCTTTCTCCCTCCTGCATGGCGGCCAGCAATATCTGTATCCCTCCTTCCAACCCTTGAGTCGGTATTATATGGTGCCAACATCTCCGACATCCTCACCCGTTTCACACACCCTGTCCTCGACATTCTCGCTTGGCTTCCATACGGAGTCATCCACTTCACCTTTCCCTTCGTTGTTGCCATCTTTCTATGGCTTTTCCGCTCCAAACACTCCCTTCATCTTTGGGCACGTACATTCGGCTATATGAATCTCATCGGCGTCGTGATTCAGATTATTCTTCCATGCTCCGCACCGTGGTATGAGCTTATCTATGGCCTTACCCCAGCAAATTACGGCATGAAAGGTTCCCCAGGTGGTCTCGCACGTATTGATGCCCTTTTTCACTCCCAAGCATACACAGTTGGATTCACCAATTCACCACTCGTATTTGGCGCCTTTCCGTCATTACACGCAGGCAATGCTACCCTCGAAGCCCTCTTCCTCTCCCATTTCTTCCCACACACGACGAGATTTATTTGGGCTTACGCAGGGATCCTTTATTGGGCCACAATGTACCTCACCCACCACTATCTCATCGACGTCGTTGGTGGCGCGTGTCTCGCCACTGCCTGTTTCTACCTCTTTCTCCCAGATGACCTCAGAGGCTCTCACGCTCTTTCCCCACCCTCAGGTTCAACTTTTTCTTCCGGCCGCCTCGGAAGATCCAAATACGATCTATATGATCTTGAAGACCCGCGTGCTGCCACTCTAAATAGATACAACAGCGACAGAAATGCGCTGATGCTATCTGCACGAGAGTTTGATGCCATCAGCGAACCCAGCTCAGAAGAGGAGGAGATGGATATCACTTATCGATCTCCTCTGCCAAATAATTCCCAGTTCCCCTCATCTGTGCATAATGCTCCGCCGCCATCGAGATCATCGACAAAGAAGGGGCCGCCGAATGGGACTTCTTCGAGAGGGAGAGGACATCGTCATACAGCTTCGATTGCCAGTTTAATTAGAGGTGACGAGAGGGGTCCGGAAGACGGTTGGAGTCCCGTGGCAGGTACCTTTGTGTTTCCGCCAAACGGTGGCGCCAGTAGAGGTAGGGTAGATTGATGATATTTCTTTTCTGGTGAGATGCTTTTGGTACATACAACACTCATTTCTCGTCTTGACTTGCACGCAACCAGTAATACCATACCAGTTACCCTGCCCTCTGAGAATTCTTTTTTTCCAGCCTCATCTTTTATATACACCTCAACCTCAAGTTTCCATTTGCTATACATATCCTAGATATCACCCATCGTATTTTTATTTATCCTCTTCCAATACCTTACGGACCTGTAGGACGAGTTTTTCTCTTGCAACGTCTAGCATGTCACATAATACATGTCACAAATTCCTTCAGTGAAGGTGTCACGGTGGTTCCTGAAGACTTTCCTGGTTTATATCTACGCAGTCCCCTCAAGCGGTTCGCCAACCGAACCTTTATCTATCTGAGCTGCAATGGGGACCGGCGACAAATTTCCCTGGGAACTATTGAAGGCAGAATGTCTGCGACTAGTCTGTACTCAGCTCATCGAAGCCTCTAACGAGGGACAAAATTCCTTTAAACCTGGACGTAAAGAGGAAATGATAGCATTCCTACAAGATGTACACGAACGCGGAGGCAAGCATATGTCTCACTTATCCACAGTTGACCGACTCTTACTTGGCTGATATATTCCTGTAGTCTCCAAAGCTTTGCAAGATGTAGAACCGCCTAAAACAATAAAACGGCCTGTCAACGCAACGCAACAAGCCACACCTTCCAAACGCAAAAGTCCACCTGTTGATGGGGAAGAAGACGCGGAAGGTGATTCCGACAATGAGAATGAGGAAGGCTACAATACACGTTACAAAGGCGTCAAACGTGTCAAAGTTCATGGACCTACTCCTGAACCTCCGAGTCCTAAGCCAAGGAAAAAAATTAGTAGGCCGAGGAAGAGTGTTAGTGTTCCGGTAGGAAGTGCAGTGGAAGGTCGAAAGCGCGGGAGACCTCGCAAAAATGTTTCAACTTCAGGCGGGGAAATCATAGTGTCGAAGGGCAAAGGAAAGTCTCTGGAAGACAATCAAGATGTAGGGGAGGCGATATCTTCAATATCTAGGGGTAGGGGTAGGGGTAGACCCAGGAAGAATGGGACTTCGACCAATGGCGGAGTGCCGAAACGTGGGCCAGCAAAGAAACCTCGACAGAGCACGGATGCGAATGCTCCCAAGAGCAAAGATAGTGGGAGGGAAGTTTTCGACGGGATCTTGTTGGTAAAACGAAGCACAAACGGCAAAGAGAAAGCAGCAGGAGACGAGGTGGGAAATGGTGTCGGTGAAGGATTGACGGGTAATAATGACGAGGCAGATGGCTTTGAGGAAGAAGCAGTCCTAGCAGCTGTCAATGGTGATGCCCAAGGCGACCTCTCGAGTCTTGGAGGATCCAATAAAGGTGAAACATGCTTCATCGAGGTCATCCTTTCAAGTCATTTCTAACCAGCACTACTCGCCTAGAAAATGAGATATCGCCGGCATATACTCCTGTCCCTGAAGAAGGTAAGCTCAGTTGCTAGAGATCTTTTTTCTTCGTCATTGATCATACCAAACCACCATGAAGCTGATATGGATGCGGATGGCGAATTTGACGCAGATGCAGAAGTCTAGCCTTGGTCCTCTTTCAGACACTACTCTGTAAAACCTACACCGAAAGACGATCGCCCCTCTGCGATTTACAACTCCAACATTGAGGAAGGAGGTTTGGACTCGTCTGCAAACCCACATATTTCCTGTATAACGAGAGCTCCTCTTTTTTTTGTGAACTACTCATCGTGCACCAACAGATTTAAATTACTATTTCATTTTTTGTTTCTCCTACCCTGTGTTGCGATGAGCATAAATTTGTTGTTTACGGTCTTTCTGGTTTGGCCTAATGTTTACTTTTTCAAACTGGGGGTTAGGATTCTTCATGGTGAGTGTAGCAACATGTTTTCCTATCTTCGTTTTGACATTAAAAACAAGCTTTTAAGGTTAACACGCACACCCAGGTCAATAGACTTGACAGTACGGAATCCGTGAGATTCCTCAAAGTTTCGAATAAAAGCGACAAATGCGTTGAGGGTTTGATACGATTTTTGGAATTTAATTCAGGTTTTTCTTACAACCCTTCACCCATGTTCGCCTGACAACTTAGTAAGTAGAGCTGGGTGTCTATCTTTCCAACGAATTGGTTGAGAATCTTGGACCGAAGCAGTTTATCTCTCTTTCTTTGTTGTAGCATCCGCCATACTGCATTGATCATGGAATGTGAAAGTTTGCTCAGGCAATGAGGGCGGTCCGGATCTTGCCGTTGATCATATGGCATTTTATCTTACCGTCTGGTAAACCCATATCCTAGGTGCTGAAACCACAGGTCCTGAAGATGTCTTTGCTTGTCCTTTCCTCAAGCGATGTAGACGCGATTACATCGACTTTTTCGCCGCAAGATCTACAGCTTCTTATGGCTGAAGTTTTTGCCTTGATTTCTTCCGAAGGCGCCACCATTGATGGTCATAAACGTGTATCTATGCCTCCTCGCATCGTCATTCCCACCCTTAACCACACCGCACTCTTCATGCCTGCCCATATTGGTATTCAACCCAACAAGATATCGACAGAGGCTTCATCAGATCTGGGTATTTCGAACCAAAGTCCAGACCGACAGTTACCGACTTTTTCTTTGGGAGGTACGGCTGTCAAAGTTGTTTGTGTACCTGTGAAATCAGATCCACGCGGGTTGCCTGGGACAACTCTTGTACTGGACGAGGTCACTGGAGGTGTGAAAGCCGTTGTAAATGCAAGAAGTTTGACTGCTCTGAGGAATGCTGCTGGTCCGTATATAAAACATACTTGATCTCTATCTTTTTTTTTTACCTTTTCATTCAAATTCAATTCTTACTTCAGGTTCACTTCTTTCTACGAGTCTTATCGGTCCATCCTCGCCAAGGAAGCTAGTGGCTTTTGGAGCTGGGAAACAAATAGAAGTGCATCTGGACCTTTTCATACGCCATTTTCCTTCTATTTCACAATGTACCATCGTCAATCGCACCATCAATGCACGTTCCGACTCTCTGGGAGAAACTATCAAAGCTCGATTCAATCATATAAATTTGCGTGTTATTTCTTCGCAAAAGGAACTGTCGGGGAACAACGAGGAAAATCGCAACAGCCAGCAAATTGAAGACGCAGTGCGTTCTGCGGATGTTATCGTCTGTGCCACATCTTCGACAGTCCCACTATTTTCTTCCTCTTGGGTTCGGACGGGTGCACATGTCATATTGATTGGCAGTTTCACTCCTGCCATGCGAGAAATTGAGAGGGAGCTTGTTTTCCGAGCTATTCCCTCTCCGAATATAGGGTCTTCGGCCTGTATGCCATGTCTTCTGGTGGACTTCCGGAAGGCTTGCCTAGAAGAAGCGGGCGAGCTTATTGAGGCTGAACTTGAACCACATCTAATAACGGAAATTGGTGAATTGGTCCCGAAAGATAAGGATGGAAATGTGCAGCTAGAAGCTTACCATGAATTGTTATTGACGAACGATCGTCCTCGAAAAGACGAGAGCGGATTTGACGGGCCAGTAACGATCTTCAAATCTGTGGGTATAGGTTTACAAGATGTTGCGATTGCGTGTGCTGTGGTTGAAAAGGCGATGTCACAGGGTGGTGGGACACGGATTGAGAGCTACGATAGTTAATGGACTGATGTTAAGTGGCATGCTAAAAGTCGCTCACAATAAAATATCATATTCGAACATACTTCTACAGTTATATCATTTTTTCTGCCACCCATTCCAACACTCATAACCATTTTCAGCCGTCAAAAGGGCCTGTAGCAAGAGAGTAACTTGGCAGACTGGAATGAGCATCTTGAACCTTGTTCGAGTCCGAAATTCCGTTGTTGGTAGTACATAAGGAATACTTGGTCCAGTCGAAGGTGGTGATAACACAGATTTGGAAGAACTGATATAATGAGTGTATGTATGAAGATGAAAGTTATGTGTGCATGGCTAACGTATGAGGAAGGACATGGATTAAGGTGCGTGATCAATTAGGCGAGTGGTCACTGGTGGGTTAAGTATCAGGTTTCCGTCTTCGGCTTGAAGCAATTTTCACTCTGTGTTTTGACGCCGCAGAGGAAAACTCTACGATGAGGGACAGGGAAAGGAGGGTGAAGGAGTACTGACAACCGAAGGACGAGACTTCAAGGGAGGTGGATCCAGAAAACTATCAATCCCAGTACGTACCATGGATCTGTTGGCATGAGACGACACTGATAAAATTCCGATTCCGTCGACTCGTGTACTCTGTCCAAGGGGTAGAGGTTTAGGTTTGATAGATGCTGGCGCCATCTCGGAAGTTCCTTGGAACATGTATGATAATTGTCCCGGAGTCGTAAATCACAGACGGATGTCGAGACAGCACAATGGTAGCATTGAAAATCGAAGAATTGCAACGGTGAGACACCCTGGATGGTTGGCAGGAGTACTGCTTGAGCAGATGTCCTCCGGCTGTCGGGACTGAGAAGATGACGAACGCTGAAAAATGGTATTGCTCATGGATCAAAGTTTCATATGGCAAATCTTTGGTATCACCGTTATCCCTGGAACCATACCTACTCTACGGGTAACACAATATAATTTGATGGAAAAGTGAGGGAAATGAAGAACTCACAGTCATCCAACATTGCCAAGATCCCTGGGCTGAAAACGAGTTTCCTCGCTTCAGACAGCCTCCCCTGCTTGATGAGTGTATCCACGTCATCGATCGGTTGCCCATTGACGTCCATGGGAGTGTCCTCTTCTGTGCTGACGGACTTTTCCCTCTCTTTGCCCCTTTTCTTGTTGCACATGGTACCCTTATCCAACATTGCAAGGACCCCTGGGCTGAAAACGAGTTTCCTTGCTTCCGATAGTCTCCCTTGTTGGATGAGTGCATGCACGTCTTCGATCGGCTGCTCGTCGACATCCATGAGGGTGTTCCCTGCGCTGGTAAACTTTTCACTCTCTTTACCCATTTTCTTATTGCACGCGGTACGAGCTAGGGGTTAATAATTAGTCCATAGGATCTACCAATCGTCACGAAACGTACCTTCCATTGGAGCGTCCTCCTCTGCGCTGGCGGTATTTTCCCTCCTTTTCCCCTTTTTCTCGTCGCGTACGGTACGGGCTATGAGTTAGTAGTCAGTCATAGCATCTACTGATCGTCACGAAACGTACCTTTCTTGTATCGGTTAGACCCTTCAGCCAACGAACTACGTCCTATTGAACAGCTAGGGTGCACGAACAAACCAATGTTGAATTTACTTACGTTTTCCCATTTTATAACCGTCTACCCACTGAAATTTAAGTACTCATTCTGAGCTAGAACTGATGCCACTAATGAAGCTCGTTTATTTCGATCTATTTCGATCAAGGTTGTGACCTGTGACCTCCACGCCACCAGGGCCTAAGTTACGATAAGTTAAGCACTATCGACTACTACATAATTACTAATTCCAACTATTGTAAAGTTCTTTACATACCTCCCTTTGTAACTTCAGCTTACTCGTCGGTATGCGTTGCGAACAGATGTCGGAGCTATAAAGTTTGGACTTTTTCAAACAGTAAGGGTAAAACGAATTACCTTGGACGGGGTATCAAAGAGAGTAACGGTATACCTACAAATAACTTGCGGAGGGGATCAAAACGATGACAGGGAAGTTGATAACATGAAAAGACCTGACGCTTGTTCAAACTCGAGTAGCTTCCTTCGCGAGCTTATCAGCCTTGTGGTTGTAAGCTCTTGGAACATGCCAAAATCCAACCGCAACACGGTCCTGCTCCAGGGTCATGGTATATTCGCCTAGTTTCATAAACAAGTGAAGGTTCGCAGGTCGTTTACCATCCGTTCTACGCCATCCCCTGCTCTACAAGTAATTCCATTAGTGTTATTAGATATTTTGAGAATCAAGCTAAGTGACAAAGACATACTTGCCGCTCTGGAAACCACTCCGTGATTCCTTTCACAACGTACTCCGAATCGGTGACGACGATGTAAGTCGCGCGATAATCTTCGTTGGCAATGGCACGGCGAGCGGCTGCCTTTCTGTGATTTTCGATATCCGAGCAAGATCGGTGCACTTGTTCCAATTTCTTCAAGGCTTGGATCGCCGCCAGCAACTCGGCGCGTTGATTGGTTCGGGGAGCAGAGTCCAACGTGTCATCGACGGTAATACTCCAGGAAAAGTCATCACCTCCGATAACAATTCCGAGTCCGGCCCTAGCTACATAACCCTGACCGTTGTTAGAACATGCCCCATCTGTGAAGACGAGTTGAAGGTGGTGGCAGACGCGTTCTTCTGGAGCATACATATCTCCGCCAAAGGATAGATGCTGACAACAGGCAGCGAAGAATTTGGTGCAAGTAGGGCATTAAACGATAAGGTTATGAACATTTAAAGCTGAGAGCCTCGGGCAAAAAGTAAATTTGCGATCTTTGATGTTTGGATGATCCATGTTGGAGTAGCGCTGAGTTGCTTATGTAACGTAGTCATTCACTGATACCTGCTGCGGTGCTTCCCTGCCGAGACCAAGACTTACTTACATTTAGTGGTTTATTGTTGGACATGGTACTCTCTACTTAATCTTTGACAACAGGCAGAGGATTATCAACCAACTGTTAATTGCTTTGCGCTCCAAGGTCTTTTACATAAGCTTTTCCAGAAATCCCTTCGTCTGCTATTTTGAGTCTCAATTGATCATCCGTCCCATTGATGAATTTTGGGATATATTCTTTTCACCAGGATGACCTCTAACGCTCTCATTTCGAACTCACCTCTTACACGGAACCAAGAAACCGCACTCTACTTACGTCGAGGTCCAGGACTGACTGTATTCCAATTCGTGAACGCCGGCGCCAGGCCAATCGAGTCGGTTTTGAAGGCCACTTTTCATGGGCCAAAAGGTCCCAAGGCTAAGATCGATAAATTCTTCTCAGAAGGCGAAGCCAGAGAAAGTGTTTTGGATGAGTTGTACAAAGCAGATTGGGTCAATCCGACGAAGCAGCACAAAAAGCTGCTGCATAATTGCCGAGATCTGCTAACATATGCTAATCCACAGTACGTACCAAACTTGCGTCCTTTCAGAGATTCTTATTCATGCCATCAGATCGCATACAGTTGATACTCAGCTCGTTACCTTCAAGATGCTTATCGCAGTAATCACTAGATATCCTGGTATACGGCGTCTATTTTATCATCCCAAAGATTCTGGGCAGGCAATATCATCTTTCGAGAAACATTGGACTCGAGAACACCAGCCCTGTGGGAACAGCTGGATCTTTTATCGGGATTATACCCTTCATTGCCTATCTGATAATGAAATAACCGCTTTGGTGGAGAAAGAACTTCCGAGCAAGCTTGGCCACCTGGAATTGTTGGAGGATGACTGGAATAAGACACCAATTGAATCATTGCTTTCGTTTTGTAGGCCAGTCCTACGTTTCACCCGTGCATGTGCTTTATTTTCTTATCTGACATTCTTTAAGCTCAATCCCGGAGTTCAACTATACCAAACTCAGTGCCGTTCGTTATCTCGCAGGCATATTGGAACGGCCAACCTTTTGGGAGAAGGGAGTTGACATTCGGAAACGATTTGATGACATCCTCATTGTTCTCTGCCGCACAATCCTCGAGCTGATCCAGGACACGGAGAAAAGTAAGGCTGATGTCGATGTCGATCTTAATGGCGATTCCCCACTTTGGATGTCAACTGCGCGTGATGCTGCAGATATTCTTGTTTCTGCTACGTTTGACGGACTCCTTCGACTCCATCACCTTGATCGACTTGTTTTTGATTGCCCTCCTCAATTACCAAAAATTGTGTTCCTTCTTCAACGGTGGGTACATTCATATATTCCGGTCAATATTTTTTGACTGTTTCGTTTGACCAGACAGGAAATGCAATACGCTTTCCCAAAAGCTTCGGATCGAGCGTCTCTAGTCGATAAGATTTTTCAACAGCGCGCAGAGACTCCTGAGAGCCATGCAGATGTACCTAGTCATCTGGACAACTCTGCGTTACCATCCCACCCGGTGACGATCCCTGGAGACCATGATGATGTTAATCAACTTGACCTGCGGCCAACCATAGATCGGATCTTGGAAACATGCCCTCGGTTAGCCAAATACTTTTTCCGTCCAAATTCCTGATGAGAAGCTTAATTGACCTTCTCTCGATCTGCAGTTTTCGAGTCTTGGTCATTGGCAAAGTAAATCTGTTCTAAGATATGATGGCCCATCCAATCTCACTCGTTCGTTCAGGCAGGTGCTGGGAAGACCTCCTTGATTAGGAATGTATTCGGCATCAAAGACGCGGTCAGTCTTTGGCGTTCTGTTCATTGCTTCATCTTGGCTAAATATCCAGCTCACTCTTCAGCTCAGTTCTGGCAGAAAACCCGGTGAACCTGATATCAACATAGAATATTCCTCTGCCGAGAACAAAAGTTTCGTTTTGCATGATAGCAACGGGTTTGAACCAGGAGATGCAGACAATTTTGACACCGTCATGAAGTTCCTGAATGATCGGAAGGCAAAACCAGATATCAAGGATCAGGTTCATGCCGTCTGGTGAGACAATTCCATATGACGACCTACAGATTCCTGACCACATTGTGAAGGTTGTGTTTTAGCATACCAATTGCTGGCGATCGATTATTAGAAATGAATAGTGAGAGACTTCTCCAATCATTGTCTGAGGGTGAACTTGGTGGATGTTAGTATGTTCTATTTTCAACGTCAATATGAAAAAAATATTGGCTTACTTGCTACTAGTGCCCATAATAGCGATTTTCACAAAATACGATCGGCTAGTCAAACATATCTGCCTCCGCAACTCTAGAAAATTTGCAAGACTTGATAAAAAGCTTGTTCAAGAGAAGATTGAGAATGAAGTCAAGGCCGATTTGGACAAATTGTGTTTCAGCCCTTTCAGAAGGCGGATCGTCGGAATGACTCAGAACATTTCAGAAATCGTGGTCTCGAGTGAGTGCGATTACTCCTGACGAAGAACAGGAAGTTCAATCACTCAATCTATGTAGCTCATGAAGAGTACAAATGGACAGTGCATGACTTGATCCAGCTAACCACTAAACTTGTCGGGCAGTATCTCACCGAAGAAGTCGTCATGCTTTCTGCTGTAGCGCAACAAGTAAGTCCAGCGGTGAAACTTGACGCAGTGATTGCGTAAGTCTGCATAATTACCTCTCATCCTACCAGCCTTGCTCATGTTATTTATCAGTGTGGTGAAGAAATGTATGGATTTTTTTTTTGTGTGGCAGAGTTGTGGCTGATTCTGATCAGGTTACTGGCAAGGACTTTCCGCCACCATGAATTTACCTGGAAATAAATCAGAAATTGTTCTGGAAAATATTCATCAAGACATCGTTAGTATATTCAACTTGCGGGATCCAAACAAGGTAATTCAGCTTATGTAAATGTTGTAATTCTTCTCACATAAAGTCTGCATCACAGTTACTCAACAGTGAGAGGTTCAAATTTCTGGTCGCTGGTATAGTCAGCAAAGAGGATGGACTGTCCTTGAACAAAGGCCTTTGGGCGATTCTGTTTAAACAGGCAGGGTCAGCCTACCTAGCGTATCTTTGTAACGAAATGATCAATTTCTACTACTTTCAGGGAGATCTTTCTGATGAACTATATCGTCGCTTTAACGCTCATCATGCAAATTATCTTTGTGCTCACGGCTAGCACCGAGAATGTCGTATCCCGCCAATTGGTCAAGCTTGCAGTGGACACTTTCATTGGGTCTCCAGAGGCTGAGCGCATCCATTCCACCATCAAGCAGCATTTTAAACATCCGGCAGCCCGCCTTGACCGAAATGTTGCTCTCCATTGTATTGCTGAACTGATTGAGTCGAATGCTATGTCATCGGATGATATGGCGAAAATCAAGAATACGATGAAAGGATTTGACATCAGAGATGACAAGCCTTGGTAGAATTGACGTAGCATGCATTTAATGACTTATCTCAATGTGTAATGTACTCACAGATGTCCTTCACCATAGTATTCATTGCGAGTGAAGCGAGCATTAATTCCGAGTCTCTAAGGGCTGATCAGGGTGTATAAACAAAGCCAAATGTCCTTCCGCAAAATTCTCGGAGGAGGAAAAGATACAATTTGGCTTGGGTCATATTTTCAGCCATTTGTGGTGCCTTCCCTCCTCTGAATTCAAGAGAGCAGGAAAATCTTGATGCTATGAAGGTAGAAATGGCAGAGGAACAATATTTGTAGAGCCTATCACCTGTGTCTTTGGTTACCTTGAATTGATCAGCCTTGGAAAAGTATCACCTGCATGCAATACTGCCCATGGTTATCTCTAGTACTACAATGGCCCCATCATCATTATCATTTGTAGGATTAGCATGTACTGTTACAAATATCATAATGAATTCCAAATATTTTGTTAGGAGTTTATTATGGGATCCTGCTGTACTGGGACTTGTATGCTGAAGAAGGGAGATGAGGCAGAGAAATCATGGAAGGCTTGGTGCTATTGACCTTGATCCTAAACCGTTCTCCACCACCAATCCTACAATTGTGCCTCATTTCTCCAAGGAGATTAGAGTTGGTGGTGGAAGAACAGGTCAGGATTGAGGTGGTTGATAGAACCAAGCCTTCCATCAAAGAAGTTGGTGAAATCTTTAGGCTGAACAGTGATGTTGTATGCTAGCAACTTGTTTGTTGACCAGTGGCTGCCAGATTTCGGGGAGTGGATGTACTGCGACATTTCGGGTGGTACATACTGATGTCACTGTTGTCTTACATAATATAAAGTTGTATGTTTGAAATGAAACCACTGTTCGTCTCTTAGGCCATGGTGCACCGCCCAGCAGACTCTCGTTTACTCTCTAACCTTTTACAACAGGAAAAGGATTATTTAAAACATATCAACCAGCTGTTGAACTCTTCCGCTGTCTCGCTTAACTCATTTACCGCCTATGCTGCTGCTTCTCCGCCCCCTGCTTCACAAGTTATTCTTGCTGTAGCGGGTCTTCTGGCTGCTGCTGACGATGCATTCAAACGCTATGCACTTGGTGTCGAGCAATGGAGAGATGCCATGCAGCTCTTGAAGGAAATGGAAGACGATGTCGGCAATATAATGAAAGACAGGGAAATACTGCAGGTGGTCTTACCTGGTTTTATTTCACTTTTTTTTCATTTCTCCTTTCTTTAGAGTAACCCGTTTAATCAAGGTTTCAAAGTCACACAAATCAAAATCTGGAACCTTTCGAGAGTCCCTACTATTAGGACGCTTCCCCTCCTCTTCTTCCTTGTCTCTGCCTGTTGGAAATCACGATTCTCCATCTCCTTCGCCTTCTCGTCTGTGTTCTTGTCACCATTCACATTTAAAAATAATTAATTGTTTTATAAAGGCCCTGTCTCAGCCTTATTTCCAACCTCCACCAAATTGGCAGCTGCTCAATCTGAACTCCAGGCTTGTGAAACACATCTGGCATCAAAAGAATCCGAACTTGCATTGAAACGTTGTGCCGCTGTGCGTGAAGGCTTCAGCACCCGTGCTAAAGCCATGATCGACTGTAGTTGGGCTTGGGGTCGGCTTGGCAAGGAAATTTTGCGTTCGCTCGATGAGCTTGGGAATCTTCAAGTTCATAGAAACGGTAAATTTTGCCCTTTTTTTTACGCGTTGTGCCTTCCGCTCATTTACGTACCTGGTAGAGCATGGACCGATGCCACGCGACGAACGGCCTCTTGTACAAGAAGTAGATTCTACACGACCGTCGTCCGACTTTTCATCCATCGGCCCTTCTCAATCAGCTTCTCAAACTAACTGGGACAGTCAGCAACTTCCAGAACCTATCAACATGATGGCAGTTATTACAGACGCGGATTCGGGGATGTTGGGTCAACCAATCAACGACAACACGGTATTAGATGCTAAACGACTATCTGCCGGCCCCACAATGCCTCGTCCTCATTCGGCTGAATCTACGACTACTTCGTCGTTGTATCATATCCCGATGCCGACTACTTACAAACTCGAAACGGTGACTTATGCACCAGCGATAGCCCTCGTCGTTCCCAGAAAAGATGTTCTCTCTTCACCACCTCCACCCATCCTTGGGTCTGGGGATAACACTCCATTAGCTTCAGGCCCATCACTCGCCAACCCCCTAGCCTACGCACCAGTCACGGAAGAACTGTCAGAAGACCAAGGTTTGCATATAAAAATGCACATACCGGCTGCACATGCGATTAATGAATATGATATTCCTACAGCTGAAGTTGTTGGGACTGGAACCTCGGCGGCTTGGCGTCATTCCCGTGGAGGATCGGAGGAGCGATCGACCCAGATGGGTTATTCGACTCCTCAATCTCAGTCTCAGAGGACATCTTTGGTTGCTTTTGCTTTTCCTTCGGAACCCATCTCAGAGTTCGGTCCCAATGTGTCATCAACGTCAACATTACATCCCCAACGACATATTTTGGAGCGCAGGATTACGGAAGAAGAATTACAAGGTAATACGACTGTTGATTTGAGTCGTGGTGGTGGTGGGCAAGCAGCCGTAACGAGTAGGGCGGTCACTTCAGCTCTGGTTGAGGTCTTTGATGACCCCGAAAATAATAACTACGAGGAGGAGGAGGAGGAGGAAGACGATGACGACGAGTTACCGATCGATGTCGAAGTCCGGTTGATCCAGCAGGGCAAATTGGCTGTTGTTGAAAATCCGAGATTCATGAGTGAGGAGAGAAAGAGAGAACTGGAGAAGGACCGAAAGAGAGAGAGGATGAAGGTAGCAGGTGTCGAGGAGGGGCAGGACCAGGAATTTGACGTCGAACCAGTAAAGGAGAAGAAACGTTTTTCGTTTCTTCATCAGCATCCAAAAAGCGCTGGCATGCCTACGCCTACGCAGGGTCAAAGTCAAAGTCAGTCGGATATCGGGCATGCTACTTTCGCTCCGGCCATTAATACTCCATCCGCTGCCCCATCAACTCCCAAAACGTCTCCTTCGAAAGCAGGAGACAACGCTCCTTACACTTCACCTTCGAAAACATCTCCTTCAAAACGGTTTTTCGGTAGTTTGAGAGGTCTGTTTGGGGTCCGACAACCAGTGTCTCCTCGGGTTCCATCGCAGGTTCAGGATTCTTCGCCTTCGTCTAGGTTTGGTACCCGCAAACAAGATTCTTCCCCCTCTCGGTTCCGTGCGCGTTCTCCATCTCGTATTCCTACTGCAGACAGTGATTCGGATGCTGATGCTGATTCTGATGTTGATTCCCCGACCAAAGCTGGAGGTGGTTTACAAGCCTTATTCCGTGGTGCCGGTGCGAAGAAGAAAGCTGGTTCCGCTGGTGGCACGAGGTGGTCAACGAGGACGGATAAGAATATTAAGAAGTTGACCAGGACTGGTGGGCTTGATGATGATGATGACCCTGGTGGGTATTTGAGTCAGGTTGTTGGTGGGAGTGGGGGTGGAATTGCTGGGAATGCGGTTGTGAAAGCTGGGTTGGTTGGTGGTGAGGTTGGCGGTGTGAGTGCTGGCCCTAGTGGGATGAGGAAGAGATCAGCTAGCGATATTGGGCCACCACCTGCAGTCGTCGGTGGGTCGAAAGTTCCTACCAGTGGAGGGAAGAAGTTGAAGAAAACTCAATCTCCTTCTCCTCCCCCACCTTCTGCATCCGAATTATACACTTCTTCTCCTCAACGGAACAACACCAACGGCGTTGCTGTTCACGCGCACGCACCCACTACTACTCCTTCCACGCCAATGAAGAAGTCGAGTAACGCGAAAACTGCTGCACAGGGGAAGAGGAGTGTTAGTGTTGATGAAGGTGCGAGGAGGATGAATGTGGTGCCAGTGCAACGGGGTGAAGTGGTGGTGGGGCAGACGCTGGTGGGTGGTGGTGGTGGTGATAAAGAAAAAATTGTGGATTTGGGGAAGAGGAGGAGAAGAGCTGCTAGTGATATTGTGGGACCGCCGTTGACTGGGAAAGGTTCCGTCATTACTACTGCTACAAATGCTTCTGTTGGTGCCCCTGTTCGGGGGGTACCTGCGACTGGCACATCAGCGATGTCGAAAGATTATTCAAGTGATACGGCTACTGCTGCGTCTGGTCATGCTGTTTCGCCTTTGAAGAAGAGTGTTGTGAGGAATCCTGGCCCTGGTCCTGCTGCAGCTTCTATTCTACCGGCTACTCCTAATCCTGCTACGGCGACACCATCTAGACCAACACCGACTAGAAAAACCTCGATTGGTAAGACCCATGCGACCCCGAATACCCCTGCCAACATCAAAGCAGGAGGTTCTGGGCAACCTCATGCTCAACCTCAACCCCATCACCAACATCCAACTTCACATTTCACTTCATCTTCAGGAGGTGGAGCAACCGTATTAGCAGCAGGCGGAACTCATCCAAGTGGAACCCTTATCTCTCATCCCGGCTGGGACGCTCAAGCGTTGCCCACGGCAGGTGGGAGTTTGTCGAGGAATAATTCTATTTTGAGTGTTGCTAGTGCACCTGCTACTGGAGGTTCTGGTGGTGGTATGGGCAAGACGAAGAAACAAAAACAGACGGTACTTGGACATGGGATGGGGAGTGGGACGAGTCTTGGGAGAAGGAGCTCATTGGGTTCTTCGTCTGGGCATGGGGGTGGGGGTGGACAAGTAGATAAAAAGGCAGCTATGAATGTTGCAACAGGCGGTTCTTCAACTGGTCCGATCTCCTCCGTCGTCCAACCTACTCAAGCAGCTCCAAGTCTTATGAGCATAGTTGAGGATGTAGCAAGACATAATCGGGAGTGGAGTCAGGAATCTTCCCAGCTTCTCAAGAACAAGAATAAGATGGTGGGTGGGTTGAAAAAAGACAAGTTTGGATCTGTGGGGATGGTAGATGTGGTGAAGGCTCCTCCGAGAGTTGGCAG
>Ga0193742_1000548_pt1 | contig 24825 bp, 30 predicted proteins | sample L2c1metaG_FD_165511 | JGI IMG/M metagenome (GOLD analysis project Ga0193742, IMG submission 165511) | Soil microbial communities from a riparian zone of the East river system, Colorado, United States - L2c1 | ecosystem: Environmental > Terrestrial > Soil > Riparian zone | place: USA: East River... | reverse complement strand
TGAAGTTCCGTGTTAGCAGCTGCGCGCGTATTAGCGTCCTCACGCGTGGCCGCGGACCTCTTATCAACGGCCTCCTGCTGCGCCTTGGTGCGCTTGTCTACTGCTGTCTGGTTCGCAGCCGCGCGCTTGGACGTCTCTCCTTGCGTGTAGATCGTCTGCTTCTCACGGAACTTCAGGTTCTCCTTGTTGCGTGCATCGACTGCCATCTGGTTATCCTTGGCGGTGGCACCGGCCGGGTCAGCAAGATGGTAGACCATATTCCAGTACAGGGACTTGTTCTGCACAGACTGAAGCAGCTTGGGCAGTTCCTGTGGCGTGATCGGGTGCTCCTCGGTCTTGCCCTCGCTGTCAGTGCGGGTGGCGATGATCTTGTGCGACTTCGGGTCCACGGCGATATCAAAGCTGGCACCGTCAGGCACCATCTCGTAAGCCTTGTCTAGGAACTTGAGCGTATGATCCAGGTGCTGCGGGTCGCCCGTCTGTTCGTACTGGGAATACGCAGCACCCGCCAGTGATCCCAGCTGGCCGAAACGCTGAGCGCCGTATTGCATAAGAGAGGCAGCGACGGCGCTGGCTTCCTGCTTGCGTCCCTGGCTGAGGTACCACTGCATGGTCTTGGAGATGCGCTGCATCTGCCGATCACCCTCGGACAGCTGGCGCTCGGGGTCGATCTTGTCGTCAATTGCTGCGACCTCCTGCCGTGTGGCAGCGCCCTCACCCTCGGCGAACCTGCGTGAGCCTGCCTCTGAGTTGGCACCATCATCCTTACCAGGAACCGCTCCCTTACCCTTCAGACCGAAATGATCCGTCAGGAAGCGCACACCCTGATCGAGCGCTTGCGAGACGACCTTCTGGGTGCGCGGGTTCTGTGCTGTCTTCTCAGGCCCGGCGATCATCTCGTCACCAGCTGCGGCCTGATCGCGAACGGGCAGCGCAGCACCAGACGCCCCGCCAGCAGGGACGGGGGGTGGGGCTGGCGGGGCGCTGACCGGCCGCGGTGCAGGAATGGCCACCTGCTGCTGGGCTGGTGGGGCTGTCGGTACGGCGGCTGCTACCGGTGGGAGCGGCTGCTCTGCCGGGTCAATCGCTGCCGTCTCATATGGAGGAACCGTGCCACCGCTGGCGAGTGAAACCATGCCACCTTCAGCGTGGTTACGGTTCCCCATATAGTTAACCCTGCGGTCGTACTCCTTGGCAGCGTTTGTAGCGCCAGCGACACCTGTCTGGTACCCCTGCTCACCCAGACGCCAGCGGGCGTACTGGAGTTGCTCGCTCAGCTGGGGATTTACCTTGCCGTTGCGCGTCGACTCGGGTGTCATGTAGGCACCCGAAACCAACTGCTGCAACTGCTGGTCTGTCATCTTGTCCATCGCTGCCTGGTTCGTCACCGTGGGCTGCTGGCCCTCGCGTGCGCCCCAGCCGGCGATCGTCGTGGCTTGCTGCGGCGCTGCGACCGGAGCAGGTATCGCTGCTCGAGCCTGCGCGTCACGGAACTTGACCTGGCTCTCGCTCGGACCCACGGGGGTTGGCGTCGCCCCTGGCATGGGTGATGCGCCCACCCGGCGAGGCACGAATGAGTTAGCTGGCGACGTTGGTGTCGGTGAGATAACGGTGATCGCCCGGCCCGGGTTGTATGGGTCCTTGGCTGGCGCCGGGATAGCACCACCGTCGGCCGCAGCGACAACTGGGCGGGACATCTGTGCCGTGAGCGGGTTGGTCGGCAAGCCGCCGTAGATCTGCTGGCGCGGTGCCAGCGCGCTGATCTGGTTGCCGTACTCATCGAACTGGGGCTCATCGACAGGAGCATCCTCCTGAAAGCCGTCCTCAGTCGTGGCGCTCTGCGTGGGGATCGCCTGTTCGACCGGCGCAGCAGGTGGAGGCGCTGAGTCCTCGGCTGGTGGCACGGGGATGACATCCCCGACCTTCGTCTGGGTGCGCTCCGTCGGTGCAGGGATCGCTCCTCCACCTGTGTCAGCGGTCTGCGAGCCACCACTGCCAGCGCCGATATCCGGCACGGCGGAGGCGAACTGGTCACGGCCGACGCCAGCCTTGTTCGAGCCGACACCCTCGTAGGCGCTCTTGCCGTTGGCGAGCGGCAGTGCTGCCCACTCACCGGCGAGGTTGTCCATCAGCTTGTCTTTGGAGATCGCGCCGGACTTGTACTCATTCCAGCCACGGCGCTGGAGCAGGGAATAACCCAGCTGATCCTGCATCGCCTGATCGAACGGCAGGAGCGGATCGATCTTCAGGTCATTGACCAGACCCTGCAAGGTGGGGTTGATGAACTGATACGCGCCCAGCGCCGTGCTCTCGTGGCCCTGTGATATCATGCTCTTCTGTGTGTCCAGCACTTCCTGCACGGACATCGAGGTCAGAGGCTTGACGCCACCCCCGACCATCTTGTTGTATGGGTCCTTCTCACCACCCTCGTACTTGCGGATAAATCCGAGTACGCTGGAGGCTTCGGGGTCATCCTTAATGTTAATGTCACTGTAGTCGTACCCAGACGACGGGGCCCTTTCACCAACTTTATTGGCGCCTGTTCCCATTCCCGGTTGTGCATCAATCTCTTCATCCGTCGGCTTGCGGATCTTATCCCGCTGCGCGCGCTTCATCTTGTTGTCTTCAACGTCGTCCCAGAACTGTGTCCCCGTCTTGAAGCCGGAGATGAAGTCCTTCATTTCTGCGCCGAAACCCATGTCAGGCTCCTCTCATAGGTATAGCGCCGGGGCTGTTAACGGGCATCGGCTGCTCCTGCACGTCTGGTTGTGCAGGACGTTCGCCTTCTCCGCCAGTCATTTCTTTGCGCGCCTTCATGACTTCCTTCTGCGCCCACTGCTCGCCGCGCCATGCCATGACGTCTTTCGGGAATACGAACTCCCCGGCGTTCAGCTTGGCGGGGATCGCTCCCTCGATCGTGGCGGGCACATCGTCCGTGACGGCACCGTTACTCGGGCTCGCTTCGACGGGAACGGGACCACCCCCTGGTGCTGGGATAGCCCCGCCTTCTGCCAGCGCGAACGCCTTCGACGCCAGCCCGCCGACGAGGCCCAATGCTGAGCCCCATCCAGAACTGGAAGCTTCGTTGGCTTTCCACGCATCGAGCTCGTTGCTGAAGCCCTGATTAAGGACGTTGCCCCAGGTGCCGATGGCGTTGTTGCCCATGGACTGCCAGCCTAGTCCGGTTCCCATGGTCTGGGCGCCGGATGCTGTCTGAGCGAGTCCTGTGTTAACTGCCTGGTTTCCTGCCTGTCCAGCAGCAGCTGAACTGTTAGCAATTTGGCCCGGATATCCTCGACCGACGTTGATCGCCTCAGAGCGTAGAGCTCGGCCAGTGTTCTCAACTTGCGTGCGTGCCTGATTGCCAGCACTGCTCTGCGCAGCCGCCTCCGCAATGCGCGTACCAAGATCGAGGGCACCTGCGCGAGTGGAACTGGGGTCGACACCGTAAGCCTCAAGTCTGTCCTGGGCAGTCTGACGCGCCGTGGCGAATTGAGATGCAACATCTGCTTCAGCCTTTCCTGCTTCCTGCTCCTGACGTTCAGGAGTGGAATAGTCCTGAGCATCCTTCGCAAGCTGTTCCTCGAGAGGTTCGAAGAGAGACTGGTACCGCTCTCGAGCTCGTTGCGCGTCGGCAGTCTGCTGGTCCAGCTGGCCCAGCGCCTTGTCGATCACGATATCGGAAACGCCCTTGTTATCGGCGTAGACCTTCTCAGCCCACGCCTGCTGTTGCTTGGCCAGGTCATACGCATAGGCAGCGGACTTCTCAGATGCGGCAGCGAGAGGGCCGTAGTCCGGTGCTTCTGGTGCTTCGTTCTTACCGCCCATGTGCGATGTCCTTAGTTAAGCTTTTTCGACTGAAGATGCCGCGGCTTGATATTGAGGTACTTGCACTCGTCCCGCTCCATGCGCATTACCACACAACCGACGTTGTTCCTGTAGACGCCACTGATCACCGCGATCTCCTTGAAGCCCAGCTTCTTGTTGAACTCGCGGGCGTGCACATTATCGGCTGGCACCTGCCCGAAGATCCGGTTCACGCCCAGCTGCTTGAACGGATAGTCGAAGGTCACGAACAGCATGTCACGGTTGATCCAGGATGCTTCAAGAGCACCGGAATGGATGCCGATGCTCTCTCCGGTGAAGTTGTTGAAGATGACACCCCCCAGCAGGACGTCATCGATAACTCTTGCGAAGTTTATATCGATCGCCGGGTTGTAGACACACCCGGCGATCACTCCAATTCTTGGGCCCCACTCCGGTTCGTTAAGGGCGATACGATCCAACATTTTTCGGCACCTGATCTGCTTTGATTAAACCCAGGTTTACAAGATCCGCCCAGGTTACTGCTGCGTCGTTTGCGTGGCCGCGCTGTCCAGAAATTGTCTCCACCAGTTCCTTTGTTGCCATAGCGGTGGAGCGAAGGGAAGAGAGCGTTTCGAACGGCTCGGGGATTGTCTGCTGAACTCGCTTGTTAGACACTCTTCAACTCCTTCATGGTCGAGGCCACGTGCATGGAATAGACCGGCACCCGGGCCCGGATCTCGAACTGCCAGATGTCCGATTTGAACCCTGACGGGAGGCGAATGCCCTCCCCGCTCACCGGGACCTCCTGGTCATAGATTAGCACACGATTGGCATAAACGAGGAACCGCGCCTTCTCATCGGCCGGGATGAACGCCAGCCCGAAGTTATTCTCGGAATAACGTGCATCATCCCAGTAGATCGCATAGCACCCGAAGTTCTCCTTGAAGGGGTACTGAAACTCCTTCGACACCCACTTGACCGGCAGGATGTTATCCGACGGCGTATCCCAGCGCATGATCTGTCCGGCCTCGAGCATCAGCACCTCACCAGACCAGAAGTCGGAGTTGAGGTTGACGATGATCTCGAAGTCACTGAACGTCGTCAGCGCCACCTTGAGAGCCGTGGGGTCAACAAAGAAAGCCTGACCAGATTGGCCAGGCACCGCCTTTAGCGCCAGATACCCATTCTGGTAGCGGACGGCACGCAGGTACTGTGGTGAGTAGAGCCTGATCCAGTCATCGCGGGTGATCAGGTCCTTCGTCACGTTCTGGATGCCAGACGGGCCGACGAGGATAAGGCCGTTCTGGGAAGCGTAGATCACCCCGTCCGGCGACGACACGATCGAGCCCCTGGACAGGCATGGCTCATCGGCGTTGGACTTGGTGAAGGAACAGGTCGCGGGTTTCACCCCAGTGATCGTTGCGGGATAACCCTGAGTGCAGACCACACAGGTCTGGCCCAGCACGCCCAGCCCCACGATCGGGGTTTCGGTCGCTTGCTTGTAGTCGGCCGGCCAAGCGTGAAACTGGAAGCTCTCGGACATGTAGACCGAGTTCCCGTCGAAACCGATGAGAAAGCCGTTTGGCATGGCGACGAAACCCTTGAGGGTCGCCGGTGGCAGGTTATAGCTGGTGCTCTCGAGCGTCAGCTTGCCCGCCAGAATGGCATCCGTCAGGAGCGCTCCGTTGTCGGCAAAGGTGGTCACACCGATCGCTACCTCGGAGACCCGGTAGAACGTCGTCTGGCCGGACGTCCCCGTAATGGTTCGGTATAGATATTTCTTAGTGTAATTGGCATACCCTGCAACTGCGACAGGGTCGACAATGTTACCGATATTCCAGACCCCGTTAGCATTACCTGCACCCGTGACAGGGAGAGCAGGGGTGCTTTCCTCTCCGAACTCATTCACCCATGTGTATGTGTATGATCGCGTGACGACCGGAGCCGCTCCACCCGTGATAGATGGGATTGTCGGTTTCCAGGCGTTATTCTGAAGGGCGTCGAGAACCGTACTCGGCCCGGGTACACCAAGCTTATACGGTGGGAGACCACTCTGTAAGCGAGCATATGTATTGAACATAGGGCCAGTAGTTGGGCTGCAAAAATAATATCGCTCATAGGAGTCCTCCACCAATTGACCCTTCACGATGTCCGTGTCGGGATCTATAAACTGCACCCAGACGCTGTCCCCCAGATAGCTAGGTGGCGGGATCAGTGTGGGAAACGCGGGATCTCCGCCGACAGTGCGCTTGGGAATGCGCAGCACTTTCCGGGTTGTCGGAGTTATAGCGATTACATCTACTGGCGGACGCACGCCGCGTAGCTCATTGCCGTAGAGCCACGTGTTCACGGACTCGGTGGCAAAACCGTCCGGCAAGGCACGATCGCCCGATACCGGAATGACACCTCCAAAGTCCTTGATGCGCAGTACGCCCATTAAAATACCTTCAGGTTGAGCTCGTTGGAACGGCGGCTGGACATGCCGACGGTGACCTTGTGGATGCCGACCGATAGATTGGCAGCTGCCGTAATCGTGGCTGTCAGACGTATAGTGGAGTTGTACTCGGTCGGGTAGGGCACACTGTCGATGAAGACGTTGTCCCAGTATTCGAACATGCGGCCATTCACCACCAACTCGAACCCGGATCTTGGTGCTTCGAAGTTGCCCAGCGTGTCAATGATCGGGGACGCCGTAGCGCCCTGCTCGACCATTGCATTTGGGTCAATCGGTTCCGGTGTAAATCCCATAGCAGCCATCCCTTCCGCGTTTTGAGCCCCATCTGCTGCGAGGCCCTGGATGTAAACGTTGTGACGTTGAGAACCCATTATAGCCCCTTTGCGTAGAAAGACTGAATTTGTGCGTTGGTGTTCGGCCCGGTGTTCACACCAGCCATGCGGACACCGGCCTTACCAGCGACGGCGATCGAGGCATCCGTTACGCTCACCACCTCGACATCGTCAACCAGCATCTTGATCGTCGTACCGACCATGGAAAGCGTCAGCTTGGCGCGCTCACCCACCCGGGGCAGGAGGCCTGTCGTATTGACGTTTGCACCCAGCTGCGTGGTGGTGCCAGCGACTACCTTGTGCAGCGAGAACACAGGACTCGCGCCCTCAGTATAACGGGCATAGTACAACGTGTTGGCAGCTGCCTGCATTCGGCCGGCAGGTCCTGCCTGGGCGTTGAGCGCGATGGTCTCGATCTCGACCCACGTCGTCACTGAGTAGTTCGCTGATGGCGGCGCCGTTGATGCCTGGTAGACAGATGCGTTGGCACTGGTTGCCCGCAGGCGCCCACCCTGGATGTCGATGTCGCTGCTTGGGGCCGCGAGCACAGGTTGGCGTATCCATGTGAGCCCACCATCCCCGACGTGAGCAGTGATGAGCGTACCGTCGACATCGTAGAAATTATCGAGCGCGAACAGGACACCACCCACCTCGACCGGGATATTCTGGAAGCCCCAGGACCCGCGCACACCGCCAGCGAACACCGGCCGGATGCGGCAGACATAATCCCCGGCAGCTAGGCCAGTGATCACTTTGGGCGACGTGACGCTGGTGGTCTGGCTGGTGAACGTCAGGCCGGTCTTCAGCGTGGCCTCGACCTCATAGGACTGTGCAGCCTGCACCGAGTCCCAACTGATGGTGAGCGAGCCGTCAGCTGCCCCAACCATCTTAATGTTCGTCGGCGTGCCAGTGTAGGTGCGGATAGCAGCGAGGTAGCAGTCCGCGATTATGTCGTGTCCTGCGTCGTTCGGGTGCAGATCGTCGCCACCTATCAACGCGCCGGGGCCCCCATTGGAGTTCATGAACTGGTACGTCGGGGCGAAGAAGGTGCCGTACTCCTTGGCCAGTGCCTCGATCGCATTGACGAAATCCTCGTAGTCGACACGTGGCTGCGGCGGAACTGTGTTGTTCAAGCGGGCCACCGAGACGCAGTACATGTTCCCGAGCATGATCCTCTCGGGCTTGTATCCGTCGATGATCAGCCCGTTCAGCACCTCGCGGTAGTCGTCAATGAACGCGCCCAGCTGCGTGGCGTGGGCGGTCTGAGTATATCGGCTGTCGTTGAAGCCGTAGTTGATCACGAGGAAGTCGCGCTTGTTGGCCTTCATCAAGTCGGCCTGGAAGCGGTCACGCCCATTGTCCACTGTCGCAGCCGGAGCAGTTGCGACACTTGGCAGGTTGGTGATCCAGGTGCCACCGATGCCCTTGTTCAGCGGTGTGCCAGCACTCTTGCCGGTAGCAAACAGATTGATGTTCTGGAGTGCCGGGATAGACGCGAAGCTGCCCACCATGACGCTGTCGCCAAACCCGACGACCGTTGGGTACGTCGCGTCTAGGGTCTGCGTCAGGACGATGGGATTTACTGGTGGCACAACTACTATACCGCCAGTGAACCCGTTGGATGTTACTCCTTGAACCCGGAGTTTATGCAGCTGTGAGCGCGTCATCGCGTTCCCCTTATGTCACGACATATGTGATCGTTCCTGATACCTGGCCATTTGCTTTCTTGATGAACACCGGGATCGAGCCGGCCGCGCCTTTCGGCACAGTGACAGTGATCATGCTGCCCCGGTTGGTGAGCGTAGCGATGGCATAGTCCACGCCGCGGAAATTGAGCTTATCCCCCGTGGTGAAGTTGGCACCAGCCACCGTAAGAGCACCAGTTGTGCCATTGGCTGCGGTGCTGGGCGTGAGCGAGGTCAACGTCGGCCGGACGTAAAGGCCCGGATCACCATCGCTGTCGTAGCTCTGAATATACTGCTTGTGATACTGCGATCGGGACATGTCTTGCTCCTATAATTTCATGATGAAGGCCAGCGCGTAGTACGGCGTGACCTCGCGGATGGTAGCGGACGTGAACGAGTGGGTGTGGTCCGGGGCGACGGACTCGGCGTGAGTGTGCCCCTGGTTACCGCCACGCCCGTCGGTGGCGCCGGTAACACTGACATTGACCGAGACATTGTGCGCGTGGATACCAGCAGCTTCGGTACCACCATTTTGCTGATTATCGATACTCCACTGCGACCCGCCTGTACCTCTGTCCGAGTCACTCCCCAGTACCGGACGAAGATATAAGTGGGCGTGGTTGCCCTGTGCGTCGGTGCCGCCGCTACCGGAACCGGACGCCGACACTGCGTGCGCGTGGAACGGCATCTGGGCTTCGGTGATCGCCGTGGCGCTGATCGTATGAGAGTGTGAACCGGCAGCGCTAGAAACTGCTGACGAGAGGGAGTTCGTCGCGCCGATGGCCTTGTTGCCAGCGCCCAGAACGAACTTGTCTCTGAGGTCAGGCGTCTGGTTCGAGCCGTCGCATAACACCCAGCCGGCAAGGGAGCCGACGCCGATGTCGGCGAGCGAACCACCATACATCATGATCATCTTGGCTGCGAAGCCAGCCCCGCTACCACCGCCCGTGACTGCCTGAACAGCGTCCTCGAAGTCAGTTATCTGGGACGCAGTGTGCGTGTGAATTGTGTTGGCTTTGCCTGACAGCGACAGATCGGTGTGTTCATTGGCGTCCAGAAGCGCCTGCTCGATGGCCAGCTGGAGACCGATGTAATCGGATATGATGACAGAACCGTTGGGATCTTCAGACGGATCGACGCCAATCCACATCTCCTTAGACGCAAGATCGACGTAGAGTTCCCCGGGTTGTGTCGAGCCTGGTGCGGGCTGTGACATTTACTCTTCTCCGTCCGCGGGCTGGATCACACCGCCGTTAGCCATGAAGTCGACCCATGGTCGCCACCTTACGTCGTCTGGTGGGTTTGATATCCAGTAGTCAACCCCGTCGTCACCGTGCGCCCTGATAAGGTCGTTAGGATCGCCGAAAGGATTTTTCACATACTGGGCGTAAAGGATCACCATCGTCTATCCTATAAACGTTGCAGCAAAGGTCGTATAGCGAGTCTCCGAACCACCGACACCGACGAGGTCAGTAGCTGCGGCGTTGGCATGGAACACACGCATATCCAGCGCATCATTGATAACCATCGGTATCAGCAAGCCACCGCCGAACCCTGCCATCTGCCCACCGGCACCAGCGACACCGCGCCCCATCATGGCGTAGTTGAGTCCGTTCTTGTAGACGAACACCACGAGGCGCGCGCCCGCATCCAAGGTCGATATCACAGCCTTGCAGTCAATCGAGTAAAGACCTGCTCGCTTGCATATGAAGCTGGAACTGGTGATGTCCCAAGCCCCAGCAGGATCATGATCAACCGTGTCCATGTTTGTGACCAGGGTCACAGCATTGGCTGGGATTGACTGCACGTTGGTGTTGGCGACAACGCAGGAGAAGTTGGCAGGATTGACGATCGTCGGAATAACGATCTGCAACCAGTCCGCGTCCTTGCGAGCGTAGGTGTTGCCGTCCACCGGAGCATCGGCGATACCTCCGCCTCCGCCTCCACCGCCAGCGACTGGCTTGATATCCCACGCGTACCCATTGAAGATGTACGTCCTGCCGTTGGCAGTGTACTCCTGGTTGAGCGAGGGTGATCCTGGGAAGTTAAAAGCGGCCATCAGAACCTCGCATTCGCAGTAACGATAGTTTGGAAAGAGTTGTACCCAGACGTCGAATTGGCTGCGCGACTCTCCCGAATAGTCCAAGGATATCCTTGGGCGGAACCGTAGTACGTAAGGGCCCCCGCAACAGCAGCGAAGCCCAGAGCGTTATAATTCACTCCACTAATTGTCGGCACGGTTGCGGACATCGGAGTGCGCAAATACGCGAAAGCCATGAAGTTCTGGGCATTAACTGTCGCACCTTGGAAATGGGTCATTGTCCGCTGCCAGAAGCGCTCAGCCTCAGCCAATTCCTCTTGAAGAGTTGGCTTGATGAACCAGGGTAGGGTCTGGGTATTCTCCGGGTCTGGGTAGAGGCATACATCTGTCACACGGGCTGTGTCGTTCACCACCAATGCGAAGTTGGTGCACCCCGGAGCACAGAACTTGTCAGATACCGTGTTCCAGCCTGGAGCCGCAGCTACGAAGTCGGTACCAGCAACTAGGGTGAACGTGATGTTGCAGCCCTTGCCGGTATAGAACTCCCAGAAGCCAGTCGTCTGCGCCGGTATCGGGATCTTGACCAGAACCCACGTATTGGCCTGCCCAGCACTGATGGTGAACGTCGCAGTGAAGTTACGGTTCAACGCCTCGTTGGAGACACAGACAGACCAGGTGCCAGCAGGGTAGCTAGCCCGGAAAGCCAAGAGGCCAGGTACGGCGTCAGCCTGCCCCCACTTGAGACGCGCGAACCTGTGCCCCTCGACATAGTGCTCGAACAGGAAGAAATTATTCACCGCAGGGGCGGCATTGATTGCCACGACCTTAGCCTGGGCACAGGTACTGTACCCAGCGTCAGAAAGCGGGCTCAGGGTGTCAACACGCTGGATCGATATTGTCCCAGCTGTAAGGAGCAACTCCCGCGACCACTGATCAGCAAAGAAGTATGGTGTAACTGTGTAGTCTAGTACCGAGCCACGCTCCTGTGACGCGCGCATCCCGGGGTTGAAGACCATGTTGTCATTGCTGGCAGTCTTGCGAACCGCCGCCACCCAGGCTGCGTCCTTGCGCGCGTAGGGCTCGCCATCGACTGGCGCCTCGCTCATGCCACTACCACCGGATGCCTCCACCCACTGCTGGCTGGTGCCGTCGTCCCACCACATGTACAGCTTGCCGCTGTCAGTCTCCCACCACAACTGGCCAACCTGCGGCGAAGCTGGTGGCAGGGTGCTTGGTGCGACCAGCCCGTTGGCGATCTGGCGCCAGACCTTCGTCGCGACGTCTAGGTAGAGCACATAGAGGTTGCTGGTGTTCGGGTTGAACCACATCGTGCCAAGGTTCAGCAGGGCGACAGCCGGAGCCAGGGTGGCAGTGACCACCGCGTCGGCACCGACAGTCTTCCACTGCGCAGCGGCAAACGGTATGGCCGTTACCGGGGCCAGAGCCTGGTAGATCACGCCGTCTTTGACCACCAGTGCACCCGTGGGGTAGTCAGCCGTGTCGGAGTGGAACGGGATCGACAGGAGGTCGATCGTAGCGGCAGCATTACCGACAACACCAAACTGCTTGTCAGGGAAATTGACGAAGAGCTCGCCCTTCTTACGCCCGGCCGGCCGGGTGCCTTTGACGTCTGAGCGAACTACCTGTGATCTCGTTACCGTCATATCAACCCCTATGCGCTTGCACGGAACCAGAGACCCCAGCGTCCTGCATCAACAGCTGGCGGCGTCGAGAACGTCAACGTCGTGCCAGATGCCGTGAAGTCCACGTTCGGGATCTGCTGGATACCATCGATATAGAACGCAATTTCCTCGTCGGCGATGACGGCGCATGGTGACCCGTCGGATGCCTTGGCGAGGTAGAATGTTGTCCTTGTGCCGTCGACCTGGCCCGTCGTCACGCCGTCAGCCGCGATGTCAATGTCTCGAAGCAGGAACACGTCCACCTGACCGGGCGAGAGGAAGCTGCGCGGCGTATGCACGTCGATCTGTATCACCGCGTTCAAGGTGCTGGGTGCCGCCATCGTAATCCGGTTGAGGGCAGCACTCACTGTGAAGTCGCCCGTGACAGGCGTCTTGGTCTGGAGCTTGCGGACCCCGTTGATGTAGACATCCACGTTCTCAGGGTTGGCCTGACTCAGCGTGTATGTGTCGCCCCAAAGATCGGGTGTGATGAGGTTGAACGTCAGCTGCCCCGCCGTCGCCTTGTAGGTGAGCGTAGCGGCGGTCGCCAGTGCGGCCGGCGAGCGCTGCGACAGGGCATTGTCGACATAGCGGCGCGTCGTCGCCTCAAGTTGCTCGACAGGGTCATCAGCGAGCATCAGCGGGCCGAGCATATCGTCGCCAGCTGCGTTGATATACCGGGTGTCAGACTCAGCTTTCGTGTAGCTGGAACCCAGGATATCAATGATCTGAGCCGCCGTCAGGCGGTTGGATACTGTCGCCCCGGCGTAGAATGCCTGCGCCACGGTGCCCTCCTGGGCGCGCGTGAGCACCATAATGTCATTGGAGCGTGCAGTGCAGTTGCAGATCTCGATCTGCCGCGTGCGCCGGTCCTCGAGGGTAACCACGAAGTAGTCACCAGGCCCCGGGTTGGGGAACTTCGCACCCTCGCCTGGCAGGACAGAGATCGTACCGGACGCCCCGGGGGTATCTACTGCGAGCCTGCTCGATGCGTTGTTGGTGTAGATAACGCTCATGCCACCACCCTTATCCCGATATCGTCGCGCTTCGTCTGGCCGTCGCTGGTGCGCACGATCATCGACACGGTGTAATTCGTGTTGGCGACACCGCCAGCGGCGAACATGGCGATCTTCTTGTTGGTCACGTCAGTGTACCCGGTCGTGATCGCCAATGGCGCATCCACGGTGTACGGCACGATCACCACCTGCGTATCGGTCAGTGTCTCGGTGTCCTCGAGCCAGCAGGTGTAATCCAGCTGAAGCTTGCGCCGGTCCACCGTGTATTTCTGGAAGGTCTTGACGATGCGGCTCATGTGCCCCCCTGGGTGCTGCGGATTTCTCGAGGGAATACCACGGTGCTGTTCGTGGCCGGTATAGCCAGATCAGGGATCTCGTTGAAGGTATCCATATGGTCAGCGGTGAGCAGGACCGGGGCGAACGCCTCGAAGGTGTTGAACACCAGCGGCCAAACCGGTGCGTTGACACCGGGACCGTCCATCATGTCGCCGTCTATGGAAGTCGTGTTCATCCCGGCTGGCAGCTGCGGGTGACGCAGCGCGCCCAGGAAAGGGTCGTAAAACTCCCAGTTAGTGGCTGGATCTGGCCAATCGCTCATAGCCTCCCCCATCCGCGCTGCTGGAACCAGTCAGGTGTGACCGGTATATCCAGGCCGTTCGGCGTGAACGGCAGGTCATATGCTTCATCGAAGAACAAAAGCGGTACACCGGCTGACAGCGCAGCAGGCACACTCGCCATGATGAAATGAGTGATCGGCAGACCGATCGGTACTTCCTCGAACATCACCGTGCCCGTCTGGAGGTACCCCTGCGGCGAGACGTTCTTGCCGATGATCGCCTGCGACTGCTGCACGAACGTCGTCGTCGCCCTGGTGGTGATGTCAGAGATGAACCCGTCCTCCGCGTGGAAGTCCGGGTTGCCGGAGTACGCGAGGAGGAATAGCGGCGCCGTGTTCCAGTTCAGACCGGCAGTGGCAAATTTGAAGCGGGCGGTGTCATAGATGTTATTCACCATCCACCTCGCGGAAAACGCCATCTTGGGACGTTGTAAGCGAAGCCGCGGGCGACCTCCTGCTTACGGAAGCCCATCTGGCTGCGGAACTTCTTCCCATGGAACATGCCAAGCGCCGGGTTCGACCACGGCTTGGCCGGCATCCCGTAGAGCTCCGAGAGCACGCCGGTTTTCCAGTCATCGAAGTAGGTGTCGTACATCCATTCGGGTACGTCCCATTCGCTGCACTCGACCTCGAGGCAGTGCTTGGCGAGCGAGAGCGAGATCACCAGCTTGAACGGGAACTTCCGCCCCTCCTCGTCGGGCACGCCCGTGAACGAGATGTAATTCGGGCGGTATATAGCCCATGTGAATATACCCGGTGCCGTCTCGCCCATAGAGACTGGGTCGAAGATCGCATCGCCATCGGGGAACGTCAGTTCCGGCACGAGGGTACCGAACGAGGACTGCACCACGCCGGACTGGGTGTTGGCGATCGGGATATTCCTGTGCTCCGCACTCATGACTCGGACGATCGCAGCATCCCCTGGCACACCCAGGTCGTACTCGAGCTCGTCGCCGTTGAGTATGATGTCGTTCTCGATCTTCCACGCATTGGTGCGTCGCAGGAACACGTCGATCGTGTTGAAGATCTGGAGATTGAGCATGTCATCGCCAGCCCCGGGTATCATGACCCTGAGTGTCTGGAGCAGCCGATCTGTCGGGGCGCACGTCATGACGCAATCACCAGCATCTGCGATGTGAATTTCTGGAGCAGCCCAGCTGCACGCTGGTCTGTCGTAGCCTCGTCATCCCGCAATTGGATGCGGCCGATGATGTAGTACACGAGCGACTCCCTGTACATCGGGTCCATCGCTACCTTTGCAGCCATGTTGGGTGCGCCGGATGTGTCGAAGTAAGGAACTGTGAAGTTGACTGCTATGAACAAATCGGCACGGAGCCGCCTGGCTGCTGTCAGTCCGATGTTGAGTGCATCCACGATATCCTTGTCTGGATAACGGTACGGCACCCTCTCGTCCTGCAACAGGCGGCGGGCTTCAGTGACGTATTGGCCTACTGTGTCTAATGCTGGCATCTGAGCTCCTCTTCAGCAAAAGGTGGTGGGGTTATTCTGGAATAACCCCACCTCCGTCAGCTTAACCAGGAGTGATGATTGCCTGTACCAGCGCTGTTCCGTCAAGCACTTTCGATCCGTAGACCTGGAGGCCACGAAGCAGCTTGCCGAAAGTCATTTCAGACTGGATCGACTCGACCTTGTTGATCTGCGAAGCGAACGTCAGCGCCTGCTGCGTGCCTGCGTAGACCACCCACTCGGAAGCGGCCAGACCAGCTGGAACACCCTTGGGCAGGAGGTTGGAGACATAGATCGTGAAGCGATCCACCATGCCCAGACGACCGTTGCGCAGGATCGACACACCGTCACCCGTGAGGGCAGCGTCGCGAAGTTCCGACATCTTGATCTGAGCGGCGACCCATGCCGGCAGCACGACCCAACGGCCCTGTTCCGGTATGTTCTGCTCGTCCAGGGCCTGACCCATGCGAACGAGGAGATCCACGATCTCGACCTTGCCAACGATGGCAGTGGGGTTGCGAGCGACGATCTGGAGCGGAGTACCGGTCACACCAAGGTTGATGTTTGCGGAGATCTTGCCAGCCGTGAGGCCCTTGTTGGCGGTATCTGCCTGACCCAGGAGGCCAAGGAGAATTTCACGATCGACCACGATCTTGAACTGCTGCGCCGCATCGTCCGACCACATGTTCATCATGTTGAGATCCGACTGGACCTCCATTACGTCGTCAAGGATCAGGTTGAAGTACTTACCCTTGTCGATGTTCAGCGTGATAATGTTGGAGGCGGGACGCTCGACTTCGAGCAGACCGTCGGCACGGTAGTCCTTGATGGTGATCGTGGGCTTGGTCCGAATAATGACCTGGTCACCCTTGTTCTTGATCTCGCCCTCGTAGTCCGTGTTGCTGATGGCAGCAAGGACAGTCGATGCGTAGAACTTCTCGATCAGTTTCGTGGACCAGAGTACCGGGATGAAGGTTCCCGAGTACGCTGGGTTCGGTGTAGCGGAACCGGTGGGATAGATTGGAGGTGTGGTACCTGCACCTGCGACTGGAAATGCCATAGCTGATCCTCTGAGCTAAATGAGCCTATTGAGTGATCCGCCCTTCATGTTGTGCAAGGTAGATATCCGCTTCGATGGCATCTGCTTCAGCCTCTCGGCCTCTCCACTTACCCGTGCGCTTATCTGCCATGAACTTGGCAATCTGAGCGGTCGTGTAGTTGGGTTTGTCTGGCGCAGTTACCTGTGGCGCAGATCTGGCTCTTCCGGGTGCCGCAAAGTCCTCGAGGGAGGGTTTTCCGCTACCATTACCTGGTTGGGCAAGAGGGGGCGCTGCATTCCCTGGGCTCGGGGGTATTGGCGGGAGGCCGGAAGCCTCAGCTAAAAATCCCTGAAAGAAACTTAGCACCCGATTTGTTTCTTGTCTACTGAACGCATCGAGCAAAAGATCGTGCTTCTTACGGCCGGAAAACGCATCGACGTTCTGGAGCCAGTCGATGAACTCCTGCGTCTGGTTGATGTTCTGCCACTCGGGGACAGCTGCATCCATCCGATCGTACATCTGCTGCTGGCGCGTGCCAGCCATGACAGTGCCGACGCCCTCGAGGCGACCCTTGAGGTTGGCGAGCTCGCCGCGCAGCTGCTCCACTTCCGGTAGGACCTCTTCCCGGGCCCTGCGGCCGACGACGTCGAGCATATCCTTGCCGTAGTCGTTCTCTTCCTCCTCGGTCACGAGTCGGGCGCGATCCTGGCGCAAATTGGCGGGGTCGGTGTCCGGCGTCGGCTCCGCACCGCGCGCCTGCATGGAGGCGATAAGGGCCTCCATGTCGTTCATCCGCTTGTTGGTGTCCGAGTAATTGCGGGTCAACGTGTCGTATCGGCCGCGAAGGGAGTTGTAGCGCTGCTCCCATGATTGGTCTTCAGCCGGGATCGGGGCAGGCGTGGGGGACTGCGGTGGGGGTGATCCCGGCTGAGACGGCACCGGGGGCTGCTCTCCCCGTGGTGCGTCCTGTGGTATGACGATGGCGTCCTCGATCTGGGACTTGTCACCGGGAATGGCGTAATGCTCGCTGGCTGCGGCGATCTGGTCGCGCACCTGCTTGGGCAATACCACCGTGGTATCCATTTTCTTCGACTCTGCGATTTTAGACATGTGTCCCTGCCTTCTTGTTGATCAGTTTCTGGTTGCGCTCGTAGATCTCCGGTGCCTGGCGGATAATCTCGGCGATCTCGTTCGCCATGATCGCCATTCCCTGTGCCTTGTGCAGGTGCTCCGGTGCCGCCTTGATCATATCGACGGCGATCTGGGCCGCGTAATCACGCATCCCCTGCACGAAGCCATGCCATAGCTCAGGTTCCGACTGCCGCAGCCTGACGGCGGCTATTACCACCTTTTCATTGCTTGCCATCAGGTGATCTTCTTCACCGGCTGCAAGTTCTGAATGATGTTCGTGTCAGGCTCGTCCGGCTGTATCGGTGACACCTTGGCGTAGTCCGCCAGAGACCGATCGCTATTGGCCAGATCGTTCAGAGCGCCTCGTTGCGGCAGCTGCCGCGCCTTCTTTGGTCCCGTTTTCATTTCAGCTTCTTCGATTGTTTGGCGTAACCAGTTTTGAGACCCTTCGGAGGCGTAACCTTGCCCAACGCTTGCACATCCTTGAGGTCCGTCGGTTTGAACGTATTACCGTAGGAGACGTTGATCCCCTCGGGGTATTTGACCTTGCCAGTCTTGCCGAAATCGTTGTTCGACTGGATCGCGGTGGCCATCTTCACCTGAGTATCCCCAGGTGAAGCAGAGCCCTTATTGCCAAGGGAACGACCCTTTTGGTACGACAAACGGGACACGCCCTGTCCCGATGACTTCGATACCTTGGCTGAAGGGGCTTTGGCCATGTTACTTCTTCGCGTAGCCCGAGTTGGTAACGGCCGACCCACCGGCTTTCTGCGGCTTCACCGGGGTGAACTTCTGCATCTTGCCCGATGGTCCACCGGCCGGGAACTTACCCCCGGTAGACCCAGCTGACACCGACGACACACCAGGCTTCTGGGTGCCAACGGCTCCGAACTTCTTCATTTTGCCCGATGGGCCTGCACCGATCTTCTGTGCGCTTGCTGACTTGGACGTTGCCTTCTTCGCGGCCATGGTGATCTCCTTGGTTGCTTGCTTAGTTAATTCTCACCACGCAACCGCGACCTGCGCAACCATTTAGATTTTTTACGGTCTGTGGTAAGTGCTTCATCCATACGAGTAGCTCCAGCTTTTATGCTCATAACCCCTGGCGTGGACGTATTATCAGTCGGTTCAGCCTTGGCGTACCCATCGCGGTCATCCTTCTGCGGACGAGTATAGTAATCCACATGAGTGCTCTGACGCTTGCCTTTCAGGTCCATCAGGCTGGCCCCGCAGCGGGGTTAATTCCCGTCCCTTGTCCGGCCCCCGCCGTGGGCCCGACAACGTTCGTCTGTGCTGCTGCTGGCGCAGATGGCGGGGCTATCGAGCCCTGGCCCGCTGGCGCCTGACCGCCCCCCGGTGCGCCTGGTGGCTGACCGCCTCCTGGACCTTGTGGACCACCCGGGGCGTTCTGCATCGCTGCGATCTCGTCGTCGGGTGGTACCACGTTCTCCCCTGTGAGGCCAATCCCATCTGCAACCTCGCGCAGGACGTTCGCCCTGCCCCGGATGCCGACGATCTGAGCATCGATCGGGTTCCCCGTAATCTGGAGGAACTCCATCTGACGCTGGCGCTGGGTCTCGCGCTGCATCGCAACGTTGACACCCAGCACCACGATGCTCTCGTCCCCACGGAGCATTCCTGTCCGATCGGTGAGCATTACCATGTCGTATAGTTCGGACACCGCCTGCTCGATCACGTCGTTATCGACGTTGGCGGCTACCGTCTGCAAGATCTTTGCGGCGTTGCCCATCAGCATAGCCAGCCCAGAAGCGGTGCGCCCGGCGCCGCCCATACGATCGGAACCGGTGATGTAGCGCGGAATAGCGGACAGTTCGTCGGCCATCTGCGTAAATTTCTCGTAGACGCCAAGCAGTTCTTGCGCGTTGGATGCTGGCTGGAAGAAACTTACTGGCTGCTGGGAGTTGTTCCCGAGCGGGTCGGTTACCGTATGCCACCTTTTCCATGGGTATAATTCGTCTCCATCCTCGTTGTCCGCGATACGATCGTCATTCACGACTACCTGCGGGCCTGACGCGATCGACATGTTGTTGATCAGCGATCTGAGGGCTGCGTTGGAGGCGTCCTGAATGTCCTGCAAGATGTCCGGCAGGGCGTTGCCGACGACGGTGCCAGGCACCTTCTCGAAAGACGTGACGTAGTACGGGGGCCGCTTCCTGAGCGACGGAGAGAGTTGAACCTTGATGACGTATCGACCGATCTTGTAGCAGTCGATGAAATAGTCCATGAGCGGATCTGGTATCTGCTCGGGAGTGAAGCCCTGCTGGATCAGCAGATCCCCCTGCACGTAGCCATGGTATTCGAGCATGTCGATCAGCCCGGACTCGTTCATCCGGGGATCTTCGCGGCTCTCCATGGTGGCGCGGGCATTTTCGTTCTGCGAGGCATTGGCCTCGACGTAGCCCGACCGGCCGTACCATTTCAGCACTTCGCGAATGGCATCGTCGTTGTACCCGGGGAGACCGATCAGCTGGTTGAGATCAGCGCGGGTAACGCGCGTGCGCTCGATGACGGCAGCATCAGCGATGTTCGAGACACCCGGGGTCCACCACACGTCGAACGGCGAGATCCGCTGCCAGAACATCTTCGGCTTGTTCACCGACCTGGCGACGCCGTTCTCCCATGTGACCTGGGGTACAACCCGCACGACGGGACCCTTGATGCAGGCGAAGGGAAACAGCGGAAGGTCCACGAGGAATGCAGCTAGGGCTTCGTAGAACCCACCCTCGGTCAGGATATCGTCCAGTTTAGCGAACGACTTCTTCGACTCGATCCGGGCGCGCTTGAGGGCTGCACGCTTGGCAGCGTCGACCAGGCCGTTGACCCGGTCGCGGATGGCCGTCGGATCTGGCGGCTGACCACCGCGCTGGGCGTTGCCAATCTCGGCGTCGACCATGCTCATGACGTCCTGCATGACGTTGTCCGGCAGTGTCGGGTCGGGAGTCGGGGTCAGACCCCATGGCTTCTCGGTGTTAAGATAAACATCACGCAGCAGCGACGTGGCACCGCGGCACTTGGTGGCGATGAGCCGGGCGTAGATCTCGGACCCGCCAAACTTGCGGATCTCCTGGAGCTTCTGGCTGTCGTACTGGCCATTGAAAACCCGCATCGCGGCGACCAGCCGATCGGACCAGCCGGCAGAACCATCGCGGTGGCGGACCATCATGTTGAACTGGTTGTCGATGAAGGAAATCAGAGAATTGGCAAGCTGCTGGTTCTGGTTGGCAGTGTCTTCCTGAGCCACTCGGGCAGCGTTATCATTCGCCTCTTGCTGGTTAAGCTGGTCTGGGGATACGATCTGAAGTACTGCCAAGGCCAAATTCCCTATGTTTAGGCAGAAATACACCTAGAAAGGCTGGTAACGCAATGACCTCCACCGATCCTACCGAAATTTTTACTGTCGAGTTCGCGGCTCTCGCCCGAGAGATTGCCATGGATATCTTCGAAGTCAAGGATATCATCGCAGCGCACAAGCTCACCGAAGAGGAATGGTTGCAGATCGAACGCAACCCGAAGTTCCAGCATATGCTGGGCGAAATGGTGCGCGACTGGAACTCAGCGCTTTCGACCCGTGACCGCATCAAGGTAAAGGCGGCGACCGGTCTCGAGAGCCAGCTTGAGACTTTCATACGCGACCTTGGGGATACCGAGATCCCCCTTAACCAGCGCGTCGAGGCGGGTAAGTTCCTCGCGAGGATCGGGGAAGTTGACACTGCGAACATACTCTCGGGAGGCGGCGGCTCGGGCTTCAACATCACGCTGAATATTGGCAACGTGACTCGGGAGCTCAAGGCCGACATCCCAGAAGCCACCGTCATAGAACACGAGGCGTAAGTCATGGATCTCAATTACACTGCGCCAAAAACAGTAGCTGATTTTATGCTCTCCGACGCCTTCGTCCGCATCGTCATGGGGCCCGTCGGGTCTGGTAAAACGACTGGGGTACTCATGGAGCTCCTCCGGCGATCCATCGAGCAACGGCAGGGCCCAGATGGTCTGCGACGCACGCGGTGGGCCATAGTCCGCCAGACCCTGTCGCAGCTGAAGATGACCATACTGTCGGATCTTCTCACGTGGTTCCGGCCGGTAGCGACCTACAAGGTGTCCGAGCAGCTGGTAACTCTCCGCTTCCACGACGTGGAGGTTGAGATTTACCTTATCCCGCTCGAGGAGGAGAAAGATCAACAGCGCCTCCTGTCCATGCAGCTAACCGGTGCTGTCGTCAACGAGTGCATCGAGATCTCCCCTGATTTCATCAGCGCCATCGCCGGCCGTGTCGGACGATATCCCTCCAAAGCGAACGGCGGACCAAGCTGGCACGGCATCATCTGCGATACGAACTGTCCCGTTATCGGCAGTGACTGGTGGAAACTTTTCGAGGAGGACCGCCCCCATGACTGGCGAGTATTTCACCAGCCAAGTGGTCTGGCGCCGAACGCGGAGAATGTCGAGAACCTCCCACCCGGCTACTATGCCCGTCTTGTCCAAAATCCAAACACCGCTTGGGTCCAGCGTTACGTGCTCAGCGAGTATGGCGAAGACCCGAGCGGGAGCGCCGTGTTTCGCGCATCGTTCAAGCGTTCGTTTCACACTATCGATGAGCTCGAACCCATAACAGGATTTCCCATACTTGTGGGCCAGGACTTTGGTCGCAGCCCGTGCTCGCTTCTTTGCCAACCCGACCATCTAGGGCGTCTCCTGGTGCTCGAGGAAGTAATAGCCGAAGACATAGGCCTCGAGACCCATGTTGCACGTGCTCTCAAACCCGCACTCTACTCGGAGCGCTACATGGGACGAATGTTCGCGGCGGTAGGCGATCCATCGGGCACAAGCAAAGGCAACATGCTGGAGGAAAATTCCTTCGATGTCCTGCGCCGACTCGGCATCCCAGCTTTCCCGGCCCCGACAAATAATATCGATCCGCGCCTCGGTGCAGTCGAGGCCCTGTTCATGCAGCAGCGTGACGGCGGAGCGGCCATCCTTATCGACCGCACGCGCTGTCCAATGCTGGTGCGCGCCCTCAACGGAGCTTACCGGTACACAAAAACGAAAGACGGCAGGGCCAAACCACTGCCTGAAAAGTCGCATCCCTGGTCCGATCTCGCGGATTGCCTCCAATATGTGTGCCTCACCTACAACTCGGGCCTCGTGAACATCATCGCAAAGAAAATCCGGCCTCGCGCCATGCCAGACCGGAGTCGCCGGGTGTCCAATCTGGGCTGGACTTAATCCGGTGGGGGCGGTGGAAACACCGCCTCGTAAACCTCGAGCGTCGCTTCGTACAGTGACCCGGCGTGGGCTGTGACGCCGCGCCAGATGTTTGAACTCACGCGCCAGCCGTTGCTGTCCCCGGTGACACCCACTGTCCTGCCCGACACGATCAGTTCCGCCAGCATCTGCTCGGCGGTCTTGTCGTGCAGGTCCGGGACCAGCCTGACGTCCATCAGGGAACGTCCTGATCGTCCGGTCCGTCGACTTCCCGGGTCTCGACCAGCGACGGAATAAACAATCGCTGGAACTGGTTCTTCTCCCAGACTTCGCGCTTCTCATCCGTCGGCATCCCCGGCTGCAACAGGGTTTCCTGCCTGACGACATAGTCCCCCGGGCGGCAAATAGTCACCGTGCTCGTCCCCTCTATCGGAACCCTGAGGCACGGCCCCGGCTCCATCTGGCGCACGGCATCGTAGTCCGACCAACCCACCCAGTTACGGTCAATGAACTCAGGCGCTTCAGCCACGCCGCCGTTGTACTGCCACGCTTCCAGAATTCTTATCCGGCTCTCGTATTTGACGTGCGTCGGGTCGGTGTCCGGGGGAATGATATCCCCGAAGAGCTCGTCACTGGCGGGCTGCGGTCCGGGCTCGTTGGCACGCCGCGCCATGTCGTTGCGGGCATCAGTGAAACTCTCGTGACCCTGCGCCAGCGAGTTTATCAAGCCCGAGTAACCGGGAGCGTTTTCCCGCAGGAACTCGTTCTCGGCTACAGGGGGGCTTGGTGGCGGCAAAGGTTCGTCCGATACGGCGAAGCCGGGCAGGTCGGGCTCGGCAACAACCTCATCAAGGTTGGTCAGGTTCAGCAGCGCTGCATCGACATCCTGCTCCATCTCGGCTATCGCCGGGTCGATCTCGGCACCTGCGGTGTAGTTTTCGATGTTGACCTTCTTGGGGCTTGCCTTGGCGTTCACTTGGACCTGACCTTTGGTAGCTGGTTAACTGGGGAAGCGTTCACGTTAGACGGTTTCTCCGCTCCTGCATAGGGTGCCAATTCCTTGGCTAGTGGTTGTGCCGCCAAGATCGCTTTCGCTGCTGCCGCGGTGGCGATCGCTCTGTGCTGGGCTTGGGCGTACATGGCGACTGCCCTGCGAACATGTTCCTGCACGGGGATCGAGTCATGGTCCCGAAACAGGAGGAGGTCTTCGTATTGCTTCTGGGAAATACGCATCGGGAGTGGCCGCATTTCGTCGCGGCGATACGTGACGGCTGCGGCTCCAGTGGGCTTTTTTTCTTTCACGGCGAACGGTTGGGTCTCTGTCATGGGGCTAACTTAGTTTGTTACGTTTCAGTTTGTCAAATTAAATTTCTTAGTAACCCCGATATTGGTTTTTTCTCATAGTTGTGGGGAAGGCCTAAAAAAGCGTGGGGGGTGGGTGGGGGGCGTTGGGCAGGTGTGGGGGGTGGGCCGTCGGTTATTCTGGAATACCCGTAGTTATTTTCCGTGCTGCTATAGTAGAATGCAAGCATACAACACCAACTCAACCCTCTAAGGAGTATAGATCATGACTACCGCAAAACAGCCTAAGCTGACTGCTGAAGAAGTACTTGCTAATGAGGCCGCGATTGCTGCCGAGTTGCTGACCCGGGCGACGAACTCCGAGACCATCACGGTCGAGTTCTTCAAGGTGGTCGAACATTTCGGTGCAATGGCCGCACGTGGCAAGGCGCAGCTGTCCAGACTGGCGATCAAGTTCGCCGATGCGTGCCGCGACAAGGACAACCCGATCACGGCTGACGATGCCCGCAAGGTGTACGAAGCCTACGCCAAAGGCCACAACGCGGCGGTGCCGCTGCTCGGTCAGACCGCGTCGGTCGAGTTCATGGGCGAAAGTGTCATCAAGAGCGGCGCGTCCATCCTCAAGACTTTCGGGCACCGCGCAGTTCTGGCGCAGGGCAACGGGATTTACGAGCGGGTTGTGCGGCTGCGCAATGAGCTCGGCGCCGAAGACCGAAGCGCAAGCGCGTATTCGAGCTTCGCAAAGGTGAACCGCGAAGTCGCAAAGCTGGGTGACGCGGTCGCCAACGTCGAGACCATCGCGATCACGGATGATCAGATCATCTCGTGGATCTCGAAGAAGCCGACCGCCGACAAGACTGCGCTCAAGCGCTTGCAGGAAATGCAAAAGCTGATCGCGGCGGCAATGAAGGCCGAAGGCTTCATCGGTCTGACGGAATGGGCCAAAGACTTCGACGCCTACGTCGTGGACTACTCGGTCAATCCCGAAGCGGCCGACGCCAAGCGCACAACCCTCCTGCTTGTTG
>Ga0193742_1000545_pt1 | contig 24905 bp, 39 predicted proteins | sample L2c1metaG_FD_165511 | JGI IMG/M metagenome (GOLD analysis project Ga0193742, IMG submission 165511) | Soil microbial communities from a riparian zone of the East river system, Colorado, United States - L2c1 | ecosystem: Environmental > Terrestrial > Soil > Riparian zone | place: USA: East River... | reverse complement strand
ACGGATTTTAGCCACAATGGACGATGTTATTCCATTCTCAATGAAAGAAATTCAGGAAGCCTTCCCTAATGAAACTTACTGGCCACTTTATCGAGCTCTTGAGAAATTAGAGAAAGCACACAAAGTAACCTTCTATAAAATTGTGACCAAAAAGAAATACTTTAGAAAAGCTTTCACTAACGCATTACCTCAAATTCTAGACAATGAAGGTAAGCCTCATCCGATTACTATGTTTCTAACAGAATATAAATTCACATTTGATACAGACCGAAAGGTTTGGGTTCAAATGGATAAGGTTAATCGGGTACCAATCTTATTCGCTTACCTATTCGTAATTGCTAGTCAACTCAAAGACCAACCTAAAGAACTTAAGCAACAATGGAAGTTAGTTCACCAAGAATTAATGGAAGCTAGAACAGCCTTGCTCCGGGCTGTAGCTTGGATCGACCAAGTAACAGAACATGACTCAATGACAGGTAATATGGATAAGTTCCTAAATGCATTCACAGGTGAGGATGCTCCTGACATTAAAAAGGTTCACGAATTTCTCGGTTGGTACAATAAGTTAAATGAGGTTAAAGAATGACTGATGAAGAGATTTACGAACTGCTGTTAAAGAATAACTTGATCACAGCGTTAGATAACCCATTCCGAGCTATTAGGATTTACAAGTTCGGGGTGATTGAAGGGCACAGAGCCTTTGCAAGGAGAGAAGGCTTAACTGTTGCAAGTGAATTGGAGAAGACTATGGAAGGACCTACTTTTGATTTAGGAAGTGATACCTGATGATCACGTTTAAGGAGATTAGTTTAATGGAGCGTTGTTCAACCTGTGGCAGGGTTCTTAATTCGGATGGAACTTGCCCTAATGCAGCGCCTGATAAAGAGGGGAAGGGAAAACACAGCTAATGGCTAAAGAAAAGCCTTCAAAGGCTAATGTTCTTAGCTCCACTAGTGATGGTTCTGGTCGCAAGACTAAGGTCTTTGGTAAGCAGACTCGCAATGATGACGCTAAGGGTAATGCTAAAGGAGGTAAAAAGAAGTGAAAATGAGAGTTGTATTCATTGACGGTGAGGAGCAATTTCTCACACTTGAAAATCCTGAGGTTAAACTACCTCTTAAGTTCTTCTTTCATTTCACAACTGAAGAGGGAACCCCAGTCTTTTACAATCCGGATCTAATTGCTTACATGACTCCTAGCTCATGAGGTGGTTAATTTTACCTCTCCCTGCTGTCGCTGCCTTTGCTATTATCTCAATTCGATTTAAATTAAAATGGCGTCGTGAAGCTATTCGACGAGAAGCTGTTAGAGACATTTATTCCTCAGAATACAATGAAGGGGATATCACTTATGCAAAAGTTTACAAGTTCCCTAATGGTCGCCGTAGTAGTAACCATTAGTTTTCTTTTTGGACAACAGACAACTCGAATCAATGAAGACTGCATAGTGAGGATTATTAACCCATGAGTGCTGGAGATGTACACCGAAAAAGTGATAACACTAGTGGCAAGAGTCCTAAAGCTAAAGAAACCAAACGGAAAAATGAGGCTGATTCTAGGCGAGTTATTAAAAAACTAGTCAGTAGGACTAAGCATTCAACCCGAGATGCTTTTAAGGATAAGAAATGACAATGGGAATTATTGAACACTCCCACATGGATCGCATTCTTAAGTACATAACTGATTATAATGGTTATGCTGGGTTATCCATCATCAAAAACAATCGAGAAACTGGCCATTGGTCCTTGTATATTGGTAATGAGGACGTGATTTTAATGGAGGTTAATGGCACCTCTTTCTCAGAGGCACTTGCGGAGCTTAGTAAGCTAGTACATGAGGAGACCAATAAGGAGTAAAACTTATGGGAATTGTTCAGAGGGTAAGAAGTGGTGGGTTTAAAGGAACTCACAGAGCTACAGGAGGTGGGAGATCCGTAAAGATTCGTAAAAGAGATGAAGAGTCAGAAGAAATGCAGGCTAGTAGTTTAAAGTCTGCTTCTGCTGCTCCTACTAAGCCAGTTCCTGGTAAAATGAATAAGCCTGTTAGTGTTCCTACTCCTGTCGCTGGTGGTCCTAAGCCAGTTAAACCTAAGCCAGCCTTTAAATCACCTATTATTAGGCGTAGACCAGTTGGTCCTAAGCCACCTGTTAGTAATAGAGGTGGTTTTGAGGTGACCGAAGGTCAGATTAAAGATCCCGGACCAAATGGAAATAAGCCTAAGCCTGGTACAGTTAAACGACCGACTAACACTAGAGATCCAGTTAGGAGAGGTAATTCAATTAAGAAGTTTGACCCAGATGATGAAATGATGCAGCGTAGGCGAGAAGCAATTAAGCGTAGACTACAGAAAAAGGGTTAAATCATGGCACTTAAACTCAAGAAGACCAAGACTCCCCGCAAGCACAAGGTAAGCCCAAACACTGCTGGACCCGCACGTAAAGCTACTCAGGAAATGCAACACAAGAAAAATGAAGCCAACAAACTCGATGCTACTTATCTTAAGCCTTGGGAAAAGGTTAAACTTAAGAGACTTGCTATCCGAACTGCTGCAGGTAAGACTTACGAAAACTGGTTGAAGAAGAATTCTAATTACAAGAGCACAGGACCTAACAAGGTTGAAGACTTGAAGCAGGTCAGTGAAAAAGAATTCTTTGCACGATAATTGATTACAACAGCTGAGTAATCAAACGATAGGGCTGCCGGGAGTTTCTCGACAGCCCTATCTTATTTAGAGAAGGATACTTCCAATGTTAGGACAAAGAAATAATGACTAGTGGTTACGTATTTGGTTTTGCACTTCCCGGGCAGCCTTACATTAAGTATGGTTCATGGCTTACTCTTGAAGAAACCCTCCACCATGCTGATCACATTATGGAGGAATGTGCAAGAGAGGCTCTTAGTATTGGAGAATTGGAAGTAGTGATCAACATTGCTACTGGTGCTGAGTTGCTATCTCAAATGACTGTAGAAAAGCTTAATGAAGCTACTCTGGCTGATAGGCTAACTACTTGGCATGCTGCTCCCTTTATCTTTGTCATTGCTGAGTATGAGAATATTGTTTGGGATGAGTTTAACAGGATGACTACCGGAGGAGATCACCGGACATGTGGTCTTCCTGAAAATAATCGGTGTCAGAAGCTTCCTAAGTTTGAGGACCAGCCTGATTACCCCACTGATGATGAATTGTTCAAGCGCATTGAAGTTAGTAAGGAAGAGATGACAGAAGAAGAGATGATTCAGCACGATGTTGCTGTTAATATTTTTGAGACAGGGGACTAATAATGTATGAGCACATTGAACCTCCTGTAGCTGATGTTACTATGGATGCTTATGCATTCCCTCTTGCTATGGCTCAGAATATGCTTATGGCCAGCTGGAATAATAGTTTCACTGAAGTAATGCATTTGCTTAGTGCTCTTACTCTTTATAGAGAAGCTGCTTATGGTGAGCATAGTGACTGGCCTGATCATTGGGTAACTGTTGAGACTGTTATTACCTTTGCACAGAAACACCCAATGATTAATGGCGACAGGGCTGATGTTTTCTACTTTGAAGGTGAAGAAGTAACTAAGGAAGAATACCGCAAACAGCTTTGTGTTAAATTGCTAGATGCTCTTCACTTCTTTAAGGAATTAAGTCCTGATGACTAGTTATGCTGGACAACGACCGTTTGTAGTTACTAAGGAAACTAAACACACCCACATTAGAGTGAATATGCCTCATGGTGATTCAAAAAATGTGACGAGCTATTCTCCATTGGCAGCTATGCATAACATGCACAATGGATTTGTTTTTAAACACTTCTCAGCTGAGTATGCTCACGATGAAGAAGCAGACACTGAATATATTATTGTAAAGGGAGAGAGTTCAAAAGGATTAAAAGTTGAGGTACACATCTTTTCGTGCTATTGTGACGGAGAACATTCTGAGACAGATCCTCCATTCTAAGTAAAGGTTGTAAGCTAATGAGCGAGTTAAACGAAGCTGCTGAAAAACTAGCTGCGGCTAGAAAACTAGTTGAAGAACTCTCTGAGACTAATAATGAATTCCTTCAAGCTGAGCGTAAGATCTCAGATGAGATTAAAGAACACTACAGAATTGTTAATGATTTAGAGTCTAAGAAGAATGCTCTTAGATCTCAAGCTTATGATGCTCGGTTGGCATTAGCTCAAGCTAAAAGAGCTATTGATGATGCTAATAAGCTGCAATTGCAAGCTGAAGAGAATGAACGTATTAGGCGTGAATACCAGGAACTGAATAAGCATTTTGATGATTTAATGCGTCAGTTCTCTTGGTTTGAGAGTGCTTTTCCTCACCAGTTAGAGGGAGCTAAGAAGCTAGCTGTAGCTAAGCGAGGAGTGCTAGGAGATAAGCGAGGACTTGGCAAAACCCTCACCTCATTAGCTTGGGCTGATTTAGTTGGTGCTAAGAAGATTCTTGCTATTGTTCCCAATGATGTTATGGGTAACTATGAGCGAGAGGTTAGAATGTGGGCTCCTCATAGGTCAGTTCACATCTTAGGTGGTAAAACTAAGATTGAACGTAGTTTTATCCTTGAACACGTTATTAAGCCTATTCCGGATGTAATGGTTATCATCAATTATGAGGCATGGCGCAAAGACTTTAATCTGTTGGAACTGCTTAAAGATTGTCAGTTTGATACTGTAATCGCTGATGAGGCTCACATGATTAAGGAGATGGGTACCTCTGCTTATCGTGGAGTTGAGGCTATTGTTTTAGCTGAGAATATGTGTTATATGTGTGGGAATAATAAGTTCAATGCTTCTATGGTATATCCATATAATACTGTCTGTTCAGAATGTAAGACCTCTGCTGATAAGTTTGGTGATATGCGCTCTGTTAAGAATGTGCTACCTATGACAGGTACTCCTATTCTTAATAAACCACAGGATATCTTCCCACTACTTCACTTAGTAGATCCTGTGATGTTTGCTGACAGCCGGTCTTTCCTGAATCAGTACTGTGTCATGGACATGTACTCAGGTAAGTGGCGATTTATGGAAGGTGGCGCCGAACGCCTGACTACTAAGTTGTCTGGTGTTTATGTTGCAAGAGATCGTAATACGGCTGGAATTAAGATCCCTAAACAGACTATTCAGTATCATAACCTTGATCTTGATCCTCTTCTTTACCCAAAGCAATTTGAAGCTTATCAGATTCTCAGTAAGAAGTCATCTTTGCTTGTTGATGACATGCTTAATTCTGATGATGAGACTAATAAGCAGGTCGTATCAGTTATGTACATGATTGCACTTATTACTCGTCAGCGACAGATGATGACGTGGCCTGCAGGTATTGAATTTAAGCATCCTAAGACCGGACAGGTTCTTTACAAATGTGATGTTGAGGAGTCTGTTAAGATTGATAAGATCATTGATCGTAATGGTCTGGGAATGATTCCTGAGTTCGTACTAGATGAGGGAGAGCGTGTTGTAGTCTTCTCTCAGTTTAAGCAACCTCTTAAGGAACTTGAGCGTAGGCTTAAAGATGCTCAGATTAGGGTAGTTCGTTATGATGGAGACACTCCCAAAGATAAGATTCAAGAGATCCAAATGGACTTTGACCGACGAACAGTTGGTAACATTCCAAAGTGGGATGTCATTCTATGTCACTACAAAAAGGGTGGGGTTGGGCTTAACCTTAATGCGGCGACCCAGACTATCCTTTTGGACGAAGAATGGAATCCAGGAAAAGAGGATCAAGCTTTCGGGCGTACAGATAGAATGGGACAAACAGAAGAAACAACGGTCCACGTCCTAAGGGTTAATGGTACAGTAGATGTTTGGCTTTCTAAATTGATTGAAGAGAAAGCTGAAATGATTGCTGGCTTTGAAACTCAGGCTGATTTGCAACAGCAACTACTTGATATCCTTCGTGGTATTAATCCAATGGAAGATAATGACTAATTATTCTGAGAAGTCAGGACATGTGAAGGTTGATTTCTATAAGCCTTCTGGTAAGTGGTATATGACAGAGCAGTATGATATGTCTGACTACTATAATGCAGGTATCACAGTTGTTGAAGCTGTAGAGATGATGCTTAAGGCAAATGAAAGAGGCAAGAGACTAATGCCTCAGTTTATTGTAGTAGTAGATGATCCCTACCATAAGAATTCTTATCCTGTTATGCTAGTTCCTGAAGTAATGTGGCGAGCTAAATATGAATCAGATGCTGAAATTCGTGAAGCAGGTTAACTAGACCTAGCAGGCTACAGGTGAATTGATTAGCCCTGTAGCCTGCTAGTTCCAAATTGGAGAGTAATGGAAACAGAACTTACTTGGAAAGTAATGACAACATTACTTCCTGAATTTGTCCAATGGATTGTCCAAAAATACGGACCATTACCAGAGGGACCAATTAAGCAAACAGATTATGAACGTTTTAAGAAAGAATATAATGGTAAGACCTAATAGAGATAACTTTAATAATCCCGGAAAGTTAATTGGTGGGGGTAATCCAATCTATTCCTATTGGACTACCTTCACTCGTAAGAATCCTTTCAAGTGGGAGATCTTTGCAGAGGAACCTAAACCTCTTGTAGGTAAACCTCCAGAAGTTTGGAGATTTCAAACTAATATCCCACCAGAAGATCTTAGTGTGTTTTGGGATGAATCTCGTGTAAAGAGATTCCTCTATCACATGTATGATATTTACTATGGGAGGAGTGAGTAATGGACGATCGTGAATGGATTATTAATGAATTAATGAGCGCCTATGATGTTACAAGGTTCTCAGCTTCTAATGCTGTAAAGAAAGCTATTGCTGATGGTGTAAAAATTGATGATGTAGAAGTTGCCTCTGAACATATCTATGCAACTCAGAAGTATTGGGAGTAGTGATGAAAAAATTACTATTTTTGGTGGTGATAATCAATTTATTGTCGGCCTGCACACCTGATTTGAGCACGATTCCGAGGCGCTCAACCCCCTCTGACTCAGCCTCAGTAGTGCCTAGAACGCCCGTTCCCAGTACTCAGGTCCAGACACCTACCCCTAATCCAATAACGACCATTTATGTTGTGGATAAAGGAGTTAGAGAAGAATGGGGGCTACAGGCGGCAGTAAATAGTTGGCAGAGAGCTAAATTCACAGACATTATTTTTGTGAAAGTTTGTCCAACTGAATGGAAAATTGCCTGTGTTACTATTTCCGAAGTAACTAATATGAGTATGGATTTTGCCGGTGAGGCTACCTTTAATCTAACCCCTAAACAAATGACTATTCATCTAAATGCTCTTGTTACTTGGACAACAGAAGCTGAGAAACAAACAACTGTCTGTCATGAATTTGGTCATATCTTAGGATTAGCTCATATTACTTTCAGTCAAAACTCTTGTATGTGGAATGGAGGCGCCTACCAAAAGTGGCCCCGGAGAGCTACCAACCTTGACCTAAAGATGGTCGATCGGCTTGGATCGTGGAACATTGAAAAAATGTACGATTCGTCGTCTAAAGACGTTGCAATCCCTGTAGCACCCAAGTAAGCTGTCAGTACAACCCAATCGAAAGGCTAGCTATCATGACTGAAGTTGCTCCCTCAAACCAGTTTGGTTTTGAATTCATCGACGATGACAAGGTCCCCGATGCTCCTCAAAAGCGTGATATTGATAAGGACCGTTGGCAGGCTGTTAAGGTTATTCTAGTTGATAAGCCTGGTAAGTGGCTTAAGGCTAAGGAATATGAATCTGCTCAGGGTGCCCAAACTAAGGCCTCTCAGATTAATAATAATAGCACTAAGATTTTTCCAGCTGATAAGGGTTGGGAAGCTCGTACTGAAGTAGTTCGTAAGGCTGATCCCAAGAAGGATGATAAGGGAGCCTCAGTTCTTTACCTTTGTTTTAATGGAACAAAGGATGATGCTGGGGAAGATAACACCCAGGACTAATTCCGGTTGGGATAGATCGGGCCAGCACATGGGTGTGTTAAAGAGGCTGGGAGCGGGAGGGGTACCCCGCGTATAAGTTTATAAGCTGCGAAGTAATTCGCGAAAGAGTTGGGGCTATACAGGGCATCATGTCTGGCGTAATGTCGGACCTCTCATCCCTTGTATGGCCCCAACAAGCGTTTAAAAGGAGAATAATGCCAAAGTACGAGGGAACTGCTTACATTTTTGGTACCTGTAAAAATCATACCTTAAGAAATTTAGAAACTTTAAGTGGAGATGTGGGAATTCTTACTCACCATCAAAAAGCTGAAGCTGTTCATATTCATTGCTATGAATGTGGATGTATTAAATCAATTGGACCTTGTCCTATTAGAAACTTTACATTTGAACCCGAGGCCCTAACTCCTGAGTATGGTGAAATGGAAGAGAAACCTCGATTTGTCCTTATAAATCAAGGTACTACTATTTCTGAAGCACAAGATGCATCCCCTGTAGCTATTGAAATTGCAGCTAATGTGAGATTTAATATTCAATGGAATACAGAAAAGAAATCTTATGCTATTGATGGAGATTTACCAGCTGAATTGGCTTCACAGGTAATTGATCTAGTCCGTAATTACCGCCAACATTAGAAGATGAGGTTATGAAGAACGGTTACTTAGATCGACACGAAGATGTATCTGGTAATTCTGGTACAGGCAAGGTAGCTGAATTAGCTATCTCTTCCGACGGTAGGGTAGCCTTATTTTGGCCTGAGCCTATTCCTGCTGTAGCTATCTTCCCAAATTTAGAGGCTATGATTAAGGCTCATGGCCATAATGGTAAGACTTCAGTAGTAATTCTCAATGATGAAGTTGAGGATGTACCTCATTGTAATAAATGCCATGTTTCAACAGCTAATGGTTGCTGTTCAAGACATGATTTTGGTTGTCCTGCCTGTCTTAAGGATGTAGGTTAATATGGACATGGAAAAATTATCTGAAGAATTTGCTAATGGATGGAGAGCAGCTAAGAAAGATAACCATGTAGATAGTGAAACCTCAGATGGTTATCATACTTTTAATGAGTTGTATCATTATAGATTGCTCTATAATGCAGCTCTTTTTAATGAGTGGGGAGGACCTTGGCCTGTTTATGATGTTCACAAATCTAAGAAGCATCATGATGGAACTATTCCTTTTGATGATCCTAAATGGTTTATTGTAGTAGCTGAGCTACCAACAGGTCAAATCTCAAATCATTATAAGATTGAAGAAGCTTGGGATCTCTTTTATGATGTACCTGAAAGAGAGCTACCTAATGTGTATGATGGACATACTCCTGAAGTTGCTGCTCAAAGATTGTTAGACTATCTTAAGGAACGGTATAATGGAAGAGCGTATCTCTCGTAACGTAACCATCTCTTATGTTAACGATGATGGTAAGGCTATGTCTTATCAAGGAGAATTGCCTGATACTGACTTGTTAATTCTTATTCGTCAGTTAGATGGTGAATCTCTTGATGAGATTGTAGCTGGTTCCCACAGATTTAATAATAACGACACAGAATTTGAGTAATGAGTTGTATTAGTTGTGGAGCAGGATTTCATGAAGAGTGCGAGAGTAAACCTTGCTGCTGTAGCTCTGCTGTTAATGAATTAATACTAGAAGTTTTAGATGAAGATGATCATTGGAGAAAAAAGAGGAGAAAAGGTAAACGAAATGCGACTCTTAAAGATCAGCAATCAACCGGACGCAAACGCGCTGCCAAGTTATTTCCTCTTGAAATTAGCTCCCCATGCGAATGGAGAAATCTTAGAAATGCTGGTGGGGGCAAATACCCTATTGTCGGATGCCGTACCGGATTACAGCAGGCAAGGCATCACGGTCCCGATAAAAATACCCTTAACAACAATGAAGGGAATGTACATCGTATCTGTCATACCTGTCACAATAGATGGCATGCCAGAAATAATGCTGAATATGTGGCCGGTGAAATCCCCAACAAACATGACCAAGGAACATTAGCTACTATGGAAGAATGGTTAGAAGCTGAGATGTATTTTGCTAATCATGTACCTAGGAAAGCTGGTAAGGACTAATGGCTAAGTTTGCAGAAATTACAGTTAAATTTAAGTATCCTCTGAATGCTGAAAATTATAGTATAGAATATCCTGAAGATTATGAAGGTATGGTTAATCAGGATTTGGAAGATCTTAGAGAGTATAGTATTTCTATTGAAGATCTAATGACTAAGTATGATGAGGTTACTGGTAAGGTAATTGATTATGAAGAGCCTGAAGAAGTAGAAGTCATTGAGCTTAAAGATTAATCATTGACGAAGAGTGTACCACCTGCTATACTTGATACAAGGAAAGAACAGGAGGCTACAGGGCTTTGGCGATTAATTGGTCTCATTTATCTCCTGATACTATTAGTAAAGTTTGTATGTGTATTGGTAAAGATCCTAAAGATGGGTATGGATATGACCCAGACACAGGATTTTGGGTTCATCGAGTATACAAAAGTAAATATGGAGATAAGGAAGGTTGTAATAAACCATCTGTCTTAGCTTGTGTTTTAGAGTGTGATGAATGTGGAATAGATTTTGTCCCGGCTAAAAAGAAAACAGTAGATCTTAGCTTCTTAGGTGTCATGTGTCCTAAATGTGAGAGTGAGTTATGAGAGAACTAGCTATTCTTAAGAAAGAGTTGCCTGAAGGGGCAACTATGGTCTCTAATTCAGAAGTTGATACTTTCCTAACCTGCATGAAAAAGTGGTTCTTTGCTTTCATCTTGAATAAAGAACCAATTAAAAAGAGTCGATCACTCAGTGTTGGTATCATTATGCATGAGATTTTAGCTGAGTTCTATAGAGGTAGAATGCATGGTCTAGATAAGCAGCAAGCTTATCAATTGGCTATGGTTCTACTTACTAAACATTTTAGAGAGGCTACAGATTTTGAACCTCTTTCAGTAGTACAAGCATTATTTGCTCGTTACATCGAACAGGAAACTCTTGCAGAAACATCGGAGATCTTGGCAGTGGAAGAAGATTTTTACCTTCCGTTTACTGATCAGATTTGGTATGCTATGCGTCTTGATTTGCTTGTTCGTTCTCTTCATGGACGCAGTTCTGGTAATGTTAACCTGGTAGATCACAAGACAACTTATGACTTCTATACTGTGGATGATCTTGCACTTAATCCTCAAACACCTAAGTATGTTGGTGCCTTGCGATTCAATGGAGTGCCTGTTGAAGATGGATATCTTAATCAATTCCGTACTCGATTCCCTGCTCACTTAATTGGTAAGAAGACAGATGAAGATCTCTTTAAGCTAAGTCGTACCCAGACAACTCCTGAGAGAATTAAGAACTCTTTTAGACAACAAGTTATTGCCTCTGAGAGAATCATTGCTATGAGAAAACTCCCAAGAGAGCTACAGGTGCAAGAGGCTATTCCTATCATGAATAGAATGGTTTGTCGTAACTGTCCCTTTAAACTTCCATGTCAGATGAGTGAAGATGGTGTTCATATTGGATCAGTTATGAATAGCCAATTTATGGATCGAACCTATGGTTATAAGGTTCTTGAAGATGGGACAACTTAATGGATAAGAGGCTATTAGATGCTCTTCTTGATGGTATGTTTCCTATGGAAGAGTCTACTAAGTACTTCAAATGCCTAATCTATGGTGATCCTGGTAGTGGTAAGACAGTACTAGGAGGAGCTATTGGAGATAGGGTACTTCATATTGAAGCTGATCCTGATGGTTGGCAATCTCTTTTTAATCATCCTGAATTAGTTGACAATCATCGAATGAAAAGGATGAAGTATCAGGGAGTCTCTCAACTTGAAACTTTGGCTACTGCCTTAACAGAAGGTATCAAAGAAGTTACACAGTTTGATACTATCCTTGTTGATACTGGTTCTAATATTGCTAACCTAGACCTGGATGTTGTTACTAAGAAACGTATTCAAAAAAAGGGTAAGGATGCACAGAATCAGATTAAGTTTGATTTCGATGAGGACATGTGGGCAGCTTACAAAGAGAACGCTCATAGAGTACGTATGGCTTTCTTACAACTATTCTTATGTGATATCAACATTGTGGTAACCGCTCATGCCCGAGAGATTACCCTTAAAAATCAAGGTGTTGAGCAAACTACTAAGATTGTTCCTGATTTCTCACCTAAGATCTTAGCCTCTATCAATGGACTTTCTAGTCTAATTGCATACCATACTGCTAAAGGTGGAGGGGTTGACACTGATGGTAGTGTGAAGTACACAAGAAAAATCCAAGTTCATCCCACTAATACTATTATCGCTAAATCTCGGATTGGGGGACTTAAAACAGTAGTAGATGTTCCCTATGTCAATAGTCTCCGAGAGATTGTAGAAAAGTGGCAAAATGCAGGAGGAACTCTTAAGACTCACGAAGAAGCAGAAGAAATTAAACCAGAATCTGAAGGTATCTACACAGCCGTTAAAACTGGATTGGAGATTTAAAAATGTCTGAAGGCAATCTGTTTGGTGACCTCGATGTCAACTCTGCAGCCGATAATCCCTGGGTTAAGCCGGACGGTCCTTATCACTGCTTCCTTACTAAGGTAGAAAGTAACCTTACTAAGAAGGGCGATAAGTACGGAATGAACCTGGAATACACTATCCAGGATGGTCCTAAGGCTCGTCGTAAGATTAAGGAATGGAAGTGGATTCCTACTCCTAATCAGCTTGCAGGTTACAAGGCTCTTAAAGAAGCTGATAATGATGAAGAATCTCCTGATGAGGAATTCGCTGGTAATGCAGCTGATGCTGTAGCTTGGCTTAAGGCTCGCATGAAGGATTTTGGTATCCCTTCTGATCGCATTAACACTGTTAATCGCCAGGATCTTCTGGATATGGGACTTGATTTGACTGTTACCATTCGTACTAAGAATGGTAATGAGCAGATCACTTCTGTAATGCTTTATGAGGGTGATGATGTTAATGACCCTTTCGCTTCATAGGTGAGACTAAAGAGCCACCATTCTGAGTGAGTGATGGTAAATAGCAGGGTGCTCAAGAGTATATAAGGAAGCTCACTAGCCGCGAGGCCAAATTGAGTGCTAAGCCAGCTGAGAGCCAAGTGTTTAGTGCTGGGTACAAACCTATACCAGCCCTGCTATTTATAACTAAAAAGGAGAATTGTGTCACGTCATCCAGGTGTTGAAGAGTTAATGAAGTTTTTTAGTTATGCTCATCTTGATGAAAAGAAACAGGCTGTCTCTAAGATCTTTTATGAGACTGCAATTACTCTCATCAATACTGTTCCTAATGACAGTGCAGAACTTATTATGGCTCTTCGTAAACTTCTTGAAGCTAAGGATTGTGCAGTTCGAGCTAGTATGATGAATAATCCTAGAACTGGTTAAGATTTGATGGGCCGTTAAGAGCCGCGGGGTAACAGGGATAAAGGTCTCAAAAGGCTACAGTAACCTCCCTCCCATCATTTTAATCTCCCTCCTGACCGGGAACTCAGGAGGTAAAGAAAACTTCTCTAGGTTGCCTGCTGTTTCCTGGTGAAGTTTGAGGCCCTCTCTTTTCGGCGCGTACTAATTAGTTGTCCGGCTGATTAGTACGAAAAGAGAGGTGCGGCGGCGTAATCCAATGGCAGAGATAGCGTACTTAAAATTCGCACAGTGTGGGTTCGAGTCCCACCGCCGTCACAGGGATGTAGTGTAAAAGGGAACACACTTAATGAAGCTACTCAATATTGATCCTTTGGCAATGCCTTGCGTAGTAGTCTAATTAAGAGAATGTGAGTTCGAGTCTCACCATCCCTACGAGAAAGGAGGTTAATAATGCCTAATGTGATCTGGTGGATTGTAGGTACATTAGCAGCTATTGCTTTAATCATTTTCATTGTTCAGAATGTTAAGGTTGGCTAATGGCAACTCCGTTAACACTGACAAGATTAGAAATCTACTCTAAGAAATGGAAGGTAAACTATAAACTCTTTGACAGTGCAGCCGCTGTAGTTTCAAGAGGTAGACGTAATTTCTTAGTCCAGTATGGAGTTATGAATCACCATACTGGAAGTGATTCTGGTCAAAGTGATGATTATGATAATTTTCTATTTGTAAGAGGTCGACCAGAAGAAGGAATTCCAGCACCTCTTTGTAATATCAGTGGTGATATGGATGGTGAAGTTCATTTTGGGGCTATGAGAGTTGCTAATCATGCCGGTGCTGGTAGTGACTTTACTTTAAATGCTATTAGAAATCAAAATTATGACGGATACAACAAAGAATTAAATCCTGGTCCAGATAATATCAATGGTAATGATGTTTATCTTGGAATTGAATGGAAATATGATGGAGGACAACCACCCACCCCTGAGATGTGGGAATCTATGGTTCGTCTTAATGCAGCTATTTGTGATGCTCAAGGTTGGACTGCTTTAGCTGTTCTTGCTCACAGAGAACATACTGAACGTAAAAATGATCCTGGTAATGTTCTCATGTTTATTCTCAGGCGCCATGTTAGAGATTTGTTAATTGCTGGTCCGGAAGGTGGAAGTGACGTGGCTCTTACTGAACAAGAGAAGAAGGATATTCGAAATGCAGGCTGGTTAGCTGAACAGTTTGGTCAAGGTAAGCAGTTTGAAGAAGATTTTGACATTATCCAGGCATTTGTAACTAGTTTATCTACTGCAGAAGCTGCTCGTTATGCAGATCTTAAAGATACTATTACCCAGTGGTCTGAAGCTAAAGATCAAGCTCGTCTAACAGAATTAGTAAATAAGTTAGAAGAGCATCAACAGGCTTTATTAGCAGCTAGTAATCAGCAGACTGCTGCTCTTGCAGATGCTATCCAAGCCCAGACTTTGGCGATTATTAACGCTATTAATCCGCCTGAGTAATTTCATGTAACATATAATAGGAGGCCCTGTAGCTCGTTTACGGGGTCTTCTATTCATTTGTAAGGAAGGAGGTTTATGTCAGAGGGCATAGTGAGCCTAAGACCAGAAGTTGAACTAGAAGACTTCTTTACATTTATGTATGAAGATCAATCTGGATATGTCTATGCTCCTCTAAAGCAACCAGGAGGAGAAGATTGGGAAACATACTATTTCAAATGGCCTGATCAAAAAGATGAACTTATAAATCATATCCTTCAAACTACTAATTCAGCTGAATGTTATTTCGGTCCAGCACTTTATAAAAATACTAGTAATCCAGTTCCCGAAAATATCTTAGGTAGTAATGTAATCTGGGCTGAGTTCGATGGTAATGCTCCTAGAGATGGAGTTTTAGGTGATAAAATCCCTCATCCTACCATGCGAATTAAGTCCTCAGGAGAAGGTCACGAACATTTATACTGGAAACTGGATTCTTTTGAAACTGACAGAGAAAAAATCGAAACCCTCAACAAATCCATTGCTTACACATTATTCGCTGATACTTCAGGATGGGATTCCACCCAAATCCTCCGACCGCCCGGCACTAAGAATCACAAGCGTGGCAAAGTTGTTAGAACACTCACTAAATCAGCATCAAGATACACCCTTGATTTTTTCTCAACCTTAGAAATTCCTAAGCAACTAGCTAAAGAAGAAATCATTCTTGAAGAAGTTCCAGAACCCCTATTCGTAGTAGCTAAATATAAGTGGGATCCTGATGACTTTGCTTTTTTCAAGAAACAAGAAATGGCTACAGGAACACGATCGTCTGCTTTAATGAGGCTTGCTTACGTCTGTGCTGAAATGAGAATGTCAGATGAGGAAGCCTTTTCTATACTTTATAATGCAGATGAACGTTGGAAGAAATTTACGGGGAGAAAAGATCAACACAAACGTTTACTGGATCTGATTAACAGAGCAAGACATAAACACCCATTAGATCCAGATGTAGTAATTGATGAATTTCCAGTCTACAATTGGGGAGAATTATTAGATCTTGAAATTCATGTAGACTGGTTAATTGAAGGTAAACTGCAGCGACAGGGGTTGATGGTTATTGCAGGGGCTCCTGGTGCTGGTAAGACTCAGCTGTCTATTCAGATGCTGATGCATATTGCTATGGGTAAACAGTTTTTAAATTGGGGTGTAGGACCAGCTAGAAAAGTATGCTTTTTCAGTATGGAAATGGGTCCGGCCGAACTTAAATATATCATGGAGCAAATGAATGCGATTCTTACACCTGAAGAAAAAGCCCTTCTCAGATCAAATTTCATGGCGATTCCAATTGGTAATGCAGTCATGTTCGAGAGTACGGGAGATCGTAGGAGGATTGAAAGCTTCCTTAAAAAACACAAGCCTGAGTGTATTGTTTTCGACTCTTTGTCTACTACGACTATGGATCCTCTCACTGATGAGACTGCCGCTAAGAGGATTATGGATGTTGCGGGACAGCTTCGTATGGAGTTTGACACGAGTATTACTTTTATTCATCACCACAGGAAGGCACAGGTCAACAACAAAAAGCCTGATGGTCTCTCTGACGTATATGGTTCTTATTTTATCACTGCCCAAGCAACTACAGTCTTAGGTATGTGGAGAAATCTCAAGACTAATGAGATTGATCTCAACTGGCTTAAGGTTCGTCTAGCTAAAGAACCTGATCCTATGAAGATTATTAGGATTGAAGGACTTACCTTCGAAGAAGTATCAGTTAAGGCTATTATGGCAGAAGCAGAACAAAAGAGAGAGGAGATGATTCATGAGGCGACAAAACGAGAGTCCCCTATTACTGGACCCCACTTCGAACTCTAGTGATGATAATGAATTCAAATTATTTCTTAAAATGGCAGAGTATGCACCTATCTTAGGAGTTGACACAGAGTCTAATGGAAAGGATCTTAGAACTGGAGAGGGTCATACTGTTGGAATGTCCATCGCTTTTTCCCACGATGGGGTTAATGGATATGCATATTATTTTCCGTTCCGACACGAGCACGGTAATCTTAATTGGTCATATAGGGATAAACTAAAAACTCTCATTGAATCCAAGCCATTGACAGCCCATCACTTGAGGCATGATAAACTAGCTCTTGAGTCCTTAGGAATTAATGTACCTAATGATGCGCGCTGTAGCTTACTTGCTGCTCATAATGTGAATGAGAATTACTTGTCTTATAGCCTTGATTATCTTGCTAGAAGTGTAGTAGGTATCGAGGGTAAAATGCGAGAAGATGACTTCAAGATGTATCTTAAAGCTTTTGGTTGGGGAGGTATTCCTGCTCAAGTAATGGCACCTTATGCAGCAAGAGATGCAGAATTACATCTTGAAGTACATAATTATTTCTGGCCTCTCTATATGGATGAGGGTGGCAAAGATAGATGGGAAGTAGAGAAGGAGTATGCTTACTTCCTTAACAAAATGGAAGGTAATGGTATTGAGGTTGACCTAGATCTTGCACAACAGCAGATTTTATTAGGTGAACTTCGTATGCAAGAAATTGTAGATGAATTAGGACTAAATCCTGGTTCTAACAAAGATCTTAAAAAACTGCTAATTGATGAAATGGGTTTACCTGTTCATCACTCAGGTAAAACAGGTCCTTCATTTGATAAGAAAGCTATGGAATACTATGAAGAACTTCTTGAATATTCTGACAATCCTTTAGCTACAGAAGTATTGGAGTATCGTGGATTTCAAAAAGCAACGTCATCTTATTGGAAAGCTTATCTCAGACTGGTTAACTCAGACGGACGAATCCATCCTAATTTTAAACAACATGGAACTAAAAACTCAAGACTCAGTTGTGTTGATCCGAATGGACAGCAAATCCCTAGAGTTACTTCTAAACCATGGAATAGGAAAGTCAAAGCAGGATTTGTTCCTAGAGAGGGTTGTGGTCTCTGGGAAGCTGATTATAAGCAACTGGAGATGAGATTATTAGCTGCTTATTCTAAAGAGCCTAAACTCATTAAGATTTTTATGAATGATGAAAGAGATCTCTTTGATGAAATGGCTCTTGAAATGGGAGAGCCTAGATATGATGTTAAGCAGCTGAGTTATGCAATTGGTTATGGAGCTAAACCTGCTAAGATTGCTTGGATGCTTGGCAGAACTGAGGCTCAAGGATATAGAATTTATGACAAATACTTTGAAAATTACCCTGCTCTACTTGTTCTTAATGATCTAGCTATGTCTGTAGCTAAAGGACAAGGTTTTGTGAGGTTCTGGACAGGTCGTAGGAGGCACTTTGAGAATCCTATGGCAGAGGCTCACAAAGCAGTTAATTCAGCAATGCAAGGTGGTGCAGCTGAGATTGTAAAGCGTATTCAATTACGTCTAGACAAAGAAATAGACCCGGAGTGTCTCCAGGTCTTGCAGATCCATGATGCTGTAGTTTTTGAAATTCCTATTGGTCAAGAAAAGAAACACTTACCAGAGATCAAGCGAATTATGGAAGATACTCCTGCTATTGGCGCTGACTTTGGTATTCCTTTCAGAGTTGACGTACATGAATGGGGCAAATAATGCAATTACAAACTACTTGTATACATGATATTTTTGCTGAATGGTGTTCTATTTGTAAGCATGTGCCAGAGACCAGCGTTAAGCAGTTAGTGCTGGAGGATAACATAGAGATTGTAGAGAATATACTGTCATGGAATCCAGACATCCGTATTACTTAGCCTGTGATCCAGGTAAGGCTACTGGATGGGCAACATGGGATGATAAAGGTAATCCTTTAGATATGGGAACAGTTTGGAATTATGATGAATTACATGATCTCCTAGCTGCTTTTCCTATCACTATTAAGGTAGTTATTGTAGAAGATTTCAAGTTGTTTGGTAAGAGAGCTAAATCTCAAATTGGTAGTCGTATGCCAGCTTCTCTTTCTATTGGCCGTATTGAGACTTTTGCTAAATTATGGGGAGCCTCTCTTGTTAAACAACCATCAGGTGTTAAAGAAATTGCTGAGAAACTTACAGGACATTCCACAAAAGGGATGGATCATAGTAAGACACATGTGATTGATGCCTATAATATTGGTGAGTACTGGTTAATTAAAAACAAAATTAAGCAGGTAAAACTTTGAGAAAATTGACAAAAAAAGAGAAGTTAGCTGCTGAACTGTTAGGACTTACAGAAGAAGAATTTGGAGACCTCAAAACAGCACAAGATCAAAATGATAATATGCGTGAAGCGCAGGCAGTTCTACTCTTTGTAGAGAAACCAGATGAGTTTCTTCACAAAAAGTGTGATAACTGCAAAAAGTACTTTCTTACTTCTTATCAGTTCGTCACTGTTTGCTCGACTAAATGTAGGGTCGAGTCTTTAGAAAAAATGGGTGTTATTTGGAACCCAATGCATACAGCTGACGAACGTTGGAAGAGAGCTCAAATACCTACTGAGTACTCTATCCCACCTAAAGCATTAGAAGTATTACTTACTATCGCCAAGTCCATGGATCATTCCAGTCCCACTGTTGAATCGGAACAGGTTTCTGATAAGGAATCTTTCCTCTATCCTGAGCTTGCCGAATTGATTTCCAATACTGCTCAACAGTATAACGATGCTCATAAAGACCCAGAGCCTTTGCCTCCGCAATTAACATCAGCCGAATTAAAGGCTGAGCAAGAATTAGCGCGTCTCTTCCATCTTTAGTTGTGCCTCCCCAAATCCCATGTTCACTATAAATAATGGCGAATTTTAAACATTGATCTGCTACTGGACACACTGAACATAATTCTTTTTTAGCTTTTTTAGGGTTTGTGTCAAATAAATATTCTTGTCCTTTACATGCTGCCCGTCTGCGCCATACTGATATGGCCTGCATGTCTCCCATAGGACATAGTAAACCCCTCTTGACAAGGTCTGTCAAGAGGGGTTTATCTTTTTTCTTAGATTGTTACGCAACTGGTGGGTATTCAGTAACCTCTACACCTTGCTTAGCTAACCAACCAGCAATAAATGTTAAACCAGTAGTTACTACTAATCCAATAAAAGCAGCTACAGGAATAGGAATATCTACTGTCTCAGACGGCCACCAAATTTGATCAGCAACCCATAAAGCAAATCCTGAAACTGTAACACCTGCTCCTGCACCAATAGTAGATGCATAGACTTTACGCTGAGTTGGTGCACTCATGGTTTTCCTCCTGCTAGTTGAATTCTAAGACGTTTATTCTCAGCAGTTACCCTTTTGTTTTCTGCTGTAGAGGCTTCTAACTGATCATTTGCTGCATGTAACAATCTCGTAGTTCGAACCACCTCATCCCGAGATTCTCTAAGTTCATTTCTCAGGATAGTAGTCTCAGACTCTAACTCACCAATTCTAGTTTTTAAAGGTGTTAACATAGTAATGGAAGAACCTACAATAACCTGAATAGCATTAGCATCATCTAAATTAGATTCAGAATTAATCTTTTTTCGTTGAAAGAATCCCTTAGCTAAATCACTAAAAAATCCCACGGCAACCAAACCTAGGAGAATCTTAGTAACGAGATCATCCATTACTCAGCCTCCTTCTTTATAGCTTCTAAGATAAGTTGAATATGCTTATTAATGTACCTTACCTGTAAGAAGCAAAACATTGCAAAAATGAATGTTATAACAGCTGAGAAACCACTTTTTTCCCAACCTACACTCAATACAAGTGCTGCAGGCCAAATAACAGAAGCCCCACCAAGTAATAAAATACCAGATCTCTCAATTAACATACCAGAGATCTTATCTTTCCAATAAGAACCTATAACAGCTACTGAGGATCCAAGAAAAATAGAAGTTCCCCAGAAACTAGCCCAAGGCTCTCCCATTTCTACTGTGACTGCATTACGAGAAATATTAAGAGTAATTAGTAGTCCTGTAACAGCAAGTAAGAGAAGAAAGAAACTTTGTAAAGGTGATCTACTCCATCTCAAAGGTGCTACAACAATAACTGGCACTATAATCCCAATCGTCGCATAATAGCATTGGCATAGTTATTGATGCTCGGATAAGCCCCTTGTCCTGAATTTAGGTTCTTATAACTTAGAGCACCTGGACCTGCATACCAAGCGATAGCCGCGCCCCGTGGACCGTATTTATTATAGTACTTCTGTAATTGAAATCTAGCAATTTGTTCCTGTAATTGAGGACTACTCATAAATTGCTGAGTTGAGACATCATGACCTAAAGCTTCATAATCCCAGCCTCGACCTTTACCACTGATATTACCTGGCATAATCTGATACTTACCCATAGCACCAGAACTTTTGTTCTTAGCACCGTAATTACCACCAGATTCTTGACCAGAGATAGCTTGCATAAATTTGTCAAAGGTAGTATTACCAGTTGGTTTATAGGCATTACCTCCACCACCAGTAGGAGTTAAACTAGGACCTCCTCCCTGACCCACACTGGTAGTAATTCTTCGCCAAGTGTCAGCTTCCATTCTCTTACGTGCAGCCTCCATAGCGGCAGCTTCACGCTTATTTCTCTTAGCAACTTCATAGGCAGTAGCTTGTTCCCCAGCCTGAGAGATGTCTCCAGCCCTACGCCTATAACTTTGCTTTTCTACTGGTCCTTTTTTAATTCCTAGCAACTGTGACTGCCATTGCATTTGCTTCTTTTCAAGCTCACTAGTCTTATCAGGCGGGATGTATTTCTCATTAATATATGCCATTACATGAACCAACTTAGAGGATTAACTGGCTTATTATTGACCCAAGTCTCAAAATGTAAATGAGCTCCTGTAGCCCAACCAGTACTACCAACATAACCAAGAAGTTGTCCTGCTTTAACCTGCTGTCCTGGCTTAACGACTGACTTAGATTGATGACCAAACATACTAGATTGTCCACCACCAAAGTCTAAGATAGTACGATTTCCATAGATCTTATTAAAGTCCGATGAGCGAATAGTACCAGCACCAGGAGCATAAATAGGAGTCCCTGAAGGAGCCGCCCAATCAATGCCAGTATGATTACTATGTTTCCCACTAATAGGATGAGTTCTACCCCCAAAATCAGAACTAATTCTAAAGTTCCCTTTAAGAGGATACATCCAGTTACCAGACTGTTTTAGACCAGAGCCCATAACCCCACCGGCTCCATCTTGAATGCTCTGATTTTGATAATCTTGTTTTGGAATACTTACAGCAAACTGAATTCTTCTCTTACGTTCAGTCTCTAAGTCTTGATAGAATTTATTTCTTTGTCTACCTCTAGCCCCACGCATTTCATCATAAGTAGTTTGTTGTGAGCCACCAGAAGCAATATCAGCAAGGCGGTTAAAAGCATCTTCAAGTGCAGACATTACCTACCCTCCTGTCGCTTCTTTTCTTCAGCAATACGTTTCTTTAAATCGAACTCTCCACCCTTTGTGTATCGACCTGTATCCAGAATACCGGCACCTGTCAAGTAGTTAATTAGAGCCTGAGGATTGAAAGGTTCTGATTCTTTACCCTTCAAATCCCCACCCTCTATTAAACCACTACCAACAGCACCATTTGTCATACGGCTAATAGTGGACAATAGAGGAATGTTTTTATCTACATACTCTGTCTTATCAGTGATAGGAGCACCACTCATAAATTCAGTCCCAAAACCAAGTTCAGCAGGGATCTTTAAAAATGGTGTTACAGAATTACCAATACCCTTAATTGGATTGTTAGTATAGTCCTCTAAGATATCAGTAGCAGGATTACCAGGGTTAAAGATAGTATAACCAACTTCATCATCAGATCTAGCTACAGCCCGACTTAAAGCTGATTGAGGATCAAATACTGGTCCAATTACGTTACCAGATAACCAATCAGGGAAGAGTTGATCTTCTGGCCAAGGATCACTAACTGAACTATCCTGACCACCTTGTTCCTGCATAGCAGACATAATCTTAGGATAAGCCATGATTTTAGCAGGATGAGTTACTACACCTTCAACTACTAAGGGGATAGCTTTCCGTGTCCACGCATAAAATGGGAAAAGACGACGTAATACATGCTTTTCTGTTGTTGTCAGATCCAACCCATCAGGATGGTATTTCCGTACACGTTGTGCAGATAACTCGAACAGATCCTCTAGAGAATTCGCTTTTGTATGCTCTAATGCGTACAAGTAATGAGCTAGACGAGCATAATGTTCGCGACTTTCAGAAACTTGTCGGGCCGCTTTCTGAACTCGTCCGCCAAATGGTTGAAAGGGTCCAGCTTTACCAGGATGAAATTTCTCGGCTAAATGCTCAAAGAAAGTCTCTGATCCAGGCATATCCTCAATTACATTCGAGTGAGGGAATAATCCATGGCGGAATCCCATTTGATAGACCTGATCAATAGTCATTTGATAACGTTTTCCCTGGATCTTGGCGTTAGCTATAACACCCTCACCCTTGGGAATTCTCTTTTTAGATTGCCCCATGATTTTGGCAATGATATCGGCTTCCCGTCCCTCGCCGAGAATATCGCTCAATGGATTCTTCTTAGGGTCAATGTCCGAGTAATGGCCATAATTAGCCATGAGTACTTTTCGAGCACGTTCATAGTAAACAGGATTACTGACTCCATCAAGCCACGCGAGGAACATATCCCCGATCATATTCCGGATATGGTGACTTGGTGCATAAATAGTGACACCAGACTTCCAAGACCTAAGGGCTTGATCATACAGTTTCATGAAATTGTTAGTGGTGAGAGGTTCGTAGAACTCATCGATTCCACGAGACATCTTGCCGATCTGAGAAACGATATCCTTTGGAAAATACATCTCATTAATAGCAGGGTGCATATCGGAGACCTTTACGTAGCCCTCCTTAAATTTCTTGCTACCCCAAAGAGCTCCCAAATTAGCATAAGTTGAATACTCTACCATGACATTCTCAACAGCCTGGGTCATACCAAAGACAAACTGACGTAAATCAGTTTCACTCTTAGGAATGTAATGCCTCCAACTTTGAAGCATTTCAGGTCCATCAAATTTGATCATTTTACCAGTCAATGGATCTTTAGCTTCCTTAGTGAATTGGAAGTCTTTAATACCTGCAATTCTAAGGTGTTTATTCAAATCATTTACTGCAATACCTGCTCGGGCTATAGACGAGTTTCCTTCAAATTTAGATAAAAGACCAGATTCACCAAACATGTTACCAAAAGCTTTTTGAAGATGCTGGACTGCTTCAGCATGTTCAGGAATAACCTCTAAAACTCCTGTAGCTTCTTTCCAGAAATCTAAATGTTCCCCAGTAGGGACCAAATTGAGGATTTTGGTAAACTGGTTAGCTCTCGTAGCAGCTGAGGCTTTTCTAACACTGACATTTTTAATGACTGTGGGTCGCAACTCTTTGTACCCAAGATCAGGCTTAATCCAACTAAGGACCGTACTAAAGATTCCATACTCTGCAGCCTTATCAGCTAATTCTGGGTTAAGTCCAGCCTCTTTAGGAATAACTCCTGTAGCCTCTTCAATACTTTCTGCAGCAACTGCAATTCTTCCAGGTTGAGCTACCTTTTGACCATTCTTACCACCTGTCACACCAGCAGCAAGTCTAGATTTCTTACTATCAATGATTTGCTCAACCACATTAGGCTTAGGATTAGCAATTGTCTTAATTAAGTCATAGAAAGAACCCTTAGCAGAAGGCATTTCATTCTTAAAAGATTTCTTAACCTCATTAACTACCTGATCAGTAGCTGCTGCCTTAGTAGTATCACTAGCATTTAGAGACTTAGCTTGGTCAATAAGGTCTGCAGCTTCATCAAGAGCAGGCTTAACCTTGTTAGCAGCATCAATAACCCTAAGAGCATACTCTTTAGTCATTAATGGTGCCCAGTCAACCTGGCTAATAGCTGCAGCCAAATCCTTATGATCTCTAGCAATAACACCTAGAGCCTTTTTCTCTCCAGCTACAGCCCTAAGCAACAGACCAGGTAATACTTTATCTTTAGTTACTGGACCAAGAATGCTTTTACGTGCAATCTCAGGTGGAAGTCTATCTAAAACATCACTTAAACGAAGATAGGGACTATCAGGTTTATTACCAGCACGAGGGTAAAAAGCATCATCACCCAAATCTCTACCCTTAGATACCATGCTTTCTTCTGCATTGCG
>Ga0193742_1000544_pt1 | contig 24953 bp, 25 predicted proteins | sample L2c1metaG_FD_165511 | JGI IMG/M metagenome (GOLD analysis project Ga0193742, IMG submission 165511) | Soil microbial communities from a riparian zone of the East river system, Colorado, United States - L2c1 | ecosystem: Environmental > Terrestrial > Soil > Riparian zone | place: USA: East River... | reverse complement strand
CATTAACATACCTCTATATAAACCTGGCCTTGTTGAACATACCCTTTTTTTTTCCCAAGAGCTGACAAGCGAGAAGCACAATCTAAGCGAGAATCAATCCACAAGCAGTGCACGCACTCGGTCCAAGCCGCCGGTAATTACCAAACAGAGCCTTATATTATACTACTATGGTAATTTTTCGGCATTCCGCTCACCTTCGGTGCCGGAGTAAGCATGTCAACATTATCGGCCAGTCGAGCGCAAGCACAGAGATTTGGTGAAAAGCAATAGATTCCTCCTCTCCCTCCTTTGATTTTTCATCTTATTATTTATTTATTTTATTATCTTCTCACATACACCAGGATTACTACTATCTCGGCCGTTTTTTTTTTCCTCTTCCTTTTTCATTACACTACGCGTAGAAGGGCCTTTTTGACCTAATCTTGTTTTTCACATCGACTCTCGCAACTTGCTTGATGAGCCCCACCCATTTTACTCATTTTTCTTTTCCTTTCTTTTCACTACCAGTAGAAGGCCCTTGACAATGATATCTTGTTTTTTCATATGCATAATCGATCCTGTTTTATCATTGCTATTTTTGTATTTTGGGTTCATGATCATGATCACTTTTTTTCTTCTTACATATTACCTCTATATAGATTTCGTCTTGTTGAAATACTTTCTCTATTAATGGATTTCATTCGTGCCCATCCATTCTGGTTAAATCGTTGGTGTGAATCTCGTCTGATGGGTTCTTTGATGGGACCCTGGTCGAACAGGTCCACACCCTTTCCAAATTCCAGCCCTGCAAAGGGCTCAATCCCGATGGTTACACCAGAGAAGGCAGCAGGCCTGGCAAAGAAACTGAAATCATTTCGACTTCGAGCCTCGAAACTGTTGCCCCAAGGCGTTTCGTCCGAGTCTGAGGCCACAGCTAACCCCCAACAACTTCCATTTGCTCATCTATTGCGGTCAAACATACCACCAACGGAGACCGAAAGCTCTCTTATACGGGATGTCATTACCACAGCAAAAGTCGAGGAATCACGTCTGAAAGAAATGGTGTCCAATCATTCTGAATCAGATCGTCTTACTTCGGAAGCTGTGAGGAACTTGAACTGCGAAATTGATCGCACTCGTCAACATATCGTTGAACACAAAGCTATCTTATCTTCCATACGACGCATTCCTCCAGAGGTCCTTCAAAACATATTCATTCACACCCTTCCGACCACCACAGATGATCCAATTCCAGGGTCTAAGATACTTTGCAACTCGCAACTTTCGTGGGCGGTATCCCAAGTCTGCCAACTTTGGCGAAATATAATGCTCTCCTTTTCCGTCATGTGGAAGGATTTGCCAGTTGTTGACTTGAATAAAGTCTATACTAAAGAGAAACCTTACCTTGACTTTCTTACTGAAATGTTGGAACGGTCACACAATACACCCATACGCTTCGTTATACTGGGAAACGTAAAGGAACATATTGCCAATCACCCAGCCATTGGCTTGTTGGTCCTTCATTCCGATCGGTGGCACGAAGTCAGGATCCATGCCCTGCTCGTCCTTCTGCCAGCCCTTCAAAATATCAAAGGCCACCTCTCATCCCTTCAATCATTGTATCTCAGTTTATATTCCACAGAGATATCAGATCCTATGAATCATACCCCTCACGATTTATTTCGGATTGCACCCAACTTACGATGTGTTGAACTTGTGCGGAATACCTGCCAGTTTGATTTTCCTGCTCATCAATTTGTTCATTACTCCCAAAATAGGGCATCTCTTCATCAGGTCATTCAGATCGTTTCTTCATCCCCGTCCCTCAGGATTCTGAAGTTTCATGGATTTCAACATGCAGTACCAACCACCTTACCAACGACGGCCTTCAGCCTCCCTGACTTGACCGTTCTGGATGCTCATTTTTACCCGGTGTCTCCTTTTCAAGAAGCGTTCTTCGATAACCTGACAATTCCGGCCATAGCAAAACTCCGCGTCCAATCACAAGCTGATAATGTCATCACACCTATATGTTCCATGATCTTACGATCGGGTTCTCTTTGTTTATTGAAGGTGCTTCACCTGCGACTCCGATTTACTCCAGGCACGCTCCCGAGTCTCCTCAGGCTAACCCCACTTCTTACCCATTTATCCATCACTTTGCCTCCTATCCAAGACATCTTTGCTCTCATGCTTGACGGAAATACCCCTCTACTCGTACCTCTCCTCGACGAATGTGAGTTTCTGCAAAGCTATAGTGCTGACCTTTCCACGGAAATAGTTGAGGCATTAAAATTGCTCGCATCATCTCGTTGTGAGCTGCCTGATAATGCCACGTCCGCACAGATCCTGCAATCTGGTGGATGTCAGCACGCCTTGCAGACTTTGCGTATACATTGTGGTGCTCGAAAACCCTCTTGGCCTCGACCACAGTTTGAAGGCTGGGCTTACGGTGACATGGCAGATGAGCTAGACAAGAAGCGCCAACGCTTGCTTGATATGCTTCCGCATCTCGGTCCGCGCAATATCAAAGGCAACTTGAGATGGACGAATCAAGTCACTGGTTTGCTCACTCATCTTGAGACTCTGGAAATTGAAACGGCCAGCGATATTTGTGTGAGTGTTCATTCGAGTCCTTTTTGTTTAATCAAGTCACTGAATACATATTTTAGATGTCTGGAATTCAACGTATTCTCTATGCCATTTGGTTAACAAACAAGGATGTGGGATCTTCATTCAACCTAATGATAGAACGTATTCTCATGAAGTGGGAACCTATTTTACGAGGTGACATGCAAAATATTCGCTGGCTACCAAGTAATGGTTCTCTCAAGTATTTATCCACAACACAAAATGAGGGTAAAGTGATCTAATCGATTCAATGATTCTGTAATCCATCATCTTGATCTTTTTTTTTTTACTACATTAGCACTACGCTCATCCCCAGATGCTATGAAGGTCTTTTTCTATGACATTGATGTTAATGTATGTCGATTGACTTCATCAATACTCTCTGATCTCCTCATTTTATTCTGCAGGACACCTCGAGAGACTTTGAATTACTTTCTGAAACAGAGTAACAACACCCTATGTTTGTCAGCATAACAGGTGTCAGCTAAATTACACATTGATTCACGGTTTCTTCGGCCCTTTCTTCTTGGGTGATTTGGACTACATAGAGCTTTGCGTAACTATTTCATATGTTTGAGATTCAAAAGTTTGGACGAAGGCCTTGTGTTGAAAGAATACAAGATGGAGGTCGTGTGATAGCAGAAATGATGCCAAGTTTTTCGGTGTCAGTTTCCATGTCAGGCCCTCTCAATGATCTACCCTCGGAGATCTTCCCAGTTGTTGCATCGCTTCTCCCCCTGCACGCAACCCCATCCACGTTACTTTCACTAGCTCTGGTTAACCACCACATCTCCAGTATCGTCCTACCCCTTCTCTACTCGCGTCTCATCCTCAAGAACGAGAACCATGCGCTGAAATTCCTACAGAAGTTGTTGGATGAGCCCGAGTTTGGTAAAGTTGTCCGCGAAGTCCACATTTTGTCTGATCTCTCTCTGGCTACTCGAAACGGGGAGAACCCGTTCGATGTGGTGAGAGGGCTCAAGAAGGTGATCGGTGCGGGGTCGCTTCCGTATATACATACTTTGGGCCTCCATTTGTTGAGCGGGTGGCAGTACGATGATGAATACGACGAACCCATCGAAGGGTTTGGTCAACTGGGCTCTGGGTTCTGGCAATCACTCAGGAAGAACTGCCCTCGACTCCGTGGTCTCGTCATCTGCAATATCGTCGAAAGCGATGAGAATCCGGGGTTCCATGAGTCAGGCCTTTTCGAAATACAAGTCAGTGTGCCATAGTCGTGGAAACTATTTCTGACCACCCTAAGTACAGGATATTACCAGCCTTACGTTGAACACCAGGCGATTCGCGCTCGGTGAAGGAGGCGACTCGGAGAAGCTTCTGAAGAAGATCGAATCCCTTTGCAGTTCACTGCACACGCTCGACCTCGAGCCAGACTCGGCCGACTTTGCATCTGCGTCCCCTCTATTCTCACTCAATTTCCCTTACTTGCGCTCGTTGAGTCTTGACTTTTTCACCATAAAAAATCCAGACGTCGCGATGGCATTCTGGAAGCGCCACTCAACTTTGGAGTACTTAAAAATTGTCACACTTGAGCCGACAACACGCTGGTTTACGAATGAGCTTCCAAGTAAGTTCTTACCTAACCTTCGACATCTCAGGGTGAGTAATGAGCTCACCTTTTTTCTTATGACCTGACGTTTTCTTTCAGGCTAATTTCAACGACGTCCGAGCGGTCGCTCCTATTCTGCATCAACTCGTCAGCCTCACCATCTTCAAAAGCGTCAACGCGCAAGTCCCCTATCTCATCCGCTTTGTCTTGCCTGAGGGTTTACCGAACCTCAAGTCCCTCAACATCGGACAATTCCCTTCCGTGAGCAAGAAGAACGTGAACGTAGAAGGGAGTCTATGGTATGAAACGAAAGATGGGAAGTTCATGGAACAACCCAACGTATACAAAGGGTCCAGACGCGTTTTGGATGGCTATATGCACTCTATCGCACGCGGAGCACCCAACCTGGAGGAGATTGGATTCAAGTCTTATGCGATAGATTTATCAGAATTCGTGAGTAGTTTCTGCCTCGGGGCTGGCCTGTTCCATTTTTAATCATTTGAAAGGCGAATATTGCGTCTGAGATCGCAGGCCTCTCTAAGCTCAAGCGCTTCTACTATCCAGGTTCCACTGCGTCTCTCGCGTCTCTCGCGGAAGATGAGAGAGATGCTCTCGTCTCGCACACTAAGATATTGGCAGAAGCTTGTGGCGAACTGACAACTGTGGTCGAAACCAGCAGCGTCAGTTTTCCTTATGTCACTGCCAGGATCTTGAGGGATGAGGAGGGGAGGCTTGTCAAAGTTGATCTTGGAACGGGATATGGAATGCACTTTGGCAACGATGATGAAGCATTCCTTCAAAGATAGCCTAACTGACCCCTGCCACAGTAAAACGGAATATTTTGAGTGGGCGCTTATTTCGAGTTTTAAAGTAGGGAAGACTGAGAAGGAGACATCTGCTTTCCAGAGATCTCTAGTACATTATTATACTCAGTCTTCCAGTCTAGATCCGTGGACTCTTGGACACTCAGTCTTCTCATAGATGGAATCTTTGTATTTTGATGAGCTTACCTACACCCTCAATAAAAATATTCTTGGACATTCAGCTGGCCCCCGAGCGTAGAACGTTCCACATTGCTCACGCTAAGCGATCATTGGATACAGTGTACTCTACCAAGTGCTCCAAAATAGGGGTTTGGACTTAGGGACGAGTTGCATACCAGTGGTTTATCGTGCTATTCCAGCGGTATACGCAGATCGCTTTATCGAGAGATAAGCGAAGTTCAGTATGTGTGACCTCCGTTACAGTGACTTTGCAACAAAAGGCCATCTCCGACACCTCCACTCACCACGCCCCCGATGCTTACATCAGAGTCTGACGACAGGACAGCAGGCCTAACAAAGAAATTGAAATATTTGCGAAGCCAAGCGATGAAATTGTTCCTTCAATCATCCAAGCCTTTACCAGAAACTCTCTCACAGTTTGAAGTCACGGCTAATCTCCCGCAACCTCCGTTTCCCCATCTATTGCGGTCGAACATACCACCAACGGAGAGTGAAACCTCCCTTATACGGGATGTCATTACCATGACAGAAGTCGAGGAATCCCGTCTGAAAGAGTTGGCGGCGTCGGGCAGTCATACTGAATCAGATCGAGTTAACTGCGAATTGGATCGCACGCGTCAATATATCGTTGAACACAACGCTATCCTATCTCACATACGACGCATCCCTCCCGAGGTCCTTCAATGCATATTCCTTCATACTCTTCCGACGACGATAGACGATTCGATCCCACGCCCTAGGGTGGTTGGCATCTCACAACTTCCGTGGGCGTTATCCCAAGTCTGTCAACTTTGGCGAAATACAATGCTCTCCTTCTCCGTCATGTGGAGGGATTTGCCAATTATTAACTTGAATGAAACCTATTCCAAAGAGGAACCTTACCTTGACTTCCTTACCGAGGTGCTGAAACGGTCACACAATACACCCATACGCCTCGTTGTGGTGGGAAATGGAAAAGAACATATCGCTCACCCAGCCATAGACATGTTAGTCCTTCATTCCGATCGATGGCAAGAAATCAAGATTCATGCCCTATTTGCCCTCCTGCCTGCCTTTCACAACATCGATGGCCGCCTCTCATCTCTTCAATCACTGTCCCTGAGTTTATACTCCAGAGAGACAATAAATCCCATCAGTTATACTCCCCACGATTTATTTCTGAATGCACCCAAGTTACGATATGTTGAACTAATGGGGCCTACAAACGATTTTAATTTTCCTGCCCATCAATTCGTTCATTACTGCCAAACTGTCGCGTCTTTTGATCAACTCGTCCGAGTCCTTTTTTCATCCCCGTCTCTCAAGATTCTGCGGTTTTATGGTTTTCAACATGGACAACCAAGCACCTTACCAATGACGGCCCTCAGCCTCCCAGACTTAACCGTTCTGGATGCCTATTTTTACCTGTTAACTCCTTTTCAAGAGGCGTTCTTCGATAACCTGACAGTTCCGGCCATAGAAGAACTGCGCGTCGAAGCACAAGCTGAAGATATCATCACACCTCTATGTTCCATGATCCTACGATCTGGTTCTCTTTGTTTATTGAAGGTGCTTCACCTGCGACTCCGATTTACTCCGGGCGAGCTCCCGAGCCTCCTCAGGCTAACCCCACTTCTTACCCATCTATCCATCACTTTGCCTTCTACCAGAGATATCTTTACTCTCGTACTTGACGGAAGTACCCCTCCACTCGTACCCCTTCTCACCGAGTGTGAGTTTTTGTCAGACCGTGATGCTGGCCCTTCTTCGGAAGCAATTCTGGCGTTAAAAGTGTTTGCGTCATCTCGTTGTGAGCTGCCTGATGATGCCACGTCCGCAGCGATGTTAGAATCTGGTGCAACTCAGACCCTGCAGACTCTCCGTATACATTTTGGCCGGCGATCAAATCGGTATCGACAAGAATTTGAAGGTTGGGTTTCCAGCGACATGACAGAGGAGCTAGTCAAGCAACGCGAACGCCTGTTTGCCATGCTTCCGGAGCTCGGTCTGGGTGATATTCCTTTCAAACGAAAGTTCGACTTGAAATGGAAGAATAAAGTCACTGGTTTGCTCACTCATCTTGAGAGTCTGAAAATTGAAAAAGCCAGCGATATCTGTGTGAGTGATCATTCAATCTTTTGATAATTCATTCACAAAGCTACTCGATACGTATTAGATTTCTGGAATACAACATGCTCTTCATTTAATTTGTAACTGGTCCCCAAAAAGGGACGTGGTATCTTCATTCAGCCCAATAGCAGAACGTATTCTCAAGAAGTGGGAGCCCATTTTACGAGACGACATGCGAGGTGTTCGCTGGCTTACAAGTGGATATTCTCTCAAGTATCTATCCGCGACACAAAATCATGGTAAGCGAATCTATCGATTCTTTCTATGAGCTGCAATCCAATCTTAATTTTCCACTTAAGCCCTATGCTCATCCCCAGATGCTGTGAAGCTCTTGTTCTTTGAAAGTGACTCTGCTGATGTATGTTGAATAACCGTTTCCACCTCACTTCTTCTGCAAGGCATCTCGAGATGCTTTGAATTACTTACCGGAATACAGTAATCCTGTCTATGTATATATATATATGAGATATTAATTGAATAACAGGCATCAGCCCGAGCTGAATCAAGCTGAATCCGATTTGCGCCGCCTGCCTCAGGTTCTCTCGGCCTGCACCGCGACCACCAAGGGCTACCCGTCGTGATCACGCTGGTGCTAGACCTGCGTGCATCACATCTTGGCTGTAGCGGTCCACACGTCTGTTGAACATGATCCAGCTGTCATTCTGTTGTCGCGTCGCGGCCAAGTACTTCCTTCAGTGCTCACTGTATGCGTACCCTCGAAGCCACGGTTGCAACTATCAGACCCATCCTATGTCAACTAATGCTTCGTGGACCTGAATGGCCTCATTTCCGAAGTACGGACAACTGCAGGCAAATTGGCTCCCACTATTTTTCCCTTCAAACATTCAGATATGGAATCGGTACCTATCTAGCTTTGTCCGCCAACTTCGCACGGGCTATAGCGCATTGCTCTTTGTAGACCTCGATATCGGAAAAATTCGCAGGGAGACTGGACGAAAATGTTTGTTCCAGTAGTAAGATGAGAAAGGTAAATGTCCAATGTGTATTACTTATTTACGGAGCGCTTCGTGTAAGGAAAGTGTGTCAGAGGAGATACCCGATCCAAGGCGACGACGTTTGGTTGTCCACTGTCCAAAGGGTTAGGAAATGTGGTTCCTGCTATTATTATTTTTTGCTGACCGATAAATGCAATATTTTTCACTTTCAGGTGGAAACATGGAATGATGCTTGTTGAGTTGGGCTCGTAAGTAACGTCAGTGATTGGGTAAAAAGCGGAAAGCTCTATCGTTGACACATTTCTACCTGCGAAGCAACGGGAGGTTGCAACACCTCCAAATATCCCTCAACGTCTAGAAAGTGACGATCGTTCCAGGGTATACATATATATATCAAGCAATTAGTATGAGTCATTATAACTATTGCAGTCAAGGTTAATAAAACTAAAAGTCCTTCATTTGCCAAGACACCCATTCAAATTCCTTGAGTATCCGCACATTTCATCTCCGAACATATACTATGACACCGCACTACTCCGTCTACACTGGAGAAAAGAAAAGATGGTCAACAAGGGTGGAACGCTGACAACGCCGTTATTCGAATAGAAGTGAAATACCTCATGAAACATTCAATCAGTCCTTGTGATCAGGTACGCTGCCACCAACAGCCTTGACGGCTGCATTTGTCGTCTTTTTGGGAAGAATCACGTTCCCAATAACCTCACCGGCGGCTGTTCCACCATTTTCCTCGAGGTTATCCAGAATGCTCGAAGTCCCATCGGAAGAACCTGGCTGAGGTAATGCCATCGCGCCTTGCAAAGCGAACACCACCATCAACGCAGCGAAAGCGGAAAGTTTCTGGAACAACATTGTCTAAAGTACACGCTTGAAGCACTTGTGAAAAAAATAAAAATAAAAAATGGTTAGGACAAAATGCACACCTTCGAGTAAATCGGTAAGCTGTTAAATAGGTGATCAGTTATTGTTGATAGACCGAGGTGTTGGAGAACTTACAATATAGGACTTGGGGGATTCAAGCTGAGGAAACGAGCATCTTGCTGAACCCGCCTTTATACTGAAATCGTATAGAAACACCAAACCAAATGCGTGTGTATGATGTCAGAGACAGAATGATTGGATGACGGTGGAGAGAATGGAAAATTCTGAGGCTAGTAGTCGGAAGCGATCAGTCCCTAGTGGCATTAGTTTCACCACAATTGGTGGAAATTCACCAAAAAACCCGGTGGAAATTACACTTTTTTGATGGAACCAGGGGTTGTTTTTTCCGACCCTCCTGGTCTCATAGTGAAGCCTCAGGCTGAAATGAAAAGCCGCTGGTGGGTTCAAGATGTATCTCTTGGTAAAGGGAATTCATAGTATAGAGGATGAAGCTGGAGCTACTATGTAGCGATCACGGCCAGCCTGGGCCTCGGCAACAGGCGCCCAGGGCAATTCGATTGAATGAATGAAACATCACTACCCTGTAAGGAGCTTTATGGCATATGGTGCAAGGGGGAAAGAACAATAGGACAAACCCAGAGCTTACTATGAGAAGCGTGAACGACATGGATCCGACCCCAGAGTTGAACCAAGTGAGGATCAACATGCCTGCGTGCGCTCTTTTCACAAGTTAAGAACATCGAAGTTACCTGCCAATAGTTCTTCCTGACGCTCAAGTGGTGCGTCTTCTGCACCCCAGTTGATCTCCGCGCTCTATTTCATCGAAAGCACGCTCTATATAGTTCCATAGATGAGTTTGTCTCATCAGGATCATGTAACCATCAACAAAAAAAATTCATTATTGGGTCAAATTAGTCAAACCTTCATAAAATAGAAGGTAATCCAGCCATGTGCTGGAACCAAAGAACGATAGTTGCGACTTTCCGCACACTAGGGTCACTTTCCCCTAGACGGAGATCAGGACGCAGTCGACCATCTTCATGGGTGTAAGGCATCGTTCGATAACAGATCGTAAGCTTTGAATTCAGATATTGCGATGCAGACATCAATATCGATGTCGATGGATCGGAAGTGGCCATGATATCTTGGTTATTATATAAAAAGGAACATAAGATCAACCTGGAAGGAAGCCCTCTCAGAAATGGGGATTTCTCTTACTTTCGATATGGACGATATCGCCTCTCTTAGCAGCTACACTCTCCCCAGAACCACCCCACTCTTCAGCCACCTCTCTCCACGCCGTTAATTTACAAGCTGTCCCTTCTTCATCACCTAATATCATCTTGAGAATGGCGATCTCTTTCCCTGCCTCCCGTCCTTTCTTGATCCGAATCGTATCAGGGCCTTCCACTTCTAATACAGCGAGAAGGACATTGACTTTGATTGATCCTTTGAACTTATTTTCAGACAGTTGAGATAACGAAGTGAGAGAATGGAGATTGAAGTGAAATGTGGGGAATCGGGCTATGGACGATGCGTCGGAATAATTTCTGAAAGATTCTTGAGTATCGAGAAGTGAATCTGGTTGAGTTTCTAGTTGGCTTGATGTTGTTGAGTTCCCTTCGAAGGGGCCAGCTGAAGATTTGTCTGATAGAAAACTCGGTCCAGTGACATTGGCTTGACCGTCCTCTCCGCTCACATCTCTCGTCTCATTTATTGCTGTAGGAGGCCACGTTATCAAAGTCGTCTGTTCTACTTTTAGATTTCAGAAGATTCAGGTCAGAGGTAGGCGTAATCGCTTGAAGGCCAAGCGCAAACATACCTGGACCTTCTCCAGCTGGCAAGCCTTCCAGTTCATCCTGTTCATTGTGGGCTTGCTCAGATAAATCCTCCATTTCGGACGCATCATCGAAAATGATGTTCTTATAAATCAAGGAAATTCTATGGCTCGCAGCTTCCAGAGTGGCAAGTGGGAAGATGAGAGACTGCGTGCCTTCGACTCCTAGACGGGCAGACTTTGAACACGAGTCACTGGAAGATATTGTGTGCCATTGGTATGAATTGGCATCGTTGTATATCTCGGCTTTTGAAGGTGCACCAAGAAAAACTCTATACATTGATAGTATTGGTTAATCATGCATTTCAGTTGGTCGCTGATGCGTAGCGAGAATCTCAGAGGTTCGTAAGCAAATGGGTCCCATTATTGCCTTAAAAAACAGGGTCGGGAACCGGTTTAAATTGGAAACAACAAGTACGATCTCATTTTCAGGACATGGAGAACCTGTAAATAAATAGAGGAGAAAAACCTAGATGGATAGAGGTAATGCATCGCAAGCATACACATCTCGCAACTACCTAGCGGCAGTCATTGAAAACTTGCCGACTTTAGTGCCTTCTGTCATCATACCTATCCCGACCATAACCACCACGGTCACGCTCGCGATCACGGTCTCCTCGGTCATAATCTCTGGGGCGGTCATAGTCTCGTCCACCACGGTGATCATCATAACGTCCACCGCGGCCGCCTCCTCCTCCTCGGCGGTCATCATAGTCGCGAGAATAACGACTGTCGTATGGCCTGGGGTCATACGGACGCTCGACTAGAATCAAAGAATTGAGGCTATGTCAAATGTTTGATAGGAGGAAACTCACAATCACTACGCTTGGGCGGTCCATAGTACCTGCCTGGAGTAGGTGTCCTTGCTCGACCACGACGGGCCTTTTCATTCATTCATTAGGTTGGGGTTAATGTGATGAGGGGTAAAACGAGAATCACTTTTTCAACGTTCATTACTTTGCCCATGAGATCGGTGGCATTCAGAGCAGCAATAGCAGCATCGGCCTCTTCAGCTGACTCCATAGTAACAAACCCAAAACCACGCGACTCCCTAGTATGGGGATCATACATGACGGAGGCCTTTTTAACCTGATATATGTCAAAGGAGAAATAAGAATAAGTACTGAGAAATTTGCCCACTCGTCCTATCTTTGCAAACGCAGCTTCAAGGTCACGGGTGTCAACTTTATGACTGAGCCCGGAGACATGAAGATTGTTTCCAGGGTTTACACTATTACAATCACTGAATGACGTTCCGTTCGAGGAAGGCATGAACAGCCAGGATAGAACCCAAAACCAGAAATGGGGACTGACCCTCTTTCCCCTTCGCGAGGGGCTCCTGGACTTCTACTCCTGCTCGACCGTCTGGGGGGCTCGCCGCCGTTACGGTCACGTACGGGTGAGCGGCCATTACCATTGGACCAATTCTGGTCATCAGCGTTCATGGCTGTGCCGTTATTCAAGGCCGCGTCTGTCGGAATGCTAATGCCACTACTGGTGGGAGCGATATCTTGAGATTGCCACGCTGGAGAGGTGAATGAAGCGAAAAAGGTCAGGTCGTTGTTAGGGAGGTTGAGTTGGAGAGAGCGAAGTGGAAGATTCGAGAGTCAGAAGGAAGTAGTACATCGGGGCCTTTGTGGGCGAATAAGAATTGAAAAAGGGCCGCCCTCCATTGATCACAAATGCGTGCCAGAAAGACAACCAACAGCCTGTCCATCTGGCACACAAGCTTGTGACTGGTCGTTCTTTTCTCGTTACTGAGCATGCCGCAAGGCGGCCGTCAGCCAACGAAGAACTGAAAAGGAATGCAAGGAGTCGTAGTAGGTGTACTGAATGCTGAAGAAAATCGGCTCTGGAGTGAAATTTCTACTTGTCGACGTGGCGTCCCGAAGACAAAAAGAGCCACTGCATAGCTCGGCGTGGTCGCTGAGGACGTACCGTCATCCATTCTTGGAATCTTGAGGAAATTATTTTGTTGAAGGTGGTAGTTGGGAATGAACACTGCTCAACCGCTGCCAGCAGGTGTGTGGAGAATCGGAGTTGACTTCATTTGAAACATAAGCAAACAACTATGCCCTGCTCAATGGATTCAGCTAACCTGGATCCTACTAGTAAAAAACAACCATATCATTGTTCGAGAATGGATTTCCAACCGTAAAACTGCTGAACCACCCCCGTCAACATGTTACACGTACACTGTAGAAGCAATAATCAACTTCATGGCTTAACTGACTTTTGCATGTGCGTTAATTTAAGGTACCCGGACCTCATTTTCTATTCATAAGAATATGAAAAGTAGTGCTAGCTACTTCACTTCGCGATATCCCCGGGACGCCTGATTCGTTCTGCAAAGGCAAGTTTATGGTTTTCATATATTTAGCAGTCTTCCCTTGATGGCTGTGAAATTGTATGTTAATAATCGCTTCAATTCGAACTATAAAGCTGAATTTCCCTGACCAGATTTTGGTCAAGAATACTATGCGAGGCGCGACGAAGAAGCGGATTTAAAACTAAATATGTGTGAGAACTCACTGTATTTTTGGCATCTGCATCATGTGGACACCTATCTTTATAACTCAGGACGCAGTTGAAAGGCCAATCTGAACTCTCTCTCTCCACATTACAGCCGTGAAGTTGATCTTGTTCCCCATTCCTCACACTTGACATGATTGGCGACATGAACTGGCTTTTCTCTCGCCCTGTACCCCCGAAAATCAGAGGCCTCACATCTACCTTTTCTCCACCTCACCGTGAGCTGGATGGCATGATTAATTAATTAATTGGCATTACCGGCGATCACAGACGGCCTTAGGTTACCCTCGTGTATCTGCCATTTCTTCCTCATCCGTTAGCTTTCTTCATTATCAAAACTTCGACACGCAGACCTGTCCTGTCGCTCAAATCCCCTTGCCAATATCAACACGAAGGCTTCTTTATTGACGAACGATCGTAAACGGGTTCTATCTTGACTTTATTATTTATTGGTATGACATTATTCTTAGGTCCTATCGCAAACACCCTTCTGGCCTTGGGGAGATATGATCCCCAACTGATTTATTGAATACACGGCATCGAAACAAAATTATATGGTTATGGACAGGTTTGCATGTATAAATCTATGGTTGTTAGGCCGCAGAATACCATGATTCCACCTAGCGTGTTACCAATCTGATCCTCAATGGCAGTTGCGTTCCTTTCTCGGGCTGGCCCTCAATCGTGGGGGCCATGACTAAACAGGTCTCTCTCCGAACCTTCAAAGCCTCTGGCGTCAAATGAAATTCAAAGTTGGCTATGAGCTCAACGAGGAAAGCTTGCAGTTCTAAGACTGCAAATCTCCACCCAATGCATGCACTAATCAAAGGTGATGAATTCATAGGATCGCAAAGTTGGAGCCAAGTTTACGCACCGTACGCCACCAGAAAAGGTAAGTCTGTCAAAAGACTCTGTCAATCGAGGACAAGTGCTTAGCACAAAGTATAACGTACATATTTCCCCACACTCCCACAGACGCCGCCTTGTCTCCTTTGACCGGAGTAAGCCATCGATCAGGGTTGAAGGTATGCGTATCAGCTCCAAAGACTTCTGGGTTTCTAACAAAATGATATCAGTGACAGAATTTTTAACTTCTTGAAATGGCTAACCTGTTGTAGCCGTTGATCGACGCAACTATCTTTTGGCCTTTCGGTATCGGAAGCTCTGTTATCACTTTGCCAGAGGATGTGATGAGGGGTTTTGATAACGGAAGGACGTCAGGTCTGTGGGATTCCCTGAACATGTTGAACGCTGCGGGGTGGAAACGAATAGATTCCTGGTTTTAAAGGTGAGACGATGTTACCCCAGTATTTGAACTCAGGCCAACCTTGAGGATGGCTGTAAGATACGGCATATTCTCAAAATCGGTTGCGGTAAACTCAGTGTCCCCTCGACTCTGAATTTTTTGCTCCATTTCATAAATTTCGTCACGGAGTCTGGTCTGCATTTCGGGATGTCGTGCAATTTCTAGAAGTGTCCAGGATAAGGTGGTCGCCGTAGTCTCATATCCAGCGATAAGAACTGTCCTATCATGGTCGAAGTCAGCAGAAACGTATGACAACGCCGTTGTGTCATACATACCGCATTTGAGACATCATTTCTTCATCATTCATGCGAGTCTTTCCTTCTTCAGATAAATTTGCACGAACTATGTTTAGGTACCATTTGATGAGAGCTATACGCTGTTTCAGGATAAAGACTCACCTAACAGGCTCAAGATATCGCGACTGCCCTCCTTCCCTGCCATCAAAGCTTCCGTTTTGGTATCAATCAATGACTTTGCAACCTTTACTGCTACCGAAGCTGCATGGCGGAGTTGTTCAAGTCTGGGATTAGGAGCCATATCCGTTAACCGTTCAAGAATAAATCGCGGAAGAAATTTGGCCGAAGCTTGCTTAAGCATGTCGCTGGTTGTGAATTTCCCAAATGCACCCAGGCTAGGTTGTGTTCGTGAGTGTGTGGTTAAGATTGCTGATGATATAAGAAGAACCTACAATAGATTTGCATATACTTGACCAAGTTCGTTCTTCCCGTCGTCCATGGATTCAAAGTGGTAGTCAAAGGCAGCTGAAAAAAAAAAAATTCAGCCGATATAATTTTGAAACTATAACTCTAGTAACATACCTGCGCCCATCGCATCTAAAGTGCCAAGAGACGCCCATCGTGGGGTATCCACAACACATGATTTGTCTGGAGAAGTCAGAATCATGTCGTTCCATTTGCTGGTAAGCTATATCCGAAAGAAAATTTAAAATATAAAAAATACGGTTGGAACACAACGCAGTATATACCTTCGCAGCATAGGCAGAGAACGTAGGTACTAAAGCTTTGCATTCCTTTGCGCCGAAGGCGGGGTTCATGATTTTTCTATGCCTTTTGTGATCATTGGCTATGCATCATGTGCTTTTTTATCAGCGTGTATAAGTCTGGATTTATGATATCAATTTACCATCAGCCCAGAGGATACCTCGTCCGGTCACTAAACGAGATACCTCGCGGCGGTCTCTCGGCTTGGAGAAATGATATCCAGCCGTCTGAAATATATATTGGAGTGCTTTCGGGTCCGAGATCAGGAGTCGGTCCTCCTTCATTGATATCATTAAGGGGGATAAGAAAATAATAATAGAGTAAATGCAATCTCACTCCAAACGGGCCTTTAAATCTAACAACATCGCCATACGTTTCTTGCCACCTGAAGTCTATCTATTCAAAAAGGTGTCAGGAGAACGAGTGTGGTTGAGGGGTTCATTAAAGGATAGTTTACCTCTCCAGCCTGGCTTTGCATATATTCGACTAAGCTGCCTTTCTAGTTTGTTACTACCATCAATCAACCGACAATGAAGTAGTGAGCATACCTAAAAGAAATGACTCTGGTTTCGGTCCGCGTAAATCGGCGACTAGACTGTAAGTGAGCTTGCGATAGACCACATAGAGAATCGATAGCGCCAATACGGCTGTAGGAAAGTTGAATGTTATCAGGGAGCCCATGTCTGGAGCCTAGGTTCAGAAATTTCATACGATAACTGGGATTTTATATAGAGACATTGCAGCTGATCGTAGGAGACAAAAAATTTAGGATTGGCACCATGTATTGACAAGTTGAGACGCTCGATTACAGTCTATGACAAATTGGCATGAGAAAATGAGCAGGAGAAAATGAGCAGATGCGTACCAGGTACTCCTGTGCAACTAACCAGGAAGGAAGTCAAATATGGAATGGACGGAAACAGTGTGGAGCTGACCGAACTACAGTGATACCGCATTCATATTTTCATGAACAATATAGTAATGATGTATCTCGCGCATGGATGAATGAACTTGATATTTCCGGAATGTCCTTCTAACTGAATTTAGACAAATCTTTTCTTCGAAAATAAATATGTAGTTATATGTTTTGATTGTGTCAAAAAGCGGGTGTCCGAAAGAAGAAATCGAGTAAGAAAAGGGGGGGATTTGCCCAGTGCAACCAGAAGAGACCTCGAGAAGTCAACGTTCAACCTTTTCCGATGTCAATCAATTACCAGTGTCGCTGGCGGCATGGCGATTTCTCCTAAAATTTTGACGCGATTGCCAAATATATCATTAGTAATGACCCTAATTATAACACTTCGTTGAGCCAACCATTTGACAGTGTAATGTCATAAACCGCTCTTCCCTGCCAAAATCTCAGGCGGAATGTGCGTTGACCAGAATAACATTGGCAAGGAAAATATGTACTTGACAAATATATGGTGGCCAAATCGAACTCACCTGGTATAAGCATTGTCATACAACTCCTACACAGGCTAAATACCTACCAGCTGCGGCAGTGAGACCTGTCAAAACCTCAAAGCTTCAACTCGTTTCAAAAGGTTGCCAGGCTCTTAAGGGTTGCTCTGACCTTGCTCTGCTCTGAGCTCAAAACCACAATTTCTGATGGAAGATTGGTACAAAGTAATATTGTTCACAGTTGTGGAAAGAGGCTTTCCCAAACTCCTTCCATTGCATGAATTTATAACCTACTACCATAATTCGAACATGATCTTCCATATAATATCTCAAAAAAAGATCCAGCTACATCGGAAAGATCGCCTTCGTTTAAGACAGGTAGGTATCGGAGGCGCAGCGGCAGTGTCATGAAGTCAGTTTCTCTAGTGGGTTGAGGATCGCTCCAGGCTGTGAAAATAGAGAGAAGATGTGTCAAACGTTGTGCGGGAAGAGAGCATGACATACCTTCTTGACCACTTTTGGAAGAGTTCCTCTCTGAAAGGCGACCCTAGTATTCCATTCAGCACCAAGCGGGGTTTCCATGGCTCGTTCAAACTGAGCTTTGCTCGTGTAGGGGTAAGGCAGGTCTTTTACAAGGTATTTTTCAGCCTTCTTATCCCGTTTCTCTGAGATGATGACATGCTTTTTGTTGAAATCGGCACGAGTGGTAGGATCTATACCGGCGATTTTCTTAATTCGTTGAGGTTTAGGAGGGAGTTTTTGTATTCCAGCGCCTCCCCATGAACCCTATAGAGGAGGCTATCAGCTACGCACTAAATTGATAGATACTTCATCTCACCCAGCCAGGTATCGTTGTATCCACTTCACGAGGAGCATCTGAAGCAATCTCTCGACTTTTGGCCTCTTCGAAGTTCTATCAGGAGTAGCAGCTATCAATCACTAATGCACGAAGACGGCCAGCAAGGCAAGAACGAACCTGGACGACATTGTCACCAGCAAATGCAAGGGCAACAAGATCTCGCTGTTCAAACGCTTTGATACCGCTTGCTTTTCCCTTTCCCTTCAGAGTTACAGCTTTCTCTTGAGCTTCCACTTCACTATTGTTATCCGAGTCGTCCTCGTCCGCACGAACGACAGGAGCTTGTTGCCCTGCCTTTTGGACAGGTTCGGTGGGGCTGGAACCAGAAGGGCCAGATGGCAATGTCAAAGCGTTGTCCAAAGAAACCTCCACAACCTCATCCTCCTTAGCCTTTTCGCGTTCTTCTTGCCTCTTTCGCGGCTGTTTCCTCAACTTGTTCTTGGACTTGTCCAATGCATTGCTATCCTTCTGCACAACGACTTCATTATTCTTCTTGGCTGTTTTGACGATAGCTTCAGAGGCCCGAGTGAGCCACGGATTTGAATCTTGAATTGATGGTGTGGATAATGCAGAATGTCGGTTTGGTATAGGAGAGGGAGGTGGGGGCGAAAGTAGATCAGTTGATTTTAGCGTTACACTTGACGTGTCGGATGCCGCCAGAGGACGAGCAGTAGGGGAGTGATGGGTCTGGAGAAACCATCATGTCAGTGACTATAAATGCACCCGCAAACGACACGGAGACGGACCGTTTCACTAGGTCTGTACGTGACGCGCCCTCCTGTTCTTCGAACAAGGGCTCCACTTGAAGAGTCCAAAACCTGTGAGCCATTCTCCTGTTCTTCATTGTCGCTATCACCTGTACCATTATTATCCCCCAATTCATTGATAAAATCGTCCATGGATTTATTCGTCCCCTGCATTTGTCGAGCCATCGCATTCTTCATGAACTTCATCTCAAAAACACTACTTCCGTTCCGATTCTCATCCCCTTCCACCCTCTCTGCTTCGCTGAGCTTGCGTAGTTCATCGAATGCACCTTGCTTGATCTTTTCTAGACTAGCTTCAACATCCAAACCATCGTCATCATCGTCGCCCTGATCTTCTGAGCCATCTTCACTCTCATCACTACCCACTCCCTTGATCCTTCTACGCAATTTTTCACCTCGGGCCAACATATCCTCAACATCTCTCCTGCTATCCGCATCAAGGCCCTCCTTGTTTCGCATCTGACGAGCCCATTTCCCAGTATGCTTATGCCTAAGTGTTGCCCGCTCTCTCGCTCGGTCCAGCTCCTTTTTGAGAATCTTTTCTTCATCATCTTGGCTATCATCTTCATTGATTTTTTCCCCCAATCGTTCCTTTTCCTTCCTTTTGATTCGCCTGTAAGTTTTGCTTTTGATCTTGCCAACGCGTCTGGCCTTGATTTCCGCCCGGAACATCAATTCCCGCATTTTTCGAAGCTCGCCACGGCGCTGTGCTACCTCCTCGACAGAGACTTGCTTCATCTGCAGCATTGCGTCCTCAGTATGATAAATATCTTCATCTCGCAACTTGGCAGATTTCAAAAGAGCATCGACGGAGCTTTCTAGGGCAGTTGTTGGCTAAAAGGAGTATAAAAAAAAACATAAGTTCGATGCCAAAAAAAAAAAACAGAATAAATGTAGACTTGCCTTGAACTTGGCTGTGAGCTCCAAATTAGAAACACGACCTGCAGATTGAGATTGCAGAGGGAAGCTCAGATGTTCTGCCTGAGGATAAAATAAAATAAGGACCAGCGCAAATGAGAGTAAAGAACGATTACCTCCCGAATATGTTTCATGGTTTCCGACCATTTGTCGACTTCTTCTTTAGTATGCTCATAGGCTGCTTGACGATCCAGCCGTTCCTGAATCCTCTGTGGCAGCGGTGCTGACAAGATTTTCGCTTTTGAAGACGATGAGGCCAAAACCTTTGCCGACGTCTTCAGAGACTGAAGAGCTGATGGCTGCGATGTCAGAGGCGCCAAAAGATCGTCAATGTTCAATTTCAATCCTGAAGTTGGTCTGGAAGTCAATAATGAAGATTTTTAGTCACGATGAAGTGAACAAGTAGAAAACACCTGAGGATCGGGCACGAAATTCATTTTCAGCACCAGCTTCTGTTCTTTCCTTCATCAATCGACGTTTATGAGCACGAATATCTGGGCCTGCCCCTGCTTCACGGGGCTCCTCTGTTGCCTTCCGCTTTTTTGAGGTAACATCCAGGTTCGAAACAAATTGATCCAGTACATCCAGAGCTTCTGGCATTTCCTCGTCGTCTGAAGGGTCGAAATCCAGTTTTTCTTCTGAGCCACTAGCAGAGTCCTGGTCAGAGGTTTCCACATCCTCTTCATCTTCGTCTTCGTCGGCGTGCGTCTTCAGACAAGGTTTTTTTTTTTTTTTGGCATGATGCTTCAACAATCCAGTGAATGGCACACACCTTGCTCGGGAAAAAGCTTCCAAATCGTTCCTCGTCAGAGTCCTCAAACGCAGCATCACTATCAATCTCCTCATCATCTTCGCTAGCAATTTCTTCGTCATCTTCTTCCCCAATCAGCTTTCCCTCCAACGAGGTTGATTTCGCTTTCCGTGCCAGTCGTTTCTCATATCCTGCGATGTTGGCCTGGGCCCTCGATTTTCCTTGCTTTAGAGTAGCTTTCTTGTTAGAAGGTTTCAAATGTCGGCCTAACTTCATTATAGTAGCAGTTTATATGGTTTCGAAGTTATCGTTTTCGGATGTCCAAGACAAATTGTATGGCCGGCCGGCCGGGCCAGCTCCCAGCCAAATTTGGAAAAAATCTGGACAAAAATCTTCAAGGATCCCGAAATATGACAGTTCTTGGAAATGGCCTTCGTCCGGGGGCCGTGGATCAAGGTACACTGGGGCCCCCGGTCTACTTTTTATTAGGAGTCACAAGAGCAACAACATTCGGAGAAACCAATCCCGGGTGGAGTCGTATACAATTCATGGATTTTTTTTATGGAGGGGTTGTTATGGATGACAGGCTCCTGTATAATGATAATAATGGGTGACTTTCCATAAGATTCTTCAACTCTAAATGGGTGACAGGTAGGGTCCTTTGCCGAAGTGCCGGATGTATACAGGAGAGGTTTCTAAACCTTTAATCTAATAGAGGGGAGGGCACCCCCCTTCCAGATTCTAGTTTACGGTCCTCTGAATGTTTTTCGTTCCTCTTACATCGACAGCTGCAACCTAGCTAGCCTCCTCCATCGTCCACGCTGTTCCATGCGACCAGCTCATCTGTACGCATTCCCTTAAGAGTCCAGCCTGTCACAAAACTAACGACTAATTCGAACTCGGACGGTCCTGAATTCAACAGTGTTCAGGTCAGGCATTTTTTTTGACATTTGAGCAGTCTGCTGCGGTCAGGTGAGCATCAAATACTTCGTCAGCGGCATCAGCCTCACACTCCTCAGTCTCCTGCATGAAACTAAAAGCAGTCATTTCTTCTTCATCCATGGTGCTGGGACGATAGGCAGGTTGCCTTATCCCAATCTGGATTCAAGTTTATAATTATTTTCAGGTAATCTTAAATTTAGCGAAATAAAGACTTGAACTTTTCTTTGTGGTTTATAAAAGAGCCAAATATTCGTTGCCAGGTACACTTTTATTATTAAACTCCGAAATATAAAGTTTGGACTCGAAGAAATCAAGTTAAGTTAGCCTTATGGAAAGTATGAACGGTGGCTGTATATCAGGGCTGTGTAACCGAGCCCTGGGAATTTGGTGATTGATATATAATCGATCAAGCCCTCCTACCTTTGTTCCCTACCCACTCGAAGTGCGTCAATATCAAAACGTGAGTCCCTCCTCGTTCTGCACATGAGATTCTAACACATCCTATAGACTGTCTTGCTGGCCAAGACATTGCTCCAACAAACAACAACATTATTCTCGCCCCTTTTCAACAAACTATGGCTACTCAATCTATCATAAGAAACGGCGCGGCGTCACCAGTTCGTGCGATGTCGAAGACAACCCGTTCTAGCAGGTCTATTCTCAAGCGCCCAGTCGCCCTACCGCTCTCGCCACTTTACGCCTCTTTTTCCGTTCAGGCTCAGGTTTCGCCACATATTAAATCTCTACACGTTCAATTCCTATCTTCGCCTTCTCTGGTGTCTACCTTCGCCGCACACTCTCCAGCAAGTTACGACCGCGCTCCGATCTCGGTATCGCCCTTAGAACGCACTTACGTGACCTCCCTGGAAGGGTTTAAACTCTCTGCTCCGCCGAAGCCCTTCCGATTGATTGCTAGGGCTCAAGGTTCGCCCGCTATCACAGGCTTTGAAGATCCCCGCTCCCCAAAGGCGCAGCCAGTCTCTTCCCTCAACGGAGACAAGAAACCGGCTCCTCTCGACTTGGAATCTCAGCTCAATCGAGACTTCTGGCAATCTCTCTCGTTGCAGGAAGCTGAAAAATCCGCTGACGAAACGATGGTAACAGCTTTGGAGTACCCCGTGTCAGCGGTCGAGTACGAAGGAAAGTTAGACATGGATACCATGTCTCAGCCTCCCGTCATGTTTGCCAGCGCCGACGGTGTTCTCTGGTCTCCAAAGCCAGGTGCGGCTGGCAAAGATATTACCGCCCCGTCCCCCCATGATCCATTTTCTAAATTCCCGTCTTTCACATATGCTGCAATCGAGATGGGTTCCCTCACCTACCCTCCCAGGGCTGCTTTGGAGTGTGGGATTTGATCTTCTTCAATCATGGAGAATATGATTGTGATATTCCTGTTGTTATAATGTAGTCACGCCTTGATAGATTGGCATAATTGTTCAGAAAATAAAGAGAGTTTCTGTTGTACAAGGACATCGTTAACAGGGTTTATGCAGCGTTTGATTCATGACGCTCGACGGGCGCTGGTCTTAATATTATTTCTCGATTTACCCTGAGCCACAATCTTCTTTTTTTTAATGTAGTTGTATTGCCTTTGCAATCATAATAAGTATGTACAGTAATAGCAAATTTATACCTTTGAACTCAAGTGTTGCAGGTTGCCCATTTGTTTACTTTCGGCCTCCAGTAGCCTCCAGTATACTAATCTATTTTGCGACCTCCTTTTCAATCGGGCGGCGCGTGGCCGGAGGCACGTAATCTACCGTATCTCATCGGTGAAAAGTTACATAAATCGAAACTGCAACAGACTGCAACCCATGAGGCCATCTTAGGGTCCCAACAATCGCCTTTTCGTCCCTGTTGAATGATACATGAGGTGAGGGAGCTGAACTTGAACCTCACGGTCGTTTCAGGTGAGACTCCACGTGTGGTCTGCCCCACTACGGACCACTACGGAGGCACAAGGCTTCATTGAGTTCGGCTCTGTTTCCTTTCCATGCGGTAATACAGCTAAATGCAAAACCCACCCGCCCCCGCTATGTACAAACAACCGCTTTTGGTAAGGCGCGGCGGTGACGCAAGTCTTTCTCCGTTCACGTTAACATTCAACTTTCCTGTACATCGAACCTGTGTTATTACCCTGATATCGCGCGATGTGCCCTCGCAACCCCAATGTCGGATAAACTGACAGGTGGAGCAATAGAGGTGCCTGTGTCAAAAAAGGCAGTTATGCGCCGTAATGACACAGTATCTTACCAAAAGCGGATGTTTGTGGGGGGGTGGGAATTTTTGGGAGGGTGCTTATTAGTGTTTGTTTTGGAGTCTGGTCAGGCACCCCCCATTCGGTCGGTTGTTTTAATTGGCATCTCTTGGGACCTTACAACGACGCAACAACGCCTCTTTGGTTTGTAGGGGTCAGGTCTGCAAGCTGCGAGGCCTCTCGTAGGCGTTGTAGAGAGGCGTTCTTGAATTATATACTCAGCCTCTTAGTAAAAAAGATCCTGGCAAAGCTTCGTTCTCATTGATCCATCCACCTCGACCTATCTTGAAAGGCCTAACCATCAACCGATCTCTCCTTTGCCTCGTCAGAGGCAGTGTCTAATCCTCTCTCATTTTCGTCTTGTCCGAGGATATCAGACTTTCCCCCCTACCACATCATTCACGTCGACGGAGATTACTCATTCGTCGTTCAGTTACGACCGTGCTCCCAATACTTGTGCCCTTCCTGAACGTGTGACAGGAAGTTCATAACGAAGGACTCGGATGCTTTCATCCTTTATGCCGAGTTCCAAGTCGATACTGCCCGAGTCGAAGGTGATTGCTTGGAGACGGCTTCTTTTGATGTTGGAAATGCTACCGGCTGTGGATCCGTGGGACTCTTCATGAAACAACGGTCGGGTATACGAATACGAATACGATCAACAACCAAGTCATGACCAGCATGCCCAGCATGTTATCACACCCCTCGTCTTCGACTGCTCATCCGAGTCGTCGGATAACCCTATACTAAGCATCGCGATGCCATCCTGATCTGCTTCAGAAACGATAAGGTCTTCGCCTCCTCCGACTTCATCCTCAGCCCAACGATGATAGTGATGGCCAAAATAATTAGCTTCTCTTTCTTTCGACACCTAACACAGAACCCGCGCTCATTGAAGAACTGTTCAACACTCAAATGGGCGGGTCTCTCTCCCCTTCTCTTTGCTTTGTGGTTAAGTTCATGCTTATAGCAGAGGTTCAATTTCTGCGCTTGCGAAAGATTGGAGGAAATGGCGTGAAAAAACCTTGGATGAAACCTATATGAGTTTTCATACTCAACTGCTTTCTTAGACTGGGGACATCCATCCAACCGCTCCCGGAGAAGACCACAATGCCAATCGACCAACGTCGAACAGCGTTCCTCTCTGGAATCTATCTTCTCTCCTCGGACAACCCCCTCCGCCTCGGATTGTGGACGAAGTGCCTTCATATGGCGTCAGTGATGATCTTGACG
>Ga0193742_1000543_pt1 | contig 24963 bp, 20 predicted proteins | sample L2c1metaG_FD_165511 | JGI IMG/M metagenome (GOLD analysis project Ga0193742, IMG submission 165511) | Soil microbial communities from a riparian zone of the East river system, Colorado, United States - L2c1 | ecosystem: Environmental > Terrestrial > Soil > Riparian zone | place: USA: East River... | reverse complement strand
TGTAACTCCGCTTTGCCGTTCTTCGGCATTTCCATCAAGAGTGACATCGACATCGAAAATTCACCACCTCTTACACTTTGTTTTTTTTGAAAATAATTACATTGCCCTGTTTGTCTTAAAGTGTGTGTTCATAATGCCAAGTTTGAGAGGATTGGAGCCAGCCGTTGTTGCAAAAATCAAGGTGGACGGTTGAGGGGGGTGGAAGAACATCCCATCCAATATAGTAATAACCAGGGCCAATTCAACATTGTTATTGAGTTTCTTGACGGTGTCGAAACGGTTAGGTTACTTTTTTTTGTGCTTTTTAGGAAACGACATCACGCCAGGTGAGTTTTCCAACAATTGACTACTATCATAACATGCATTTCACTATATGAAAATTCAGATTCTACCCTACTAACTTCCAGTTCGCTGACCGTAATGGAAACACTCGTCCAGGTACGGTTGTCGACAAAGGAGTCACGGCCGTGTACTAAGCTTTCGCATGGGATTGCTCGTCAAATTTACCATCCTGCGAACGTTCATCTCAGGTTTGACTTCGACTTTTATTTGCAAGCACACGCAGGCGTGCAAGGCACCGTAAAGTCCACGCATTACACGGTCGTATACGACGAGAATGACTTGTCAGCGGATGACCTACAGCAAGGCACGCATGACGCTAGTTATCTTTATGCACGAGCGACGAAAGCAGTCAGTCTGATACCTGCCGCTTACTATGCTGACTTGGCATGTGAGAGAGGAAGATGTTACCTGAATGATTCTCTTGTGGATGATAAGAGTTTTACTATTGGCAGCACTCAAGGCGATCGTAAAGAGAAGGAGGCTAGAGTATTTACTGCTGCCAAGAAGGCTTGGGGAGAAGGAGTAAGTATTTTCGGCTTTCTTTGTCTTTTAAAGGTTCATGGCCGTCTGTTCAATCTTTAGCTTCATCACGATGTTTGATATCTGACGGTTAGGTTTGGAACTCTATTGGGTGAACTATTTATAAAAACCAGCAAGTTTGAATGCCTATGTAATATAGTTTAGTAACAAATATGATTCCAGATTGTCGTTTCGACTTGTACTACGGGCTAGTCTTTGTAAAGACCTCTGGCAGCAGCGCAGCGCTTGTTATTATTAGCTCGGTTTTAGGCGCTTTGTGAGTTTGATGAAGTTTTATTATCTTCCACTCAGACGCTGAGAAGTCTTCTTCCTGATTCTTGCCCCATCCGTATAGTTGATCATGAGAGACAGAGTACTCACAAGAGGGTTGAAGTGGATCGGATCCTGGACCATCATTTTGACAATATTATTGAGTGGGACTGAGGGCTACCATGTTTAATGTGAACGTTGCTGATTGTAAGGTAGTAAATAGTACAAAAGCAAATATATGGATAGACTTCACACCCTTTTTCTAAGTATACTTTATCGAGAAGGCATGAATTCAACTGATTTATTGTGTATTCCTTTGTGTATGTCCAAAACGATAGATATCTAAAATAAAAAAAAAGAGGTATTTGAGTCGTGATGAGAGAGATACGCATGTGTGGACGGTATTAACGTGGAAAGCAACAAATGGAAAGAGAAAAATACGACAACAACAACAACAACAAAAAGAAAAAAAAACAGCCACAGGTATCTGTGGGAAATTGACACTCAAAGCAAACAATCAACCCGCTACCCTCTTCTCTTCCACAACCCTATCCACCCACCTCATCAACACGCTCTCCAACATATCCTCCCAACCTTCCTCCTTCTTCGCCACTATTCTTGCATCGAACACAATTGGAGACTCTCTGCGATGATCCGCCTTTTGTTGTGCTGGGAATGTGAATGACTGCATTTTGGCGGAAGGAGAGCCAAGGGGTGTGGAAGATGGATTGCCAGAGAGTTGCGAAGGGATATGAACAGGTAGGGTATAACGTAGCTTCAACGCCCTAGATATGGTGGATGAACATGGTATAAAAAAAAACAGCAAGAATACGTGGAACGTACCCAACCCACAACCTTAAGTTATCAGTCCTTCTAAACGTCCAAACCTTCTTTCTCCCTTCTTCATCACCAGTGCCATTCCGAGACGCTTCGTTCTCCAACGCCAAAATATCATGGATGCCATCTTTGCTAACAAAGCCCCAAGGTTGCCTTGATTTACGTACGCATGCGTTATATGCAATACATAACAACTGGCCTGAAGACAATGTCGTAAGGAACGAAGCCCTCGACGTCGGGCGTGACGTGTCCAAGACAGCTTGGAGGTGCGACGGGAGGAAGAATAATAACAGCGCGTGTGCACGTCCTATAAAAGAAAACAAATGAAAAGTAAACTAAGAAACTGATGAAACAAGAAGTCAGAAGAAAGAAAATACCAATTTTATCATCAATGAAAGCCGTCCTCTGTGCCCACTCTGGTAGACCCTCATCATCCAGAGTTTCTTCCTCCCCATCTTCCACGTCTTCCTTGATATCATCCATATCCTCCGGGTCCTCTGACAAACTCATCCCTCTGAACATATGAACCATGCCAGTGGAAACCCTCCTCCTTCCTGTATCTCCTCCTCCACCAGCCGAATCCAATAAACCCCCAGACCGCCCAATCGAATCACCCGTACTAACCCTCCTCTTCGCTGACCTCGATGTCGCCCTTTTCCCATCCCTCTCCCGCCTAACTCTTATCCAGCCCCTCTCTACATCCTCTTTCCTTCCATTAAACAAGACCCTATCGACTACGTCCAAATACTGCCGAACCACCGAACGTTCCTTCACCAACTCCTCAAGTTTGATGTCTTGTTTATATAACCACCCACTGCCCAACACCAATCGCTCATCCCATCCATCCCTTTTGGTCTTTTCAGCTTCTGCATCAGCACCGAAAGCGCTCCAGCTGTCATCGTCGTCTTCCCAAACGGGGACGCTTTCAAATCTACCTTGAACTTGCACGAGGGAGAAAGAAAACGAAGCATCGGGATCGCCTACGATGTTGGTGGCTTCCAGGTCAGCGTCCGGTTCATCAGGTGGCAAATCAAGTGTGATGTTGGAAGGGCTAGCGAAAGCTGAATGATTAGCGCCCATCCCTCGGGAATGTCCTCCATCGCTCTGAGCATCATAAGCGTCATCGCTTAGAGGTAAACGACAGTTCTCTTCTAGCTGTCGTAAAACCGTTAGGACTTCCAATGCGGACCGCCTTATGAGAGTGATATGATCGGATTGAAGTGATTGTGTGTTCGCAGTCGAGGTAGAAGTGCTCGAGGTCGATGAAGAGGCAGCGATGGTATTAGAAGAGGAAGAAGAAGCAGCCGACGGCTGAGGAGATTGTCTTCTGGGCTCAAATATCTTGGACCTAAATTGAGTGCGGCTCGCGCCCACCGACTCATCTGGCAACGAAAGCAGATAGTTCCTTGTCGACCTAATCGCACGCGTTGTGGTCTTCAGCACCTCCAGTACATCAAACGGCCATGTCAACGATCGTTCTTGAGTTGGAACTTGTAACGAGGGCTGATCCTGACGTCCTCTCTCTGTTACATTGTCCAATCTCCAGGCCAAAGAAACAGCGATCACGTCCTCGATGACCCCTGGGAGGAGAGACTCTGGGTCTACCTCGTATGTTTTGACGTGGGGTGGGAATGTAGGGGCAACAGGTGATGGAATGGCCGGTGAGGGTAGCATCTGGAATTGTTCGATATCGAGTGGAGGCGACGTTGGGACGTGCTCTTTGCCACCGATTGCTGGAACTAGAGCGTGATGCAATTTATCTAGAGGTCTGAAAAAGGTAGTCAGCATGGATCCCAAAAGCAACAAAATAAACGTACGCCTTCTTGGAAGCGATGCCTGTCTTTGTAAAGTAATGCTGCAAATGCTCAATACTGCCCAATGCCATCACACTCTCGCGTTTCGCGGCGCTCCGACTGAAAGGCTTTTGAGGTTTATTAGACGAGTTCATGTTGGGATAGAATGCCGTCTGTCGACGCGCTTTCCCAGTTGTTGCTGCTGAACTCGCATTGGAACTTGGAGAATCTATTACGATAGCTAACTGCGAGCTCGATGCACCCGTCGACTCTGGGGTAAGCAGCAAAGGAGAGGTGGATGCCGAGGAATCAGAAGTCGGTATATCAGGCATCAAGAAGGGTATATAAAAAAATATAAGCAGAATCTGTAGGTGGTTGGTATGAGAACGAACAAGAGCTTTAGATCATTATCAGGGTAAGTTCCCTCGTGGGAACTCTCAAAGGACCCTGATTTGACTGTGAAATGGAGCATTCGAGAATGCACATAACTATACACAAATCTATCGAAGGAGTATGTAGCATGTGGGATATATTATAACATTATAAAAGACTGGCGCGTGGTATGTTTGATCAGGAGGGCAGCACAAGAGTCGGTCAACGAGTCGAATTCACGAGAACTTCCATCTGTAAAAATATTTCGTGAGTAAAACCAGAGCGTGGATATTGAATAGATGAAGCACTTGTTGCCGCAAGCAGTACAGGTCACAAAGGTCTAAGAAAAGATGTTGTGTTGAATTCTCAAGTTCAATAGGCAAGGAGTGGACTGGACACATACCGTCATAGGTTCATCAGCACTTCGCGTCTGCGCTTGGCGGTAAATGCATTTTCGCTTGATACCCTCAACCGTCAGGAACTCTCCACAAATCTGACAAATACGCATCACACACCTGCTTGCACCTTGAACATTGGAATGCATCTGTCTCCGCCTGCTTCTCTGCAGCCGCAAGGGAATTGAAAAGATTTGTTTCTTCTATCTTCTTGTTTTCGGCTTGTCTCTCTGCGGAAGCCATTTCCTACAACAAAAAACTAGATTCATAATTTTGACAAAGAAGGTAAAAAAAAAAGAATCTCACCTCACTCGTCATCTTGGCGAATTTCTCAGGCGCAAGACTGCCATCAACGATGCTGGCTCGCAAGCCCGGATTAGACTTGTCCTTGAGATTGACAAACAACGATCTGATTTTGGCTTTGTATTCGGCAGTTGTGCCACCCATAAGTGCCAAAACGGACTTTTCCACAGTACGAGATATGGATAACACTAGTTCAGTGGCTAACCAAAAAAGAATGAGTAATCAACAAAGGCAAATGACGAGTCAGACGTACGAGCAATTGTGTCACCCACGAGTGCATCGTAGATGAGCTCAACACACCTATCGCGTGTAGCATCTCCTGTTCCACTTTTGACGCCATCAGTCTTTGCAGTACGAGTACTGGCAGAGGAGGTATTAGATTTAGCCGCAGCCTCAGTGGGGGTAATCGGCGTTGTTGCTGATTTTTTGACTTTCCCGCAAGGGAAGTAAGTGTTCAATCCAAAGAGGAAAGGAGTTTTACACACCTGCGACCCCCTTGGCCTTGTCTACTTCCGTCTTCCATTGCTTAACAATCTCCTTTGCAAAATCGGCTACGCTTTTCGACTGCGCGGTCCTCAACTTGCCCACTGCTAGTCCAGCCTTACTTTCCTACAGCATAGATCAACAAATCAGCATGATTTCGGAGGTGGAAAGGGAATGATGGAGGAAAAAAAGGAAAAAAAAAAGGGAAAAAAACCACAAACTCACCCTTAAAAGCCCTTCTGTTACATTTTTTTCCTTCAATAGAGCAAGAATACCGAGAGTCTCCTATACAAATTAATTTCAGCAACGAAGGTGACAGGGTTTACACACAAAAAATGTTCACAACATACCTGCTCGTTGACAGCACTTTGTAACTGTTTCACTAATTTTTTCAACTCTACGACGTCCGACATCTTCTGGGCCAAAAACTACAACTAACTCGCTACAGACTGACAAGAAGTATTTAAAACTCTTTTGAGCGGTCAACGGCTGCCTTCTCAACAACAACGGACTGGTCACCGATTGAGTGCAATGTGCAACGAGGCCACAACGTGTGACCTGTGTGATCAAGAAGGCATTAACCAAACAAACGTAAATATTGAGCTCGTCGTTTCTTCTGAACATAACTAGCACTTTATCTTCCAGTCTAATGACGACAGCGCCGGCATTTCCACCTCTTGAACAGTTACACCGCATAAATGCCAAACGAACCAGAGCTTTATTCGCATCCGAAACAGGCGATATCTTGGTAGAAGAGGAGGCATTAAGGTCGGTTTCTTTGTGTTCATAAAAGGTTGATTTAACGAAAAAAGAAACAGTGCTAAAATTCGTCTAGCTGTCAAAATCCACGATGAATACCGCGACTACAAAGAACTTCCACCCCCTCTTCTCTCTCAACAAGGCCCAGTAGGTCCTTCGCACCCCGCACTAGATCCAGCACGAAAAATGATTACCTCTGGTGGTATGTAACCCTCATTTTCCCTCCGAAACATAACTAATTGAATATTTTTTTTCTAACAATTGACAGATTCAATTAATACTAACACTTCACAACTAATTGCCTCAATCGACAAAACTCCTCAATCCAAACCATCCACTTTGACCGCTCCTTCCAAACTTTCTCAAGCACTTACCCTACATAAAACCACGAGAACTATCAAACCTACATATCACCCTCCGTGGAAGCTTGTTCGCGTGATCTCAGGGCATTTGGGTTGGGTGAGAAGCGTGGCTGTTGAGCCTGGAAATAATTGGTTCGCCACCGGTGCAGGGGATAGGGTTGTCAAGATCTGGGATTTGGCTTCTGGAGAGCTCAAGTTATCATTGACGGGTCACATCTCAACTGTAAGAGGGTTAGCAGTGTCGTCACGTCATCCCTATCTGTTTTCGTGTGGTGAAGATAAGGTGCGACTTAGTCATGATCTCCATGAGCATGCGAAACAGACTTCTCTTTCCGATAGATGGTCAAATGTTGGGACCTAGAAGCCAACAAAGTCATTCGTCATTACCACGGTCATCTTTCAGGTGTCTATTCCCTATCTCTGCACCCAACGCTCGATGTTCTGGTCACAGCAGGCCGAGATGCATCAGCTCGAGTATGGGACATGCGAACAAAGGCCCAAATTCATGTCCTCTCCGGCCACACTGGCACCGTCGCAGACGTCAAATGCCAAGAATCCGATCCGCAAGTCATAACTGGAAGCATGGACTCCACTGTCAGGTAAGCTCTGGCTCTTTTGTTTCCTCTCATGAAACACGTACATCCCTATGTCACCTCGGAATCTTTTACTCCCTCAATATCGATAACGAACAACAGCTGACATCTTTATCCTTTTTTTATTTATTACTGTCACTTCTTGCACCAGATTATGGGACCTAGCGGCTGGCAAAACTTTGACCACATTGACACATCACAAAAAATCTGTTCGGGCTCTTGCTATCCATCCTACAGAGTATTCCTTCGCTTCTGGATCTGCTGGCGGGAACAACATCAAAAAATGGAAATGTCCTGAAGGTGCCTTCGTGTTCAACTTCAGTGGGCACGACGCGATTATCAACACAATGTCTGTCAATGCCGAAGGCGTCTTCTTCTCTGGAGGCGAGTTTTTGTCAATTAACTTTCTATCTCGGCATTCACTGACTCATCTTTATGTTTTATCTCTTCTGTCCTATCCAATTTTGCTTCTGGGTCCGGAATTGTGCGCTAACTTGGATTGACTTTGAATGAATACTATGAAATGATCACAGGCGATAATGGAACTTTAACATTCTGGGACTATGCCACAGGAACGCCTTTCCAAAATATGGAAGACGTACCGCAACCCGGATCTCTCGAAGCGGAGGCGGGTGTTTTCTGCTCCACCTTTGACCAAACTGGCACACGTCTAATTACTGGAGGGGCTGATAAAACGATAAAGGTCTGTGATTCCTATCTATTGTGTTCGGTCTTTTTTTAAAATTATTACTTCTGGCACAGATATACGCGGAACAGTCGCAATAGCCAAGTAGTCGCCCAGTCCCTATTCCGGATAGTACGGGGCGTTGTATTATTGTGTAGTCCTATTTATTCGCTGTCTTCCGTTTTCCACTCCAACCCTTCAGGAACACCATTCGGGTTTGATTTGGCAATCATGGAAAAAGATTCCGAGAGATTGACATAATGTGATGATGTGACGGCGACCTTTCAAATATACTTCCAAACCTACTGACTAGTCCAAAAGAGAGTGACCGAACTCCACCTGCCGTTAAAATTAATATGTGTACACCTCACAAGGCGGAGAGCCGGGGCGTACCTGAAATTCAGGAAATCAAAGAAAATTAAAAAAAATTGTCTCATGTAAAGATCAAAGACGATAATTTTTATGTACACATTTGACAAAACCCAGAAAGCAATATGAGAAGAAGCAAATAAGCCCTATTGATGCAACGAAAGCTAAGAAAATGTCACAAAATTTTCCCGAAGACAACAAAAAACAAAAAAAAAAAAGAAAAAACAATTACAAAAACGACGAGCAAGAAAGAACAGATTGAGGTCCGCGTGGGATATGTAAGGTGGATGATAGAAGAAAATCTTTTTTGCATGCATTGAAGTCTGGAAGAAAAGAAATGGAAAAGTGTCTCTAACCAGCCCACCCGGTGAGGGAAGAGGTACCCTGCGGTTGGTAGGAAGTCGGGTGAGATGCAGACGAGTATGACGACATCATCAATCCGTTCGTCGAGAATACACTTGCTGGCGGCGCAGAGACAGGAGACACAAGTGGCGCTGCCTGCTGCTGTTGTCGCTGCTGCTGCTGCTGCACGCCCGGCCGTCGAATACGAGAAGCATAAAGTTCCCCAGCCTGCGACGGTGCCAAATAAGGCAACGTTCCTTGGTTACTACTGGTTGTCAACCCAGAACTCATCCCTGGGTAATTAGGGTATGCAGGAAGCACTTCTGCTTCAAATAACGCAGCTGTCGCAGCAACGAATTCTTGGCCAAACATGAACCTTTCTTCGTCTTCTTCTGATGCTACTATCTTTTTGGAGGACCGTTGACTCGGTTTCGGGGCCTGCATGGTGGTATCTTTGGGTGTGATGCGTGTGGATGCTGTGACTCCAGTCATGGGGGTATCGTTCATCGGGTAGGACTGCGAAGATACAATAGGTGGCGTAAGCATGGGGGTTAGTGCATAATTGGAGTATGAACCGGGAGAGTGCGAAGACGGCACGCTAGGCGGTCGTTGTTGGTCCGGAGCTTGCATGTCCGCGTGCTCAATTACGTGGCCAGTTGCATTGTAGAAGTTGGATATCTGTGGCGGGAAGTACTGCTGCTGAGGTAAAGAGTGGTATCCGGAATGATAATGAGGCTGCTGCGGCCAACTTTGTTCTGGCATAGCCCCAATTTGGTATACTGGCAGAGCAGGGGTTCCAGTCTGTACATGACCTGCTGAGAGATTGTAAGATTCTTCTGTCATTGTCACTGGCGTTACTGGCGACGACATGTCAGAGGGGAGATAAGGACTTCCAGGAGAAAGGTCGTAAACGGTCGACGTAGATGCAGGCGAGGACATGCCTTCTGGTTCGGGGGTGGACAATCCAGAACCACGTCTAGGCCATGGGTGCTGGCGACGCGAATGGAGATCCGTTGGACTAGCCTGGCCAACACGGCTCATGCGTTGTGAAACGACTTTTCCTCCTGCGCTAGGCGAAGGTATCTCTTCGGTTACAGATGAGGGCATGGTCAAGGGGGTAGGCACTTTGCGATACTTGTCGCGGACGCGTTCATCACGGAAAAAAGGCTGTCGCGGTGGTCTTGTGCCATAAACCTTTTTCTTGATCAATCCATGCACCTGTTGTAATTGAGAAACGAGGCTGGGTGCTGGATCAGTTTCGTTGGACGATGATGCGGGCCCGGACGCATCGTCGAACTCAACATGAAAGTTGTCCAGAGGATAAGACTCTCTTCTGCTTGGGACTAACCTTTGGGACGGCTGAAGGTCGTTCAAGAAGGGCCTCAGATATAGAAGAGAATCAATTGGAAATTTACGTACGTATGGGTTTGAAGATGCTGTTGGGGTCCGAGGAAGTTGAGTCAAATCAAAGGAATTTTCCGAGGATGAACGAAGACAAACCTGACTCTGGGTACCCTCCGTATATCGGTTGCGCTGATAGCCGAAGCGCTATCTTAGCTGGATCGACAGGGAAAGGAGGCGTTGCTTCAATGCGGTTCTGTAATTGGAGCTAGTTACGTTTAGTATTGGCCAAGCTATGGCCAGGACTGTCGCTCAAACAGAAATGACCGAATTGCTAGAGGACTTACTGTCTCGTCGAATAACATCGTTAGCGGGGTCATGTCCTGGTGTGGGCTCACAACAATGTGGCAGTGCACATTTTTCTAGTACAGAAAGGTCTTTAGATAATCGATAATCTGGAATGTCAAAACAATTTCACTTTCGCGAGTTTCTGCGCCAACTGAAACCAGGGAGAGAAATTGTCGGGAAAATTATTTTCGTCAGAGGGCGTGGTCACTGCTACGATAATCAAATGCAGTGCAAGATTTTGACCTTGTGATTTTCCAGAGTCGAGTAACTTGTGAGGGACAGTCTGATGAAATACCGTAAATGTATGACATAAGAAAAATACGCACGTCAATGCAATTGTTGATTCTTCCGGCTGAGATCCTGTTGTCAGGTGCATAGTTGAATTTCAAATCACGCAATCCGTCGTGGTAGCCGCTATACTGTCGGGAAAGAGAAGAATTCGATCCATGATCCTGACAAGCATAACTCTCAAGTACCAACACTGTTAACTGAATACAACAGAAGTGATAAACGGGTGGCACTTGCAATAAATCAGCAGGTCATCACATACCGGGGAAAAGGGGTTCGCGACTACAAGACTGTCTACAAGTTTGTTGAGATATTGATCTTGTAGATCGGACCATATATATGACATCGCTTGAGAGTTTTCAACAAGTATGACCGTCGCGACAGGTTGCTGTGGAACTGTCGGTTTGAAGAGAAAATTAGAGCTCAGAGACATGACGAGTGTTCTTTGAAGTAGCGGGTGGATTTCAGTGGCAAAAAGGAGATGGTGGTAAAAAAACAGTAGGAAGGACGGCGCGTTAGAATCTGACTGGTTGTAGGTGTGGATCCTTATGGGACTCCGTCGGACTTTCTATTCTGACAAGACGAAAAATGCTGGTTGGTGATTAACAGGCAACGGGCCATTTCAAATTTGTCAAGGAGACATACCTCGATGTCAGCGAATTGATACCCGGAGAAAGGCGATACTCCCTTTTCTTTTTTGCAAAGGAGACTGACTCCAAGGCTCGTACTTTCAGTCGATAAGAGGGTGAGGTCTTCAAGCACCGCCGTACTCCAGGAAAGTGAAGGCCTTCCTTGAAAGTTATGTAAGATGGTCAAGATCCTGAACCGCTGGTCTCTTGTTTTATCTAAGTTACTCGAGAGAGATTCGACAGTCTTTGCAGCATTCGCTATAGGTTCGACCAGGAAAGCTTGACTCGAGCTGTGAGTTCCGTGTTTTGTTTGAGGTTGGGTATATAATAGTTTTTGGGCAGTCGTCGTCTGGTACCGGTGTGTCAAAGATGGGGAATCCCCGTATGTAAGTCCCAAAATGGAAATGCTGGACAAAAAGGAGAGGAATTTAAATTCGGCCACGAGAAGTGCACGTGGTGAAGACTACTTTTTGCAGGCGGCGGAGCTCAACTTTGAAATTTGAAAGGCAGTCCTCATGCACACTCTGCTTGCACGTCCTCCATATGACCGATTTCACAGAATACTTCTGTTGTTCTGAGAAGTAATCATATACAGGAGGCGACCGTGATGGGGTTCGAATTCTCAGTAAATCCGCTTTATTCCTGCGCGTCTCACAATTTCATTCATTCGAAGATCGTATGTCATGATGGAAGATGAATTTGTCAATATTTTGTTCTGTTTGTTGAAATTGGATTAATTTAATTGGGTATAACTGAGAAATCCTATCTTATATATGTATCGATTTGAATTCGCGGGCGCTGGACAAAGGTGAAGAAAGCAAGAACGGACCAAATTCAATTTAATGCCGACCTAGATCAGTGGATTTAATATTCTTCTTCACTCATATTAACTCAATCTACCAGGATGTCGTGATGCTTTCCTAAAGCGACCACTGTAAGACCTGAACCGCCGTATTATATATGGTATGGATATCCGTAACAGTTCAAAAGTACTGTAATGCAAGCCGGGACTCCGAGTCCAGAGTCCAACCTGTTATTCGAAATCGAGAATCATCTTGAGATCGTTCACAATTTGCTTTCAGAGCGATCGGAAGTCGAAAGATCGACTCGTGCTGCGAATCCTATGAGACCAGTCACCTGATTTACTCAAACTATTACGGAGTTGGTTCGAATGATGGTCATTTTTAATTCATTGCCGGCCGATACCTGGAAAAGGCATTGATCTTACCCTAGCGATTGAAGATTCTGTACCAGTCCACCTTGAGCTTAGACAAGATGGTGAAAACCTGGCAACCCCATGGCTGAAATCGTATATTCTATAGCGCTGGACCAGTACCGTCTTGGTCAATATTCTTAGGTCCGATAGCGACATGGTGTTCGCGGCGAGATATGGACATGATTTTTACTATGTGCGGTTTCTCATGAGGATGTATCGGCGTCAATACTTTTAAAGGCCAAAACACTTCGCTTCGAAGTGTACAAATGAGGGATCCAGACCACTTAGAAGAGCAGGGCTTGTTCACGGCAGTTGTTGACTACAAACGGGCACACTTATTTTTTCTATAGAAACCAAACATCTAGCGAACTGAGCTCGACGAACTAAGAATTGAGCAGGCCCAAGAAGGGACCCCTGGCATACTATGGCTCAGAGGTCGTCCCCAAAAAGGTTTTCGGATTTCTATCCGGAAAGGGCACGACCTAAGTACTTGTATCCCCAATTCGACTAAGATTTTGTCTGGGCCAGGGGCGATAGGTTTCTGGAAAAATCTGTATTTCGCCTCCTTCAGCTACAGGACGTAGCAAAATGAACAATCTAGTATAGTGGCAAGGGCTACTGGCTTAAGGTTACATCCCAAGCTTGCAAGCTAAGAGTCAACTTTGCGCTTCCTAAATCGTGATAGCTGCCAGATCTGGTTTTATGTCACCTGGAGAAACCTCATTTCAATGAGAGGTTGCTCACGCCGTGAATATGAAAAACATACATAGGTAGTAAGTAACATGCTTGATTTAATTTGACTGCCAAACAAAGAAAATAATTACTTTATCGTAAATCACCAACTCAATCTCATCGGTGCTACTAAGAAGAGGCTAACCGCTTCTCTAGCCGGGCTTTATTTCCAAGGTCAGTTGGGCGAATTGCATTCCATATCCGGATGGCAGAAATCACCTAACGTCAAATAGTTCATAGAAATAACTTGAAAGTCCGTCCGGATTTTGGAACCGACATTATTCAGCCGGCTGCCAAATGTCCGCATTTAGAGGTTCCTGCCTAATGGAAATGCTTTGTTTCTCTGGTCTCATCAAAGGACCCCTGACATAAGGCAGAGTCAGCCCAAAAAAAAATGGACTGTCGTTTCAATCAGTTATGGCATCATATCCGCGGCTCTACCTTGGGCTCAACCTTATTGCACAGATTTGAACCTAGACAAGGATATTGAGGGTGGCCGGAACCTTGTCAACGTGGTGAACGTTCCTCCCTAGTATAATATCGCTTGTGTGCCTACAGTCACGTAAGCTTTTGCGTTTTAACTTTGACTTTAATAAGTCACCGTCTCGGTTATTGATACCGCGGTTTCTTGGTCCTAGCGTCGGTCCTTTCAGCTTGAGTGGCTAAATGCTACCACGGTGAGACTTGGGGGGATTCAAAACATCTTGTAAAAGCCTACTGAATCAACAAAAATATATCGTAATTATCCCAACAATAATTTTACATTCAGCTCACATAGTAGAACTGCTTGAGAACTCCAATACTTTACCAGAAGTAAGTAATGAACCTGCTTCAATTTTGAAAGAGTTTCCATATTTGGACTATTGTCACACATTTTTGATTCTCTAAGTTTGGGACTCAAACATAGGGAATTTTACTTGTAAGTTGTTAGAAACAGTGTACCCGATTTTACTGATGTGATTCTTGATATTCCGTTATCATGTCAGGAAGATAGTCTTAGTTTCGGGGTTTTTAGTAGTTTCCGGAAACTGCGAACAGAAGTCTTGGTACAAAACCGAACACAGAACTACCCTGCACAAAGGTTTCGACAAAAATGGACATAAATTTCGAGGTTTTTTTTTTTCGGGTCTTTGGCGCCTTGCCAGGGGTTTTTTGGGTTAAAAACCTTTCGAGATTATGTAAAACTACAGAAATATGATGCACGATGCAAGCACGAACTTAACAGGGTGGTGATCCTATTGTGCATGAAACGTTCATTCTTTGTAGAAATAGATTAGTTTCATAAGCACCTTAGCTTTCATCCCAGAAAATTTTCGAGGCTAAAACGCTTTGTGTTTGAGGTAGAAGATGCAATTTGAATCCAAGTCCCCGTTTGGAGCTATGACCGGTGTCACGGTCATGATAGTGCTTACGCTCCCTCAGCCTAGTCGTAGAATAAAATTATGAAGGAGTCCCACAAATCTCAGGAGCACCGAAGTAGCCTTGCATAATATGAGGCAACCCATGGAAACCCTAATTATCACAGGGTGTTGGGTCCACTAGATTCTGAGTCGCAGATGACTTGAAGATCTATCGGTGACGGCATGTCAGTTCGTGAGTCACTAGATATAATTAGGCAATCGTTTTAACTATCCTTTTCAACTCGGAATCTATGTAGGATAAATGCGAAGGTAGTAATAAGTACATGTGTTTTGCAAACCATTCATCTTGCTACGGTACATCTGATCTTACTTTGACTTCCTTAGTGGCACATGGTCGTAACAATCAAGGAGTAGATAATAATTTCCAGTAGGTAAACCCAGACTCCTGAAATTTTCGCAAGCTCTCAATTATGTGGCGCACTTAAGCTTGAGTCATAGCGACACCTGTCACATGCTGAGTTAATGCGTCAATCTCATGCAGCATATCTTCCAGAATACAAGCGTCATCGAGGACTCGACGGCCATGCGTTTTGGCTTTGTGAATTGCTTGTATGGGTACATTTTTTGAAAAAGATCATTGTCCTTATTTTACTCTCTGCATAACCTGGTCTACCATCTCCCTTCTCCCATCCACCCAATCATCCCAACAGAGGGCTAACAGAGTAGTATCCCTCCCAGTAAAGTTACGCCTTGGATCACCTTCTCTCGATGTTCGCCCTGATTCTTCCTTCCCGGGGGGTAACACTCTTTCCCACCTCAATATGCCTTCCAACTTGAATCCCATACGTTCTGCAAGACCGACACTCGCCTTGTTTAATACATTCGCCTGCCAAACGACACGTCGAAGTCCTAATCCTGGTGGGCTCTCGGAGGGTAAATTTAGAGCATATTTGAGTAGTAAGCCCGTAGCGTTGGAGGCAATATGGGTGCGCTGGAAGGGTGGCAAGATCAGAATACCCCCGATTTCTGTCACAAGGTTTATAGGGGACGAATTGACAAATCCAATTAGACCAGCAAGTGGCCCCTCATTGGAACCTTCCTCTACATGAGCATCATGAGCATCATCCCCACTTAGATTGGTATTTCGTCTAGTTTTATCGAAGATGGCGAAAAATGTGTAGCCTGTATTCTTGTGAATGTAAGTTTCATAGAAATTCTCCATGAAGTCATCAACGCTGTTGAAGGGTCCGAAAGGAAGGTAACGGAATAGCTCAGGGTATGAAATGGCCTGATCTATGAAGAGTTTTGCATGCTTCAAGGGCTTTATGGGAAATATCGTGTTCGCCACCTCCGATCAGCATCATCTTATGAGTTCAGTGTAGTCAATAACTCAACTATGAAAGGAATCAACTTAACACGCTCGTTTTCCAACCTATCCGGTAGTGGAAAGCAGAAATTCTGGTCGTAAATTAGGTCCATAGTTGCAATTCTTTGAAAGAACAAGGTTAGAAAGCGAATGACTCACTATTCATTGAGCGCATCCGACGTCGGACGGTCCCGTAGTCATGCTGACTCTTTCAACGGGGATATCACTATATCAAAATCCCCCACAAACATACTATGAAACTGACACTAAATTACTCTAGTCCGGTTTGGAGGGCTGGATCCCTTCGGTGTTACACAAAACTCGTTAGATTTTCGTATCACGTGTAGACATCGCGTATCGCGTCCTTTATCAACAATCATCTTACGATGAATTTCATCAAGAATCATCCGGGCCTTGTCATCGTTGCTTCACCGTGTAAGGAACAGACGTGCCACTCCTTGAAACGGCAGGTGTTGTCTGAGCTCGTTGAATTGGAGCCTTGGAGTATGTCGGATAGATCTTTCTGGTTCCATAGTAGATGACAAGGATATAAAGAACTCCACACTACAAAGCTTGTAGGGACAAATGGAACCTATTTGACGTCGGCTGACTCTAAGATAATATTGAACCATAACGTGATGTTGAAAAGAGCCTGACTTTTGACCGAGATGATCGAAAGGACCCAACCACCAAAACCCCGGTAAACCGGAACAGACCTATAATATAATTCATTACAAATCGATTGCCATTTGTTATATATTGGTCTGTTTCAAGAGACTAACTGACACTCGGTATCGCATTTCCCATAACAACGACTGAAAGAGAGGGATTATAATCAAAGGCGCTAAGAGGTCTGGCAATACTCACTTACTCTCAGCAAGCTTGGGGAGGATAAGGCATATCAAATGTTCCGATTCATGAGCGACGCCATGGCTCGACCAAACGTTTCCTCATTGGAAGTCAAGAGATGCCTGGGGTTTGATTATGAGCTGTGATGAATACTATGGGTGAGATCAGCTGGCTGATGAAATGCCAGTGCATTATATACGGCGTGAAATGGGCTTGAGGGGAGTAAGGGAGGAATTTGAAGAAAGGACAACGAAATCATCGTTATCTTGAATGCTTTGACCAAGGTATGGGGTACCGCAGGAATATCCATCACAGCGCACCTGCAGCGAGAGACTGTAAAGGTGAATTATATGGCCTCCATCCTCGACAGAGATTTCAGCTTTTAACATCAATGGTCGGCTTTTTTGATAAAGTCCAGATTTGACCAGTAACGTTAAACATCTCGTAGGTTAGGGTCCTAGAATTTGACCATAATTACCTGAAATGATATCTGTTTGCGATTCTTGAGGTATGTGAGCGTTGAATAAGGTGAGTTGAGTATCTTGGGGGAAAGATCTGTTGGATAGATTCTGCAAGCCTTCGGATTCGATGGAACACGAACAAGGGGAGTGTACAATTAAACCATTGAGTACTATATATTTTGGGGCTCATTGAGAGGCCCAGACCTAAGTCACTCAAACATCTTCCGCATATTCACATCATCACAGGTGAAGCGGACTTCCTTGTATAAGTTATTCAATTAAAGAGGGTGTGATTACATGTAATGTCAATCATTTTGTGAAGGGTACTCTGAGGAAGACCTGTGAAGGTTTCAAGCCACAAAGCCACACTTTCAGAAGCAGAATTGGCTCATCTACGGAGTACTAGACATGGTCAAATGAAGACCAACCGCTGGGAAGTTGCGATACTTTCGCAGTTTGGGAGGTGGCGAGTGTAAAGCAGTAGTCTTCCAGCATGGTGATGGTACCAGTATAAACAGTAAAGAGAATGGGAGAATTTATCTCTGAGAGCAGGTACCGTTTAATTACCAGAACCTCCCCATGCTGTCAATCATAGACAAGTTATTCAAAAGCTTCAATGATACGCTTCAAGTTGGCGTTCGGTAGGTCACGGTTTTTCTAACTCAGTGTCACACCGAGTCAAAAATTTCAAGTTGTGCAACTCATTCATGGTCTAAGTTAGCTAACCACCGTCATTTCTTTCTGTAACATATCTTGGGTCCTTCCTAATAAAAAAAGACCTACATTCCAAAAAATGGGTGCCTATTACGACGAGATTGAAATCGAGGATATGGCATGGGACGATGAGAAACGCGTATACCATTATCCTTGTCCTTGCGGAGACCGTTTCGAGATTTCACGACGCCAGCTTGCAGACTGCGAAGATATTGCTACATGTCCTAGTTGCAGTCTCATCATACGAGTGATATATGACCCAGTGCGTTGTTGGTATGTGCCTGGTCGTGATCCGATTACTGATGATTGGCTTTTCGAGTAGCTCGACTTTGAGGATGAGCCTCCGGATGACTCTGACTCTGGAGAGGAAGAGGATGCGGAGGATAGCGATGATAATGACTTCGAAGACGCCTTGGAGAAGTTGACTCTTAATGAAACTCTTAAGGCGGTCGCTGTATCTGCTTAAGGAACTATCATCATTGTCAATATCTGCCTTGTCTATGGTCATGTATATTAGAGGTATGATTCTTTTCATCTCTCTTTATTGATGTTCATTGTATTCTATTCAGGGTTGTATTTTTAGTATATCTTTTCTGAAATGCGAATTTTACTTAAAAAATACTTCTGGCATATTGTCGAGCACTACCAATCCAAGAAAGTCACGTCTAGAAGGTCTACCAACATCTACTCTACTATAGATCTCCCGTTCTGACCGGGCGATACATATGCCTGTCCTATATCAGGAACTTCAGTCACGAGTCCACATAGTGCGCGATCATCGACACTGAGCGCTGAATCCCGATGAGGTGCTTGCCGAAACTCATGGTGATATGTAGTACTTTTGGAAGATCTCACAAGCATCTTCCAACTATCTCGCCGAACCTGGGACCTGCTAATCTACCACTCCGGGGAATCGATACACACTGACTGGAATCATTATTGACTTGAGAGGTGGTACGCATGATATCCGCGGACGTTCACCGCCGGGGCAAGGGGTAGCGGCACGTTGAAAATTTATATCCCCCGGATCTTGTACCTATGGGGTACTTTGCCCACACTTTATGTCAAAAATAAGACATTTATCTCTGTGGTCGAACTCCTTGCAGAATTCGCAGAATACATCAAAACCACAAAACCTCCCCAGTCTGTTCATTCTCTTATCACCTATCTCTCCTGAAAAGCTCATATTTAACTCTTCTCCTTCATCAACAGTCTGAAAGAACCAGCTCTAATGATCCAAACCGTCATCTCAGGGCTTTAGATCTACTTGGATCGTGCCCTGGGCACTAATTTTTCATACTGCTTCGAACGTGTTCAATATGCTCAATTGAGACATGATTACTGGACAGGTCCGAAAGTTGTAGTTGGGACTGAGAAAGAGATATGCTTGATTTATGGTGCTGAACATCTTTTACGTATGCTTGGTATGTTCTTTTCCTTTTTCCTACCCTGTCTTTCTACTTGCATTTCCTTCTGTTCGGTTTTTGGTTAATTTTCTTTTGTTTGTGTTTCTTCAGTGAGCTTCGCCACAGACGATAGCACATCATCACTTGAAGCCGATTCCGTGAATATCCTACGTAACTACGCAAATGAACTATTGGTGTAAGTCTACTTTTACCATTATTCCTCTCATTTTGTGCTTAAACCCCTCGTTCATGTTCTTAGGTAAAGAAAAAGATCGAATATTCCTCCGTGAATATGAAAGTACGGCAATAGCATATCAGAACGTTTCTAGGTCATGAATCCACATACGTGCCTTTGTTTTTTTTTCTGCTGCTTGCTTCTTTTTTTATTTCTTTTCTTCTTTTCTGTTGTTTTTTTGGTATATCTGTTTACTTTTCCGTAATATGTTCTTTTTAAATCCCTGCCAGGGCTTTATCAAATTATAATCAGAAGGTAGTTGCGAGCGAAGCAAGCAATCGTTAATCATTAATCATTGTCTAAGGGTTGTAAGGTAGAGCCAAATTTTTATTTACCAAGAATTTAGAAATATGTCGATGGTCTTTCTCTGTCTTACTTCTCGTTGCAGAGCTTTTTTGACATCCCGAAAATTTGACTGAATGCATATTTCCTTCATGTAAACGACATTCTGTTTTTGGGTTCGTGCTGAGGCAATTGTATCTTTCATTTCACGTCTTTTTTCTGACTCTTGTCTTTTGTACTACTTATTCTTCAATCTTATTCCAAGGACCTATGATCATATTCATGTTTACTACATACATTTTGACTCTTTACTTGGACTGTACAACGAATGAGATCCTGTGCGTTCCTAATTCACGCACCTGTTCCAAGAAGTTGTATAGTAGTTTACTATTGCGTTACAATAAGTTATTACAGACCTGCATGACCAAAACTAGGATTCGAAGAACTAGGCGGTCCTTATGTAATAAACCTTTGGGATGGAGTGGAACAATAAGAGCAGGGACCACCTCCATGGCTCACCTTTCTCTCACCGTGATTCATGGTATGCGTGAAAATGATGGATGGCAGCGGAGAGAGAGTCGTCGTCATATTTGCTATGACCTTCTCCTACTGTAATGACCCTTGCTCTATCCGACCCCACCGCCGGCCTGATAGCTCGAGAGGCAGAAATGGCGACAAGTTCGAGTACTTTACCGCATCGTTGCCACGCTGAACTCCGTCTTTTTCAAAAAAGTCATTACGGAATGAGATATTCTCAAAGCCGATTGGCCTAGGCGATTTCGCCGACGATTTTATGCTACTTACAGATGTTTTGACCGGTCTTTGGCTGCAACCATCGCATCGATTCGTTAATTATTCACTGGTCACAACAACTGGATAGTGTCTGCTCCATACATCCACCATCCGGATCTCTGCTCCCTTATTTCGCTGATCACATTGTGATTTGTCACTCATATTCTCCGAATACGGTGTCTGGGTATTGCTCCGCCCTAGTTTTCTAGCTTTCTGAGCACCGTTCTCACTCCAGTCAACCTGTATCCGTTCAAGGTCGCGCTATCTCGAAACGCAGCTGATCGGATACCAAGCGGATATGGCAAATGCTCCTGGAAGCCTGAGGCGGAGGGACAAGACTTGGACAGCCGAAAGCCAACGAGAAGGTGCAGATACACAAACAAAGACCTCCCACTGATTAATCCAGAAAGCCAAAAATGATGTGACAAAAAAATATCTTCACTCGTTATCTGAAGTCGCTATCGAATCCACAGCTTTCCTATAAGTACTGCAAATTTCGGTCAGTATTCATACCATGGATCCCATCAACTTTATCTTCTACTTACCTCTATCTCTTGTAGGGTACTGGCTCTGGGGGTTTGCTCAACGAGACCGTCACTTGCCGCCTGGACCACCAACCAAGCCAATTATTGGGAATGTCCATCTGCTTCCTACGTCGTTTATGCAGCTACAGTGAGTAAAATAACGCCAGCTTACAATCGAAATCGTGAGCATCCCTCATATCTCTACCTAGGTTCACGGCATGGGCGAAAGCATATGGAGACATCTTTTCGGTGATTCTTTTTCCTCGGGAGGTCTATGCTCTTTGCTGACTCTGATATGGTTTAGGTCAAGGTTTTCAATAGCACCATAATTGTGCTCTCGAGCCCTTCTGCAATCAGAGCCGTACTGGATAAAACTGGTCTCTTGACCTCAGGTCGCCCTCGTTCAATTATGCAAACCACTACCGACGGTCTTCACATGGCCATAGAAAATGCGAGTGAGTTAAACTCTGTGGCATTCCTTTATAGACGATGGAATCTTAGTTTTTTCTTAGGCACGGGTGTCTGGCGTCGCGCTAGGAAGGCTTTTCAGTTATTCCTCACAGCCGAGGCAGTTGATAAGCATTTGCCTACTCAAGAAGCTGAATCTATTCAACTACTAAACGACCTCCTTGCAACCCCTCAGGTGTGTTGTAATGATCTCAACCTATGTTCATATTTTGACGCTTCACTTTGGCAGGAAATATACACCCATATCATGCGCAACACAGCGTCCCTGGCCGCATCGCTTGTATATGGAAAGTGCTTCCCGGTGTATGAAGGTAGCGAAGCAGAAGTATATTTCAAGGGAATCAAGTTGGTGAACGAAATCAACGACCAAACCAAGTACCCTCCTCTGGAGTTCATGCCGTGGATCAAATACATCCCCCGCTGGTTGGCTCCGGTAGGCCTTTTCATTCACACACTGTCAGAGTAGCTGATGATACAATCTTTTCCAGTGGAGTGGTCATTGTGATTTCATGAAGGGGGTGCGCAATCGCCTTTACGACTCACTTTTGGATGGGTGCGAACAAGAAATCAAAGCGGGACGCGGTACGGGATGTTATATTGAGAAGGTGTTGGCCCGCCAGCAAGAGCTGGGTTTGTCACGACAAGATATCTCGTCCGTCTACTGACTTCCTACGTCCTGCCGAAACTAACACCCACCGATCATTCAACCTCTAGGTACCTTGGCGCAGCACTTATGGATGCAGGGGCAGAGACGTCGGCGTCTGTCCAACAGGCAATTGTGCTTGCTCTCTTGTCATACCCAGAATGCCAAAAACGCATCCAAAACGAGATCGATACAGTCGTAGGTTCCAGTCGTATGCCGAAAATGACAGACTATCAGGATTTACCATATTTGCGAGCTTTCATCGACGAAGTAACTATTTGATTATCTTCAAACGTTTACCATCTAATCTGCCAAATAGATACATCGTTTCAGACCTCTCCTGCCTATCGGTTTGCCACACATAGTGACTGAAGATTTGACTGTGCGTTAGCCGGCCCTTTTCCTTGGAAGGAGTGGCATTAATCCCCCGTCGTAGTACAAGGGCTATACCTTCCCAAAAGGCGCTATGATCTTTATGAATACGTGTATGTAACCTTTCCGGTTCTGTTGACAGTGATTTAACGCACATGGCAGGGGGTGTCTTCCATGACCCTGGTCAGTTGATATCAATGGGAATTTTACCATTGTGATAGCTAATAGCTGCCCTAGATCTTTATGATGATCCAGATACCTTCCGACCAGAGCGTTTCCTCGAGTCTACTTTCGGGATCAAGCTCGGGGCAGATGTTTCGTCTTTCCGAGACAACTTTGCATTTGGGGCGGGCAGGGTGAATTTCCATTCTTTTAATAGATATATATTTGACTGATGTTTGCTTAGCGGATCTGTCCTGGTGAACGGATGGGCCGCCGCACAGCCGTAAGCAGCTGACAGCTGGATTCTTCAAGTGACTAATCAAAATTTGCAGGCCTTGAATGCTATGAATCTTGTGTGGGCATTTGATTTCAGTCCTTTGAAAAATGAGAGCTTTACCATGGATATGGACCGCTATATCGAGGTAAGTGTGTCCCATACCCATGGCTGGCATCTCTGTGATAACTTTTCGGTCTTGTAGCCTGGACTCGAGCTGGCACCCAAGTCCTTTAAATGTAATGTTCAAGTCCGGGGTGACAAACGGGCTGCGATGATCAAGGCTGCATTTGCATCGTACCAGTAGACAGACAACCTTCTTGATAGAATGTGCAACTTGCTCATGACTTTTTATATGCATGATTATTTGTTTAAAATGTCCTGGGAATTTGAAAGGGTGGATGTCTTCTTCTCGGCTCAACAGCCTGCTTCGGCAGATTTTTTTTTTTAAAGCGGAAGATATATACTATGTGAACATGTGTTGATTTTTTTTTAACGAGAGAAGCGTTCTTGTCCATGTGCAGGATTTTAAAATGTCGTTCTGCATACCCAAAGCAACATGAGGTTTTTGAAATGTTCAATGAGATCGGATATCTCATTTAAATTCAGCACCAGAAAACAAGACGACAGAATACCCATTTAGGAGTAGTAATAGCCCTCCGCTTCCGAAACAAATACGGAAGTAGTCACCCATTCCTCTTTCGGGATAGTTACCTCCTGCTACTCAAATGTCGCAGACCGATGCATTCATGTCTCCAGTATCCGAATATCCACTTTATTTTTGGGCTTATGAAGTACAGGGAACAGCGGAGCCTTCCCAACGTCGAGCGTTCAAAATTCCAGGAGATTGGAAATGCATGTCACAGCGCGTTTTCGGATCTTGCCGCCGCCGTTCTAGACGGCGTCTCTGATTCTTTGCATTGTTCAGCTATTTGAAAATCCCAAGAGTTTAAATTCATGTTTTTCTCTACTATTCTTCGTCCTCCCAGGTTCAAATTCTGCACAATGATTTATTCATTTGGGAATATTACAGTGAAATTTGAGTAGAACAGGAGAACACAGGTGTCCATTCATGTGATGCTACTCTCATCGAAGCTACGGGCAATGCTCTCGATGTCGCTAGACTCGCTACATCGGGCACGGCAGATTTCTTGGCAGAATACAATGTACCATGCAAGGTGAGCTTTTTTGGCATAGTCCCGTTGACTTCATTCAGTAACATTGGTATCGTCAGTATCTGGAGACGCTCGTTCGAGGACAGTCGCCACAAGAATAGTCATTGACTTAGCACTTGGCTAACAACCTTATCGATATATACATCAATTTTCCCTCGGAAAATCAACACCGACGCCCTGCTAGCTACACAAGCAAGCAGTCAATTTCGCAGTTCCTTTAATAGTGAAGAATGTGAAAATGCTTGCTCAAGCGCCCCCCCCACCCCCCTTGACGTTGTGGGACCCCAGTGGATGCGTCAGAGTTGTGTTACAGATTATTTTTTTCACCGGCACTCCTACCGCTACACACCACACCTTGTGTTTCTTGTAAATTTCATGTGAATCATATCCTAAGAGTTCCTCCAACCGTAAAATATCAAAAACCAATCCCCATGCATGACACATTTGAGGTGCACCATGAGCAAGCTATGATGGAATTTTGCCTGAAAAGAGCATAATAATTGGGGGGGGACTCTCTTAGTCTATCTCTTGCGCCGGGCCGTAACCGCCGGATGTCGCTTTATTTTTGGAAACATAAGGCGATCATAAACGGTCGTCCGTCTGACTCTGCTGCCCACTTGAAACCTTCGACACTTTCCACAAAGCGAAAGTAGTTGCGTCAGTCTGTAGCCAGGAAGTATTCTAATAGATTGGCACGAAGGAATCTTTTATTTTCAATTTGTTACGAGATATCCGATATCACGTGACATTGACCAGGTGCATGGAAGCCCCTAAACTAGCTAAACCGTCTACGGTAGTAGTAAAAGACCGAAGGAAGAGCTGGGAAATTGAAGAAGACCAATAAGTATACGCCACTTCCATGCTTAACGTACGTCAATTGTCCGACAGACATCCTGAACTT
>Ga0193742_1000542_pt1 | contig 24989 bp, 24 predicted proteins | sample L2c1metaG_FD_165511 | JGI IMG/M metagenome (GOLD analysis project Ga0193742, IMG submission 165511) | Soil microbial communities from a riparian zone of the East river system, Colorado, United States - L2c1 | ecosystem: Environmental > Terrestrial > Soil > Riparian zone | place: USA: East River... | reverse complement strand
CGCACTTCACCCACGGCATGTTCGCCGAGTTCACGGTCACCTGATCCGGCGGGAACCCACAGCTGCCCTCGGAGCCGCCCCCTGGCTCCGGGGGCAGCGCCGCGCCCGTGGGGATGGTCGTCGCCGCGCTGCTGCTCACCGCAGCGGTGCTCGTCGGCCAGCCGACCACGGCCGGCGCCGAGACCGAGTACCGCAAGGGGCCCGACCCGACCGAGGCGAGCGTCACCGCCCCGCTCGGGTCCTTCGCCACCGCGTCGACCACCGTGCCGGCGAGCGTCGCCGGCTTCGGGGGCGGCGTCATCCACTACCCGACCGACACCGGCCAGGGCACCTTCGGCGCCGTGGCCGTCGCCCCGGGCTTCCTGGGGAGCAGCGCCAACTACACCTGGATGGGGCCGCGCCTGGCGTCGCAGGGGTTCGTGGTGTTCCTCATCGACACCGACGCCCGGCTCGACCAGCCGCCGAGCCGGGGCGCCCAGCTGCTCGCCGCGCTCGACTACCTGGTCAACAGCAGCTCGGTGCGCACCCGCATCGACGCCAGTCGCCTCGCCGTGGCCGGCCACTCGATGGGCGGCGGTGGCACGCTGGAGGCGGCGAAGGCCCGGCCCGGCCTGCAGGCGGCCATCCCGCTGCAGCCGTGGCACACTGACAAGACCTGGCCCGAGGTGCAGGTGCCGACGATGATCATCGGCGCCGAGGCCGACGCGACCGCCCCGGTGGCCAACCACTCGGAGCCCTTCTACCAGAGCATCCCGGGCACCACCGAGAAGGCGTACCTGGAGCTCAACGACGCCGAGCACCGGGTCGGCACCACCGGTGACACCACCCAGGCGAAGTTCATGATCGTGTGGCTCAAGCGCTACGTCGACAACGACACCCGCTACGAGCAGTTCATGTGCCCGCCGCCGTCGCCGAGCGCGGCCATCGAGGAGTACCGCCACACCTGCCCTGGCTAGGGCCGTTGTTAGGGTGACCCCCGTGCCAGGGCCGAGAACGCGGGACGCGCTGCTCGAACAGGGCGCCCTGCTCTTCGCCCGGCACGGGGTCGCCCGGGTCACCGCTCGCCAGCTCCACGAGGCGGTCGGGGCGCGCAACGAGTCGGCGCTCCACTACCACTTCGGCAACATCGACGGGCTGGTCGCCGAGATCGTGCGGCACCACGTCGCCGAGGTCGAGGTGCGGCGGGCGCCGCTGGTGGACGCCATCGTCGACGCCGGCCTGACGGACGACCTGCGAGCGCTCGTGCGGGCGCTGGCGGTCCCGATGTCCGAGGACCTGGACACGCCGATCGGCCGGGCCCACCTCCGGATCGTCGCCCAGGTGAGCCACCCGGCGCTCGCCTACGAGATGCCGTTCCGGGTGAGCGAGGCGCCGGCCGGCACCGCCGTGGTCAGGTGGCTGTGGCACGCCCTCGACGCGCTGCCCGACGCGATCCGCACCGAGCGGCTCGCCCTGCTGCGGGCCCAGCTCATCAGCGGTTTCGGGCTGCGGGCCCAGCTGCTCGACGACCAGCCCTCCGCCGACGAGCCCGCACCCGTGCCCACGCCGCTCTTCGTGGAGAACCTGGTCGACGTGATCGTCGCCGGCCTGCGCGTCGACCCCTCCGCCGAGGCCCTGGCCGTCACCCCCCGACGAAGGCGAACAGCTCACCCGTGACGTAGGCCCTAATGGGTTACATTAGAACGCGTGAGGGGGACGACGCTCGCCGACGCGTACGTGTGGGGCTACCCGCTGGTCGCGATGCACCGCACCTGCGCCGCTCACGGCGGGGTCGGGCGGCGGCTGGTGGCCCGGGATCGTCTGGCGACGGCGGCCGACCGCACGGTGGTGGCACCCAACAACGACACGCTCTACGCCTCGGGCTGGTTCGACCTCCGGGCCGGCGATCTCACGGTCGAGGTCGGCCCGCTGGACCGCTACTGGTCGGTGATGCTGCTCGACGCCTACACCCATGTCGGCTACGTGTGCCGGCGCCTGCACGGCCGCGACGGGGCGACCGTCCGGGTGACCTACGACCCGACGGCGGTGCCGGTGGTCGACAAGGCCACCGAGGTGCTGACCGTCGGGACGCCCACGGTGTGGGTGCTGGCCCGTGTCCTGGTCGCCGGGCCCCACGACCTCGAAGCCGCCCGCGCCGCATTGGCGCAGGTCACCGTCCACCCGTCCGGCGGACGGTCCACCGCCCGCCCGCCGGACGGGGACGGGTTCTTCGGCGAGCTGCAGGCGGCGCTGGCGACCGACCCGCCGGCGGCCTGGCACCCGCCGCCACCCGCCGGGCTGCCCGAGCTGATGGAGCGGTCCGACGACGCCGCGATCGCGGAGGGGCGACGACGGATGACGCAGGCCGCCGGCGTCGACCGGACCGGCAACGGCTGGGGCACCCGGTCGCGTGGCGCCGACTTCGGCGACGACGTGGCCTACCGGGCGGCGTTCGCCCGGGTCAGCCTGGCCGGGCACCTCCCGGCTGAGAACCGGTCGTACAGCCGCGGCTTCGACGGGTCCACCCGGTCCGAGCTGCGGTTCCCTCCCGCTGGCGAGCCGCCGGTCGACGGGTTCTGGTCGCTGTGCGTCTACGGCCCCGACTTCTTCCTGGTCGACAACGAGATCGACCGCCACAGCATCGGCGACCGCACGCCCGGGCTGCGCCGCGACGCCGACGGGTCGCTCACGATCGTCGTCGGCCACGACCGGCCGGCCGACACGTCCAACTGGCTGCCGACACCCGACGGGCCCTGCGTCCTGGCGCTGCGCGCCTACGAGGGGCGCGACGAGGTGGTCGACGCCCGCTGGTTCCCACCCGACCTGGAGCTCCGATGACGACACGACGCGCCCTGGCCCTGCTGCTGACGAGCTGCCTGCTGCTGGCGTCGGCCTGCTCCGGCGACGACGACCCGCCGACCGACGACGCCGACGACCCGCAGACCGACGAAGGAGCCGAGATGACCGACACCGAGCTGGCCGCCGAGGCGTACGTGGCCGGCTACCCCCTGGTGGTCTCGGTGCGCACGATGCAGCGCCTCGGCGGGCTGCTGGGCGTGAACAGCCTGTTCTGGCAGAACGCCCTGTCGGGGCCGCAGAACCGCATCATCGTGGCCCCCAACCGCGACACCCTCTACTCGATCGCCATCCTCGACCTGCGTGGCGAGCCGATGGTGCTGACGCTGCCCGAGGTCACCGACCGCTACTACACGTACCAGTTCCTCGACGCCTGGATGGAGTCGTTCGCCTACGTCGGCACCCGGGCCACCGACGGCCGGGCGGGCACCTGGGCGATCACGCCGCCGGGCTGGGAGGGCGAGCTGCCGGAGGGCGTCGAGCAGATCGAGTCGCCGACGCCCCAGGTGTTCATGCTGGGGCGCTTCCTGGTGGACGACGACGCCGACGTCGCCAACGTCTCGGCCATCAGCCGGCAGTCGAGCCTCCGGCCCCTCAGCACCCTCACCGGTGACCCCGCCGCACCCGCACCGCCGCCCCTGGGCGAGCCCGCCGGAACCGCCCAGGACATCCCCACCGACGCCGCGTTCTTCGACGAGCTGGGTGAGGCCCTCGCCGTCAACCCGCCCACCACGCCCACCCAGCAGGAGCTGTTCGCCGACCTCGAGACGCTCTCGGGCACGACGGACCGGACCGTTCTCGACCAGGGGGCGAAGGAGGGCGACGCCCGGATCGACGACGGGGCCGGCCGCGGCGTCGGCACCGGCGAGCTGGTCAACGGCTGGTCGGCCAACCTGGACATCGGCACCTACGGCGACGACGTCCAGACCCGGGCCGTGGTCGCCCGGGTGGGTTGGGGCGCGAACGTGGCCGACGAGGCGGTCTACCCGGTCACCCGGGTGGACGCCGGGGGCGAGCCGCTCTATGGCAGCGGCGGCGCCACCTACCGGATCACGTTCCCGCCCGGGGAGCTGCCGCCGGTCGATGCCTTCTGGTCGCTGTCGGTCTACGGCGGCGACATGTTCTTCGCCGAGCACCCGAGCGGCCGCTACACGATCGGCGACCGGACCCCGGGCCTGGTCCGGGCCGACGACGGCTCGCTCGAGATCGTCCTCGCCCACGACGAGCCGGCGGCGTCGGCCGGGCCCGCCGCCAACTGGCTCCCGGTGCCCGACGGCCCGTTCGTGCTCATGCTCCGCCTCTACCTGCCGGGTCCGTCGATCCTGGCGGGCGACTACGAGTACCCGCCGGTCGAACCGGCGACGTAGCCGTTCGCGTGCTCTGATGGCCGGGGGAGGGGAGCGATGACGGGCACCGACGTGGAAGGGGACGAGCGGCTCGACGCCGCGGGCCGGGGGATGCTGCTCGCCTGGTGGGCGGCCCGGCAGCCGGACGTGCCGGCGATCGTCGCCCCGACCGGCGACCGCACGTTCGCCGCGCTGAACCGGCGGGCGAACCAGCTGGTCCGGGCGCTGCGACGGCTGGGTCTGCGGGTGGGCGACGGGGTGGCGCTGCTGTGCACCAACCGGGCCGAGTTCGCCGAGGTGGGCGCCGCCTGCCAGCGGGCCGGCTGGCGCCTGACCACCGTCAACTGGCACCTCACCGAGGACGAGGCCGGCTACATCGTCGACGACTGCGAGGCGAAGGCCCTGGTGGCCGACGCGCCCCTGGCGTCGATCGCGGCGGGCGCGCTCCGTCGGGCGCCCGGCTGCGGCGTGGCGCTGGCGGTGGGCGGGGACATCGAGGGCTTCCGGTCCTACGACGCCGAGCTGGCGGGGGAGTCGGCCGACGACATCGACGACCCGGTGCTGGGCGGCTCGATGCTCTACACGTCGGGGACGACCGGTCGGCCGAAGGGCGTCTACCGGCCGGAGACGCCGCCGGCCCCGCCGATCAACCTGTTCGGCTACCGCGACGGCGTCCAGGACCGTCACCTGTGCACCGGTCCGCTCTACCACGCTGCCCCGCTGGCGTTCTCGCTGACCGTCCCGCTGACCTTCGGCGTCGGGGTGGTGCTGATGGAGCGCTGGGACGCCGAGGCCGCGCTGGCGCTGGTGGCGGAGCACGGCATCACCCACACGCACATGGTCCCCACGATGTTCCACCGGCTCCTGTCGCTCCCGGAGGCGACCCGTGGGCGCTACGACCGGTCGTCGCTGCGGTCGGTGATCCACGGCGCGGCGCCGTGCCCGGTGGTGGTCAAGCAGCGCATCATCGACTGGCTGGGCCCGGTGGTGTGGGAGTACTACGCCGCCACCGAGGGCACCGGCTGCTTCGTCGACTCGGCCACGTGGCTCACCCGGCCCGGCACCGTCGGCCGGCCGGCGGTCGGCCAGGTGATGATCGGCGACGCCGTGGGCGAGCCGCTCCCGGTCGGGGAGACCGGCCTCGTCTACCTCAAGGCGCCTCCGGCGGGCCGCTTCGAGTACTTCAAGGACTCGGCGAAGACGTCGTCGACCTACCGGGGCGACCACTTCACGCTGGGCGACGTCGGCCACATGGACGCGGACGGCTACCTGTTCCTCACCGACCGGTCGGCCAACCTGATCATCTCCGGCGGCGTCAACATCTACCCGGCCGAGGTCGACGCCGTGCTGCTGGAGCACCCGGCGGTGGGCGACGCCGCCACCATCGGGGTGCCCGACGAGGAGTGGGGCGAGCGGGTGGTCGCCGTCGTCGAGCTGCAGCCCGGCCTCGACGGCACCGACGAGCTGGCGGCCGAGCTGGTCGAGCACTGCCGGGCGCGCCTGGCCCGGTTCAAGTGCCCGCAGGCGGTCGAGTTCACCGCCGAGCTGCCCCGCCAGGACAACGGCAAGATCTACAAGCGCCTCCTGCGCGACCGCTACCGCAACGGCGACGGCCCCGCGTCCTAACGCGCGCCAATCGGGCGGCGGCGGCGCCACGACGAGGCGACGGCGGGAGGGACCCAGCCGACGTCGGTGGCGTCGATCGACGTGCCGGGCGGGACCAGCTCGTCGATGCGGTCGAGAACGTCGTCGTCGAGGCGGACCTCGGCCGCGCCCAGCAGGCCCTCCAGCTGCTCCATCGTGCGGGGGCCGATGATCGGGGCCGTGACCGCCGAGTGCGCCAGCGTGAAGCCCAGCGCCAGGTGGGCGAGCGGCATGCCGGCCTCCGCGGCCAGCGCCTCCAGCTGGAGCACCAGGTCGAGCTTGCGCTGCACGTCGGGGCGGGTCGGGTCGAAGCGCTGGGGCATCCGTGCCGCTCGACCGGACGTGGCCGCGGCCGCGCCGGGCCGGTAGCGGCCGGTGAGGAACCCGCCGTTGAGCGGGCTCCACGGGATCACCGCCATCCCGTAGCGCTCGCAGGTGGGCAGGACCGACGCCTCGATCGTGCGCACGAAGATCGAGTACGGCGGCTGCTCCACCCGGAACCGCTCGTGGCCCCGGCGCTCGGCGGCCCACTGCGCCTCCACGATCGCCTCGGCCGGGAAGGTCGACGACCCCAGGTAGCGGACCTTGCCGGCGTGGACGAGGTCGGACAGCGCGGACAGCGTGTCGTCGACGTCGGTGTCGGGCTCGGGCCGGTGCACCTGGTAGAGGTCGATGTAGTCGGTGCCCAGGCGGCGCAGGCTGTCCTCGACGGCCCGCACGATCCAGCGGCGCGAGTTGCCGCTCCGGTTGGGGTCCTCGCCCATGGCGCCGTGGAACTTGGTGGCGAGCACCACGTCGTCGCGCCGGCCCTCCAGCGCCCGCCCGACGATCTGCTCCGACACCCCGGCCGAGTAGACGTCGGCGGTGTCGAGGAAGTTGAGGCCGGCGTCCAGGGCCCGGTGGATGATGCGGACGCAGTCGTCCTCGTCGCGGTTGCCGATCGGCCCGAACATCATCGCCCCCAGGCACAGGGGGCTCACCTTCACGCCGGTGGACCCGAGTGATCGGTAGCGCATCGTCACCTCAGAGGTAGCTGGTGAAGTCGTCGAGGGTGCGGCGGATCGTGTCGAGGTCGGCGGCGGGGATGCGCAGCACCACCTCCTGGACGCCCAGCTCGCGGTAGTGGTCGAGCTTGCCCTCCGACGGCAGGGTGCCGAAGGGGACGATCCAGGCGTCGGCCGGGTCGCGCCCGGCCTTGGTGAACGCCTGCTGGAGGTCGGCCTGTGCCGCGGCGGCGCCGGCTCCGCCGAACGGGATCCAGCCGTCGCCCCACTCGGCGATCTCGGCGAACAGCCGGGGTGAGGGCGCGCCGCCGAGCAGCGTCCGCACCCGGGGTCGCTGGACGGGCTTGGGCCAGGCCCAGGAGTCGTCGAAGCGCACGGCGTCGCCGTCGTAGCGGGCCACGTCGTCGCGCCACAGGGCCTGCATGGCGAGCACGTGGTCGCGGACGACGTCGCGCCGGCGGGCGAAGTCGACGCCGTGGTGGCCGATCTCGGCCCGGTTCCAGCCGTAGCCCACGCCCAGCACGATGCGCCCGCCACTGAGGTGGTCGAGCGTGGCGATCTGCTTGGCGAGGGCGATGGGGTCGTGCTGGGCGACCAGCGCGACGCCGGTGCCGAGCCGGATGGTGGTGGTGGCCTGGGCGGCCATGGCGAGGGCGATCCACGGGTCGAGCGTCCGGCGGTAGCCGTCGTCGAGCTCGTCGGCCCCGGTGGGCAGCTCGGTCTTCTGGTCGACCGGCATGTGGGTGTGCTCGGGGACGTACAGCGACGCGAACCCCCGTTGCTCCGCCTCGATCGCCACGTCCGCGGGCGTGGCCGTCAGGTCAGTGGCGAAGAACGTCACCCCGATGTCCATGCCGCCGGAAGCTAGCAGGCCTGCCACCAGCGAACCCAAGCGCTTGGTAGGGAACGGGGGAGGTGGCCTGGGCGATTGACAGCGCCGTCCCCCACGGGCGAGGGTGTACCCGGACAAGCGCTTGGTAAGGAGTGGCTTCACATGAGCATGCCCGCCGATGTCGGGGTGATCGACACGTTGATCGGACTACCCCATGTGTTCCCCGAAGGCCAGAACCCGCACGACCTGATCTCCTACATGTTCAAGGAGTTCCCGGAGGTCCCGCGGACCGAGCACAGCATCGACGACCTGCTCCGGACGATGGACGAGTACGGCATCGAGAAGGGTCTCATCCCGCTGTTCCTCGAGGACGAGATGTGCGTGCGGGCCGTCAAGGAGCACCCCGACCGCCTGCTCGGCTCGGTGGCGATCGACCCCAACGACGGCATGAAGGCCGTCCGCGACCTGCAGCGGGCGGTGGAGGAGATCGGGGCCAAGGCCGCCCAGTACATGCCGGCCGACGTCCACCCGTTCGTGCCGATCAACGACAAGCGCGCCTACCCCGTCTACGCCAAGTGCGTCGAGCTGGACGTGCCGATCTTCGTCAACGGCGGCGTGCCCGGCCCGCAGGTGCCCTACGAGAGCCAGCACCCCGGCCTGGTCGACGAGGTGTGCTGGTTCTTCCCGGAGCTCAAGTTCGTGTTCCGGCACGGCTGCGACCCGTGGACCGAGCTCACCGTGAAGCTGCTGCTGAAGTGGCCGAACCTCTACTACTCCACCAGCGGCTGGGCGCCGAAGTACTACCCCAAGCCGATCATCGACTACGCCAACAGCCGCGGCGCCCACAAGGTGCTGTACGCCGGCTACTACCCCTACGGCCTGGAGCTGGAGCGCATCTTCCGGGAGCTGCCGAACGTCCCCCTGAAGGACGAGGTGTGGCCCCGGTTCCTGCGCCACAACGCGGCCCACGTGCTCGGCCTGGACGACAGTGACGGCTGACGCCTTCCGCCTCGACGGCAAGGTCGCCCTGGTCACAGGGGGCAGCCGGGGCATGGGTCGGTCGATCGTGCTCGGGTTCGCCGAGGCGGGCGCCGACGTCGTGATCGTCAGCCGCAAGCTCGAGAGCTGCGAGAAGGTGGCCCGCGAGGTCGAGGAGTCCACCGGGCAGCGGGCCCTCCCCCTGGCCTGCCACCTCGGGTACTGGGACCAGGTCGACGAGCTCGTGGCCGCGGCGTACGACCACTTCGGGCGGGTCGACGTCCTCGTGAACAACGCGGGGATGTCGCCCGTCTACTCCGACGCGGCGGAGATCAGCGAGGAGCTGTACGACAAGGTCCTGGCGGTCAACCTGAAGGGCCCGTTCCGGCTGACGGCGCTGGTCGGGGCCCGCATGGCGGCCGGCGACGGCGGGTCGATCATCAACGTGACCAGCCACTCGGCGGTCCACCCCGACGAGACGATGATCACCTACGCCGGCGCCAAGGCGGGGCTCAACGCCATGACCATCGCCTTCGCCCACGCCCTCGGGCCCAAGGTGCGGGTGAACGCCATCCAGCCCGGCACGTTCCTGACCGACATCAGCAACGCCTGGGACGACGACGACGTGGAGCGCTGGGTGTCGTCCTACGCCCTGCGGCGGGCCGCGCAGCCCCACGAGGTCGTCGGCACCGCGCTGTACCTGGCGTGCGACCAGGCGTCGAGCTTCACGACCGGGGCCATCGTCCGGGTCGACGGGGGCAACACGTGACGGTGGGGCCGCGGCGGTGCTGGTGAGGATGTCGGTCGAGGCCGTGCGCCGGATGGGCGTGGTGGCCGGGATCGACCCGCCCGAGGCCCGCATGATCGTGCTGCCGGCGCTGTCGGATGCGGCGGGTGTCCCCCGGGTGGGCGTGCTGGCGGCGCTGGCCGACAGCGTCACCGGTGTGCACGCCCTGGAGGTGCTCGACTGCGAGGCGGCGCTGACCGCCGACCTGGCGGTGCACAGCGCCGGGGTGCCGGTGGCGCCGGGGACGGTGCTGGCGGCGACCAGCCGGCTGCTGAAGCGCCGGCGCCGGGGGGCGGTGTTCCAGGTCGAGGTGGCCGATGGTGAGCACCGCGTCGCCACGGCGACGGTGACCTACAGCACCGCCGGCGAGGGCGCCGTCCGGGTGCCCGAGGCGATGACCGAGCCGGCGACCGAGCCCTGGCCCCCCGACGACCTGTGCACCTCGGTCGACGAGCTGCTGCCCCTCGACGAGGCGGCGGACGGCGGCGGGATGGAGCTGGCCGTCGACGAGGTGACCTGCAACAACTTCGGGGTGCTGGCGGGCGGCGCGATCGGGATGGCGGCCGACGTGGCCGCGGCGCGCACCGCCGGGCGCCTCCTCGACGGCGACGCCACCGTCACCGACCTGGTGGTGCACTTCCTGGCGCCCGGGCGGGTGGGGCCGGTGGCGATCCGGACCGACGTCGTGGCCCCCGGGCCCGACCGGGTGTCGCTGCGCATCACGATGACCGACCGCGGCGACGGGGACCGGCTGCTCGTCGCGGCCACGGCCGGTGCCTGCCGGTCGAGAGTCGCTCGGGACCTGGTGCCGTGAGCAGCCTGACCGCCGACGAGCGGATCTCCGCCGAGCTGGCGCCCGAGGCGGCGCTGCGGGCCTGGGTCGGCGACCGGCTGCCGGGCGAGGGGCCGTTCACGGTCCGCCGGGCCACCAAGGGCCTGTCGAACGAGATGTTCCTGCTGGCCCGCGGCGGCCACCACTGGATGCTGCGCCGCCCGCCCCGCACCGTCAACGCCAAGGGCGCCCACGACATGGCCCGGGAGTTCCGGGTGCTCCAGGCCCTGGAGGGCACCGCGGTGCCGCACGCCCAGGGCCTGCTCCTGTGCGAGGACCCGGCGGTCCTCGGGGCGCCGTTCTACGTGATGGAGCAGGTCACCGGCGTCGGCCTCTACGACGGCGTGCCCGCGGCGCTCGACCGGCCGGGTGCCCGCACCCGGGTCGGCGAGGAGCTGGTCGACGCCCTGGCGGAGCTGCACCTGGTCGACTGGGAGGCTGCCGGCCTGGGCGACTTCGGGCGGCCCGACACGTTCACCGCCCGCCAGGTGAGCCGCTGGACCCGCCAGCTCGACACCTACCGCGTCCGCGACCTGCCCGACCTCGACGCCGCCGGCGCCTGGCTGGAGGCCCACGTCCCGACGATGCAGCGCGCCGCGCTCGTGCACGGCGACTACGGGCTCCACAACGTGCTGTTCGCGCCGGCGCTGCCGGTCGAGCTGGTGGCGGTCGTCGACTGGGAGACCGCCACCATCGGCGACCCGCTCGTCGACCTGGGCTACCTGCTGTCGCTGTGGCTCGAGGGCGACGAGCCGGCGCGCTGGACGGCGTCGGCCCTGCCCTACGACAGCGCCGGCTACCCGCCTCGCGCCGACCTGGCAGCCCGCTACGCCGCGCGCACCGGCGCCGACCTCGCCGCCCTCGACTGGTACCGGGCGGTCGGCCAGTTCCGGGTGGCGTGCATCCTCGAAGGTGCCTACGCCCGCCACCTGGCCGGCGGCACCGACGACCCGTCCATGGCGAGCCTGCGCGAGCGGGTGCCCAACCACGCCGCCTACGCGGCCGCGATCACCCGAGGGGAGGCCTGATGGCCTGGTCGTTCGCCACCGAGCCCGAGGACGAGAAGCGGCTCGACTGGGCCCGCGACTTCCTGCGGGAGCGGGTCTACCCGCTGGAGACCCTCGACCTCGACGACGCGGCCTTCCGGGCCGTGACCGCCGAGCTGCAGGAGGAGGTGAAGGCGGCCGGGCTGTTCGCCGCCCACCTGCCGCCGGACCTGGGCGGATCGGGCCACGGCCAGGTGTTCCTGGCGCTGCTCAACGAGATCGTGGGTAGCTCGGCCACCATCGGGCCGATCCTGTTCGGCAGCCAGCCGCCCGATTCCGGCAACGCCGAGCTGATCGCCATCGCCGGGACCGACGAGCAGCAGGAGCGTTGGATGCGGCCGCTGCTGGCCGGCGAGCTGCGCAGCTGCTTCTCGATGACCGAGCAGGGCCGCGGCTCCGACCCGACGCTGATCGAGACCCGGGCCCGGCGCGACGGCGACGAGTGGGTGATCGACGGGCAGAAGTGGTTCTCGTCGAACGCCTCGATCGCCGACTTCCTCATCGTGATGTGCCGCACCAACGACGGCCCCGAGGTGCACAAGCGGTTCTCGATGCTGGTGGTGCCAGCCGGCGCGCCCGGCCTCCACATCCGCGACGTGCCCACCATGCAGCACCCCTACGAGCGGGCGCCGGCCTACGCGGCGGAGGGCGAGGTCACCTACGACGGCGTGCGGGTGCCGGCCGACCACCTGCTGGGCGACGAGGGTGCAGGGTTCGCCCTGGCCCAGCGGCGCCTCGGCCCGGGCCGCATCCACCACTGCATGCGCTGGATCGGCCAGTGCCGGCGGGCCTTCGACATGCTCTGCGAGCGGGCGGTCTCGCGGTCGGTGCACGGCTCGACGCTCGGCGACAAGCAGCTGGTGCAGGCCTGGGTGGCCGACTCGTACGCCCAGATCGAGGCCGCCCGCCTGCTCACGCTCAAGGCCGCCTGGACGATCGACACCCAGGGCGTCCGGGCAGCCATCAACGACATCTCGATGATCAAGTTCGTGGGCGCCGAGGTGCTCCACGCGGTGATCGACCGGGCGATCCAGCTGCACGGCTCCTTGGGCTACTCGTCCGACATGCCGCTGGAGGAGATGTACCGGCTGGCTCGCGCCGCCCGGATCTACGACGGGCCCGACGAGGTGCACCGCGTCGGCGTCGCCCGCCGGATCCTGCGGGGCTACCAGCCGCGGGACGTGCCGACCGAGCACGTCCCGACCCGTCGGGCCGCGGCTGTGGAGCAGTACCGCGCCCACCTGACCGAGTGACCGCATGACCAGACGAGGGGGAACCGCATGAGGGCCGAGGAGATCGTGATCGTCGAGGCGGTGCGCACGCCGCTCGGGCGTCGCAACGGTGGGTTGGGCGGCGTGCACCCGGTCGACCTGCTGGCGGGCGTCCAGCGCGAGGTGCTCGACCGGGCGGGCGTCGACCCGGAGGCCGTGGGCCAGGTGGTCGGCGGCTGCGTCACGCAGGTCGGGGCCCAGTGCTACAACATCGCCCGCAACGCCTGGCTGACCGCCGGCCTGCCGCTGTCGGTGGCGGCGACCACGGTCGACGCCCAGTGCGGTTCGTCGCAGCAGGCCGCGAACCTGGCGGTGGGGCTGCTGGCGGGCGGGATCGTGGACGTGGCGCTGGCGTGCGGCGTGGAGTCGATGAGCCAGGTGCCGATCGGGTCGAACGCCAACCCCGACCTCGGTGCCGGGGCGCCCATCCCCGACAGCTACCACCAGGTCTACGAGTACACGAACCAGTTCGAGGGCGCCGAGCGCATCGCCCAGAAGTGGGCGGTCACCCGCGCCGACGCCGACGCCTTCGCCCTCCGGTCGCAGGAGCTGGCGGCCGAGGCGTGGGCCGACGATCGCTTCGCCGGCCAGATCGTGCCGGTCGCCGGGACCGAGCTGGAGGTCGACGAGGGCCCGCGCCCGTCGTCGCGCGACGGCCTGGCCGGGTTGAAGCCCGTGCTCGAGGGTGGTGTGCACACGGCGGGCAGCTCGTCGCAGATCTCCGACGGTGCCGCCGCGGTGCTGCTCATGACCGCCAGCCGGGCCGAGGCGCTGGGCGTCGAGCCGCTGGCCCGGATCGTCGACACCTGCCTGGTGGGCGTCGATCCCGTGCTGATGCTGACCGGCCCGATCGACGCCACCCGGCTGCTGCTCGACCGCAACGGCCTCACGCTCGACGACCTCGACGTGGTGGAGATCAACGAGGCCTTCGCCTCGGTGGTGGTCGCCTGGGCCCGGGAGGTCGGCTCCGACCTGCGGGGCGTCAACCCGAACGGCGGCGCCATCGCCCTCGGCCACCCGCTGGGCGCCACCGGAGCCGTGCTGCTCACCAAGGCGATCCACGAGCTGCGGCGCACCGGGGGGCGACGGGCGCTGGTCACGATGTGCTGCGGCGCCGGCCTCGGCACCGGCACCCTGATCGAGCGGGTCTGACGGTGGCGGCGCCCCTCGACCCCGGCGAGCTGGCCTGGTCGTACTTCGCGCTCCTGGGTGACGGCGACGTCGAGGGCGCGGCGGCCCTGCTCGACGACGACGGGACCTGGTGGACCTGTGGCGGCCGGCAGGAGATCCCGATGCGCCGGCACAAGGAGCTGTTCCCGCAGGTGATGAGCCGGCTGCCGCTGGCCTTCGAGCGGCGGTCGACGCTGGTGGCGGGCGACACCGTGGTGCTGGAGCTGCGCAGCCACGCGGAGCTTCCCGACGGACAGCGCTACGACAACGTCTACGCCTTCGTGGTCGAGACGAGGGACGGCCGCCTCCTCCACGTGCGCGAGTACAACGACACCGCCCACCTGGCGAAGGTCGCACCTGCCATCAAGGCCCTGTACGCATGACCGGGCGCTGGGCGGTGGACGTGCCGCACGACCGGGTGGTGGTCACCGGCGGTGGCTCGGGCATCGGCCGGGCCACGACGCTGGCGCTCGCCGGTGCCGGCGTCGAGGTGCACGTGCTCGGTCGCCGCGCCGAGTGGCTCGACGGGACCGCCCGCCTCGCCGCCGAGGCCGGTGCGCCCGGGCGGGTCGTCCCCCACGAGTGCGACGTGCGCGACCCCGAGCGGGTCGACGCCGCGTTCGCCGCCATCGACGCCGGGCCCGGACCGGCGACGGGCCTGGTGCACGCCGCCGCCCAGGTGTCGATGCTGCCGGCCCGCGACATCGAGCCGGCCGAGTTCGCCGCCGTGGTCGAGGCCACGCTGCTGGCGGCCTTCACCGTCACCCGCCGCTGGGCGCTGCCGCTGCTCGACGCCGGCACGGGCGGTGCCGCGGTGCTGGTGACCAGCAGCAACGCGTCGATGGGCGCGCCCGGCCTGGCGCACTCGTCGGCCGGCAAGGCGGGCACGAACGCCCTGGTCAAGACCCTGGGGCGGGAGTGGGGCCCGCACGGGATCACGGTCAACACGGTCGGTCCCGGGCCGTTCCCGGTGGAGAAGTCGGAGGCGATGTGGGCCGACGAGCGCACCCGCACCCGGATGTTCCGGGAGGTGCCGCTGGGCCGCTACGGCAGGCTGGAGGAGATCGTCGGACCGATCGTGCTGCTGCTCAGCCAGGGCGGCGGCTTCACCACCGGCCAGTGCCTGACCGTCGACGGCGGCCTGTCGCTGCAGCACTGGCCGCTGCCGCCCGAGGAGATCGCCAACGGCCAGACGGTGTGGCAGCCCGACGTGGCCGCCCGCCGGACGTGACGAACGAGGAGGACGTGGCCATGACGGACACCGACGTGGGGGAGCGGTCGCCCGGCCGCGAGCGCGTCGACCGCCTCGGCATCGACCTGGTCGACGCCGACAACCACTACTACGAGGCCCCCGACGCCTTCACCCGCCACCTGCCGCAGGAGTTCGCCACGGCTTTCCGCTGGGTGACGCTCGACAACGGCAAGCGGCGCCTGGCGGTGAACGGCCGCCTGCAGCGGGGCATCACCAACCCCACCTTCGACCCGATCGCCAAGCCCGGCGCCCTGCAGGAGATGTTCAAGAACGAGGGCAGCTTCGACTACCGCAAGTCGGGCGACGACCTCGAGCCACTCCGTGCCGAGTACCTCGGCCGCGACGCCCGGCTGCGGGCGATGGACGAGCAGCGGGTCGACAAGGTGTGGCTCTTCCCGACGCTGGCGGTCGCCATCGAGCAGCTGCTGTTCGACGACGCGGCCCTGCACACCGCGGCGCTCGGCGCGCTGAACCGGTGGATGGACGAGGACTGGGGCTTCGACCACCAGGGTCGCATCCACGCCGTGCCCTGCCTCACCCTCCACGACCTCGACTGGGCCGTCCGGGAGCTGGAGTGGGCGCTCGACCGCGGCGCCCGCCTCGTCCACCTGATCTCGGCGCCGGTGCCGGGCGGGCCGCACGGCCGGTCGCCGGCCTCGCCCGAGTTCGACCCGTTCTGGGCCCGGGTGCACGAGGCCGGGGTCACGGTGGCGCTGCACTCGTGCGACGCCGGCTACTACCGCACCCAGTCCGTGGAGTGGGGCGAGATGCCCGACCCGCCGACGCACCTGATCAGCCGTTTCCAGATGGTCACCGGCATGTACCGGCCGGTGCAGGACACGCTGGCGGCCCTGGTGCTCCACGGCCTGTTCGAGCGCTTCGATCGTGTGCGGGTGATCAGCGTGGAGAACGGCGGCTTCTGGGTGGAGTTCCTGCTCAAGAACCTGGCGAAGGTCCGTCACCGGCAGGACTTCGGGCAGACCCACGAGGACCCGGTCGACCTGTTCCTGCGCCACGTCTACGTCGAGCCGTTCGCCGAGGAGGACCCGCGGGACCTCGCCGAGCTGATCGGGATGGACCACGTGGTGTTCGGCTCCGACTGGCCGCACCCCGAGGGCACCACCACCCCGGCGGCGTTCTTCGACGACCTGGCCGACCTGCCCGACGACGACCTCCGCCGGCTGGCCCGCGACAACGCGCTCGCCCTCATGGCCGAGCCGAGCTGAGACGGGGGGACGCGGTGTTCTTCGACCTGACCGACGACCAGCTGGCCCTGCAGGACGCGGTGCGTCAGCTGTGCCGCGAGCGGGCGCCGATGACGGCGCTACGGGCCGCCGAGGCGACCGGTGGCGTGGACGCAGCGCTGTGGGCCGAGCTGGCCGGCATGGGCGTGTTCTCGCTGCGGGTCCCCGAGGCCGACGGGGGCGCGGGGCTGGGCTGGACCGACGCCGCCGTGGTGTTCGAGGAGCTGGGCCGGGCCGCGGTGCCGGGTCCGCTGGTGGCGACCCATCTGGCCGCCGGGCTGGTGGACGGCGTGGTGGGCGCGGTGACGCCCCGACCCGGGCAGCCGCTGCTGGTCGAGCACCTCGACGTGCTCGACGCCCTGGTGGTGGTCGACCCGGCGGGGCTGCGGCGGCTCGACCGGGCCGAGGTCGTGGGCCACGCCGTCGAGCGCCCGCTCGACCCGCTCACGCCCCTGCACCGGGTGGACGACCTGCCCGCCGGGGAGCCGCTCGCCGCCGACCCCGACGAGTGGCGGCGGGGCGGGGCCGTGCTGACGGCGGCCCTGCAGGTCGGCCTGGCCGCCGGCGTGCTGGCCCAGGCCGTGGACTACGCCCGGGAGCGCCAGCAGTTCCAGCGGCCCATCGGCTCGTTCCAGGCGGTGAAGCACCGGTTGGCCGACGGCCACGTGCGGGTGGAGGTGGCCCGTTCGGCGACCCACGCCGCCGCGGTCGGCCTGGCCGAGGGCGGCGACCCGGCCGACCTCGACCGCGCCGTGTCGACGGCGAAGCTGGTGGCCGGCGAGGCCGCCCTGGAGAACGCCAAGGCCGCGGTGCAGGTCAACGGGGCGATGGGCTTCACGTGGGAGCTCGACGTGCACCTGTACCTGAAGCGGGCCTGGGTGCTCGACACCCACTACGGCTCGACGGCCGACCACGCCGTCGCGGTCGCCGCCGGCCTCTGACCCTCGGGGGAGCAGAGGGTCAGAGGACGCGGCCGTTGGCGGGCGCCGGCTCCTTGGGGAGGCCGAGGACCCGCTCGCCGATGATGTTGCGCTGGATCTCCGACGTGCCGCCGCCGAGCCCCAGGCACAGCGCCCGCAGGCGCTCCTCCACGTAGTGGCCGGTGCCGGCGACGTCGAGGTCGTCGAGCGCCAGGCCACGCCGGTCGAGGATGCGCATGCCCACGTCGGTGAGTCGTCCCCACACCTCCGACAGGTGCAGCTTGAGGACGGAGCCGCCGCCGGGGTCGGCGGCGTCGCTGGCCATGGCCCGGGTGACGTTGCGCTTGTTCAGCGCCCACAGGGCGTCGAGCTGGGCGGCGCACCACCCCAGCTCGCTGCGGACGCCGTCGCCGCTGTGGCCACCCGTCAGCTGCCGCTCCAGGTCGCTGAGCGCCCGCACGAAGCCGATGCCCTCCACCAGCTCGTTCACGAAGGCGGTGCCCCGCTCGAACGAGAAGGTGACCATGGCGACGCGCCAGCCGTCGCCCTCGTCGCCCACCCGGTTGGCCACCGGCACCCGCACCTCGTCGAGGAAGACCTCGGAGAACTCGGTGGTGCCGGCCAGCGTGCGGATCGGCCGGACCGTGAGCCCGGGGGCGTCCATGGGCACGACCAGCCAGGTGATGCCCTTGTGCTTGCGGTCGACGTCGAAGTCGGTGCGCACGAGCATCTCGCACAGGTCGGCGACGTGGGCGTGGGTGGTCCAGATCTTCTGCCCGGTGACCACGTACTCGTCGCCGTCGCGCTCGGCCCGGGTGCGCAGCGAGGCGAGGTCGGAGCCGGCGCCGGGCTCGGAGAAGCCCTGGCACCACACCTCGTCGCCCCGAAGGATGGGCGGCAGGTAGCGGGCCCTCTGCTCCGCCGAGGCCTCGGCCACCAGCGTGGGCCCGGCGTGCAGCGTGCCGGGGATGTTCACGCCGGCGCCGGGCGCCCGGGCCCGGGTCAGCTCCTCCAGGAACACCAGCTGCTCCACGGGGGTGAAGCCGCGGCCGCCGCAGTCGACGGGCCAGTTGAGCCCGGCGTAGCCGGCGTCGTGGAGGCGCCGCTGCCAGTCGGTGTCGAAGCGGCGCCGTCCGGGCCAGTCGTCGGTGGCGGGCCGGGCCGGCAGTGCGGGCAGCGTGCGGGCCAACCACGCCCGCACCTCCTGCTGGAGCTGCTCTTCGCTGTCGGTGAGCGTGAGGTCCACGGCTCAGTGCCCGCCCCGGGCAGCGGCGGCCTCGGTGGCCTCCCGCTGCACCCAGTAGTCGTGGCCGGGCGGGATGTGCATCAGCTCGACGCGGGTGCCGTCGGGGTCGGCGACGTACAGGATCTGCTCGGCGGCCGGGTCGCCGGCGCCGAACCGGGTGTCGTGGAGGACGGTGCCGCCCAGCGCCTCCAGCTCCCGGGCCCGCCGGTCGACGTCGTCCACCCGGAACGACAGGTGGGTCAGCCCGAGTTGGTTGCGCCGGTCCGACGGGCGGCCGGTGGGCGACGGGGTCGTGAACCCCAACAGCTCGATGTTCACGTCGCCGAGCCGCACGAACTGGGCGATCAGGTCGACGGGCGGGCCGATCTCGGCGATGGGCCGGGTGAGGTGGAACCGGGGGCCGACAGTGAACCCGAGGCCCTCGCAGTAGAACCGCAGCGAGGCGTCGAGGTCGCTGACGCACAACCCGAGGTGCGAGTGCTCGTAAGAGCTCAAGTCCGCACCACCGTCGCCACGAGTCCCCCTTCGGTTTCCACTTGAGTAAGCTAACAATCGCTTGGTTGCCTATTGAAGGGGACACCCCGATCGGCTGTCAAGCGGATCGGCCCGGCCGTGACGCTGGGTCAGGGAAGCGTTACTACCTAGCGATTGGTAGGGAATGTAGGATCTGCCGGCCGAGGTTCGGCGAGCGAGGGAGAGCGCGTGGCCGTACGAAGAACCGCCGAGATGTCGTCCCGTCGGGCGGAGATCTTGAGCACCGCGGCGGAGCTCTTCGCCCGGAAGGGCTTCGCCGGCACGACGGTCCGCGACATCGCCGACGCCTCCGGGATCCTCTCCGGCAGCCTCTACCACCACTTCGCCGCCAAGGAGGAGATGGTCGAGGAGATCTTCACCGCCTACTTCGACGAGCTCACCGCACGCTGGGACGAGATCCTCGACGGCGGCGGCGACACCCGGTCCAAGTTCGAGTCGATGCTGCGGGCCGCGCTGCGCAACGTCGACAGCCACACGGCGGCGGCCCGCCTGTTCACCCACGAGTGGCTCGACATGCGCCACCTGGGCAACTTCGAGGCCCGCTGGACCCAGATCGAGAAGATGTGGATGGACCTCATCCGCCAGGGCATCGACGAGGGGGCGTTCCGCTCCGACATCGACGCGGCCCTGCTGTTCAGCATCGCCATGGACGTCATCCGCGGCCTGTCCGGCTGGTACCACCAGGGCGGGCGCTGGCCGATCGACCAGGTGGCCGACGCCTACATCGGCGTCCTGATGACCGGGATGGTCTCGTCCGCACGCTCGAAATAGAACCAAGCGAGCGCTTGACTGGTTAGGGCCGCGTCGATAGGTTCCCGAAAGGGAGCCGATGCCGATGATCCGTGCCGACACACTGTGGGCCCTCGTGGAGGGTCGCGCCGCCGCTACGCCCGACGGGCTGATGGTGGTGGACGACGCCGGTCGGCGCCTCGCGTTCGGCGCCTACCGCGACCGGGCCGAGCGGGCTGCCGCCGGGCTGCAGCGGCTCGGCGTCGAGCCGGGGACCGTCGTGTCGTGGCAGCTCCCCAACCGCATCGAGACCTTCGTGCTGGTGGCGGCGTTGGCTCGTCTCGGTGCCGTCCAGAACCCCATCGCCCCGCTGTTCCGGGAGCGGGAGGTCGGCTTCATCACCGGGCAGCTCGGGTCCGACCTGCTGCTGGTGCCCTCGGTGTGGCGCGACTTCGACCACGGGGCCATGGCCCGTTCCATCGCCGCCGGTCAGCCCGGCCTGCGGGTGGAGGTGCTCGACGGCGACCTGCCGGAGGGCGACCCCGCCGACCTGCCGCCTGCGCCGGTACCGGTGTCGGCCGGGCCCGAGGCCGTGCGCTGGGTGCTCTACACGTCGGGCACCACGTCCGACCCCAAGGGCGCCCGCCACACCGACGGCGGCTTCATCCACGTGGCCGAGCACATGGCCCGGCGGATGCACATGGACGAGAGCGACCGCAACGCCATCGTCTTCCCGTTCGCCCACATCGGCGGGATCCTCTACGTGTTCATGGACCTCATGGTCGGCTCGGCGAGCATCCTGCTCGAGCGGTTCGGGCCCGACGCCGTGGCGACGCTGTCCCGGGAGGACGTGACCATCGCCGGGGCCGGGCTGCCGTTCTTCCAGCAGTACCTGCGCAGCCAGCGGGCCACCGACCGGCCGATCTTCCCGCACATCAAGGCCTTCGTCGGCGGGGGCGCCACCCGCCCGCCCGAGCTCCACGGCGAGCTGGTCGAGGCCTTCGGCGTCGGGGTGCTGGCCGGCTACGGGCTCACCGAGGCCGGCAGCTTCACGATGAGCGACCTCGACGACCCCGACGACGTGCGCGCCACCACCGAGGGCCGGCCCTACCCCCGGTCGGAGATCCGGATCCTGGCGCCCGACGGCACCGTCCTGTCCGCCGGCGAGGAGGGCGAGGTCTGCCTGCGGGGCCCGCAGCTCATGCTGGGCTACGTCGACCCCGCGCTCGACACGGCGTTCGACGCCGACGGCTTCTTCCACACCGGTGACCTGGGCCGGCTCGATGCCGAGGGCTACCTGCACATCAGCGGGCGGCTGAAGGACATCGTCATCCGCAACGGCGAGAACATCAGCGCCCGCGAGGTGGAGGACCTGGTCTACCTGCACCCCAGCGTCGACGAGGTGGCGGTCGTCGGGGTGCCCGACCCGCAGACCGGCGAGCGCTGCTGTGCCGCGGTCACCCTCGTCACCGGGGCGACCGGCCTCGACGTGGTGGAGCTGCGGACGTTCCTCACCGCCAAGGGCCTGTCGCTCTACAAGGTGCCGGAGCAGGTGGAGGTGGTCGACGGGCTGCCGAAGAACGTGGGCAACAAGGTGCTGAAGGCCGAGCTGCGCGAGCGCTTCGCGGTGCAGCCGTTCAGCCGCACCCCGGGAAGCTAGAGGTCGGAGGGGAGGGTCATGGGACTCCTGCAGGATCGTGTGGTGCTGGTGTCGGGCGTCGGGCCCGGCTTGGGCCGGGAGACCGCGGCGGCCGTGCTGCGCGAGGGCGGCCGCGTCGTGGCGATCGACATGGTGGGCGACCGGGTGGCGGCGATCGCCGCCGAGCTCGACCCCGACGGTGAGCGCACCCTGACCGCCGAGGTCGACATCACCTCCGCGGAGCGCTGCGCCGCGCTGCCGGCGCTGGTCGACGAGCGCTTCGGTCGGCTCGACGGGGTGGTGAACGTGGCCGCGGTCGACACCGCGGTCGGGGGGCTCATGGACGACGAGGTGCTGGACGACTGGCAGACGGCCGCGGCCGTCAACGTCGAGGGCACGCTGCGCCTCACCCGCACGGTGGTGCCGCTGCTGCAGCGCACCGGCGGCGGCTCGATCGTGACGATCGCCTCCACGGCGTTCGCCCGGCCCCGCCGCACCCGCTGGAACCTCGCCTACGCGATGTCGAAGTCGGCGCTGGTGACCTCCACCTACTACCTGGCCGAGGAGCTGGGGCCCGACAACATCCGCACCAACACGGTGGCGCCGGGCTGGAAGTACGGGCCGGTGGTGGAGGGCTACTTCGACGGCGAGGCCGCCCGGCAGGGCGTCACCCGGGAGGAGCTGATGGCCCCGATCATCGACGAGCTGGCGCTGCCCCACATGACGACCGACGGCGACGTGGCCAACGCCGCGGTGTTCTTCCTGTCGGACCTGGCCCGCTCGGTGTCCGGCCAGACCCTCTTCGTCGACTCCGGCCACGTGTTCCGATGAGGCGGGAGGCGCGACTCGGTCGGGACGCGCCGTTGCTCGACGGGGCGCCGCAGACGTTCTGGGGGCTGGTGGCCTGGCGGGCGGCGACCAGCCCCGACGCCCTGTGCATGGTCGACGAGGTGGGTCGGCGCGTGTCGTTCGGCGAGTACCACGCTCGCAGCGAGGCGGTGGCCGCGGGCCTGCTGGCCGCCGGCGTGGCGCCGGGGGCGACGGTGGCGTGGCAGCTGCCGACCCGGATCGAGTCGCTGGTGGTGTGCGCTGCTTTGAGCCGGCTGGGCGTGGTGCAGGTGCCGGTCGTGCCGATCTACCGGGCCCGGGAGCTGGGCCACGCGCTGGCCGCGACCACGCCGTCGCACCTGCTGGTGCCCACCCGCTGGCGGGGCCGGGAGCACGCGGCCGAGGCCCGGGAGCTGGCCGCCGACCACGGTTGCGCGGTGCTCGTGGTCGACGATGATCTGCCCACCGGCGACCCGGCCGACCTACCCGCGCCGCCGTCCGACCCCGACGCCCACCGCTGGACCTACTTCACGTCGGGCACCACCGGTGGGGTCCCGAAGGGCGCCCGCCACTCGGACGGATCGCTGGTGTGGGCGGCCCACGCCGAGGTCGAGTGCCTGGACCTGTGGCCCGACGACCGCACGACGATCGTGTTCCCGGTGGCGCACATCGGCGGCGCCTTCTTCTTCATGGCCGGCCTGATCGCCGGGCAGGGCCAGATCCTGATCGCCCACTTCGGCGACGACTCGGTCGAGGTGCTGCGCCGGGAGGGGGTCAGCCACGCCGGGGCCGGGCTGACGTTCCAGCGGGCCTACCTGGAGGCGCAACGCCGCGACCCGACCACGCCGCTGTTCCCCCGCATCCGCAGCTTCCCCCACGGCGGCGACGCCAAGCGGCCCCACGTGCACGAGGCGCTGGTCCGCGAGTTCGGGGGCGTGGGCGTGCTGTCGGGCTACGGGATGACCGAGTTCGCCATGGTCGCGTCCGGGGCGGCCGACGACCCGCCGGCCAAGCTGCTCGACCGGCTGGGTCGGCCCTGCACCGGGATCGACGTGCGCATCGTCGGCGCCGACGAGCGAGTGTGCCCGCCGGGCGCGGAGGGCGAGATCCGGGCCAGGGGCCGGTCGATGTGCCTCGGCTACCTCGACCCGGCCCACGACGAGGCCGGCTTCGACGCCGACGGCTACTTCCGCACGGGCGACGTCGGCTTCGTCGACGAGGACGGCTTCCTGGAGCTGACCGGGCGGCTCAAGGACGTGATCATCCGCAAGGGCGAGAACATCAGCGCCGTCGAGGTGGAGGACCTGCTGCACCGGCACCCCGCCGTCGCCGAGGTGGCGGTGGTGGGGGTGCCCGACGCCGAGCGCGGCGAGATGTGCTGCGCGGTGGTGGTGCCGGCGGCCGGCCGTCCGGCGCCGGGGCTGGCGGAGCTGAACGCCTTCCTGGTGGAGCAGGGCCTGATGACCCAGAAGCTGCCGGAGCGCCTGGAGCTCCGCGATGCGCTGCCCCGGGACTTCTTCGCCAAGGTGAACAAGGCGCATCTGCGCCGCGAGCTGCTAAGTTCCACCCAAACAATTGCTTGGTTAGGGGGTGACCAGCGGTGATCGGCGCGGTGGCGAGGCGACTCGGTGAGCTCCTACTGGTGCTCCTGCTCATCAGCTTCCTGACCTTCATGCTGGGCTCGTTGCTGCCCGGCGACCCGGCGGTCGCGATCCTCGGTCCCGACCGGCCGGCGGAGGACTACGTGGAGGTGCGCCAGGAGCTCCACCTCGACGACCCCTTCTTCTCCCGCTACCTCAGCTGGCTGGGCGACGCCGTGCGCGGCGACCTCGGCGAGGGCGTGGTGCCGCCCCACGGGTCGGTCACCGACCGGGTGTCGGCAGCGCTGCCGGTGAGCCTCGAGCTGGCGGTGCTGGCGGTCACCATCTCGCTGGCCCTGTCGATCCCGCTGGCGCTGCTGTCGGCGGCCAAGCCCGGGGGACGGGTCGACCGGTCGATCTCGGCGATGGCCTTCGGGATGATCTCGGTGCCGAGCTTCGTGGCGGGACTGCTGCTGATCCTCGTGTTCGTGAAGCTGTGGCCGGTGCTGCCCCGCAACGGCTGGGTGCGCCCCAGCGACGGCGGGTGGGGCGAGAACCTGCGCTTCGCGCTGCTGCCCGCGCTCACCATGAGCCTCATGGAGGTGGCCATCTACACCCGCCTCCTGCGCAACGACCTGGTGGCCACCCTGCAGGAGGACTTCGTGCTGGCGGCCCGGGCCAAGGGCCTGCCCCGCTGGCGGATCCTGGTGCGCGAGGCGCTGCGGCCGTCGTCGCTGTCGCTGGTCACCGTCGCCGGCGTGAGCCTGGGCCGGATGATCGGCGCCACCGTGATCGCCGAGCAGCTCTTCGGCCTGCCGGGCCTGGGCAGCCTGGTGGTGAAGGCCGCCGTCGACGGCGACCTGGTGCTGGTGCAGGGGGCGGTGCTGGTGGTGGCCGCGATCTACGTGCTGGTCAACGCGGCGATCGACCTGACCTACGGCTGGCTCGACCCGAGGGTGCGCCATGAGCTTGCGTGACCTCGACGCGACCACGTCGCCCGGCGTCGACGCGGCGGTTGACCCCGCGGGCACCGGCGCCGTCGGCCCGGGGGCCTCGCCGGTCGCGGCACCGCTGCCCCGCAGGCGCGGCTTCGTCGTCGGCGGCCTGCTGGTCGTCGCCGGGCTGGTCGCCGGCGGGCTCGGGGCGAGCCCGCCCGGGAGCCTGGCCATGGTCGGGCGGGTGGCGCTGGTCCTCGCCGGCGTCGTGCTCGTCTACCGGGGCGTGGCGCACCTGCTGCGGGCGGGCTTCGGTCCGACCGTCGACCCCGGTAGA
>Ga0193742_1000541_pt1 | contig 25015 bp, 21 predicted proteins | sample L2c1metaG_FD_165511 | JGI IMG/M metagenome (GOLD analysis project Ga0193742, IMG submission 165511) | Soil microbial communities from a riparian zone of the East river system, Colorado, United States - L2c1 | ecosystem: Environmental > Terrestrial > Soil > Riparian zone | place: USA: East River... | reverse complement strand
GTCCCGACGGATGAGGCGCCGCAGAAGGCGAAGGATTTCAAGTCGGACCAGGAGGTTCGGTGGTGTCCTGGGTGTGGTGACTATGTGGTGTTGAACGCGATGCAGTCGTTTCTTCCTTCGTTGGGGTTGAAGCGGGAGAACATCGTGTTCATCTCGGGGATCGGGTGTTCGTCCCGGTTCCCGTACTACATGAACACCTATGGCATGCACTCCATCCACGGCCGTGCCCCGGCGATCGCGACGGGGTTGGCGGTGACCCGACCCGACCTGTCCGTGTGGGTGGTCACGGGTGACGGGGATGCGTTGTCGATCGGTGGGAATCATCTGATTCACACGTTGCGGCGGAATGTGAACTTGAAGATCTTGTTGTTCAACAACCGGATCTATGGGTTGACCAAGGGTCAGTACTCGCCGACGTCGGAGACGGGCAAGTTGACCAAGTCGACTCCGATGGGGTCGGTGGATCATCCGTTCAACCCGTTGTCGTTGGCGATCGGCGCGGAGGCCACGTTTGTGGCGCGGACACTCGACAATGATCGTGCGCAGTTGACTGAGATTCTGGCCGCGGCGGCGGCGCATCGTGGGTCGGCGTTGGTGGAGATCTACCAGAACTGTCCGATCTTCAACGACGGCGCGTTCGATGTGTTGAAAGACGCCGGCGAACGCGAACAACACCTGATCCCGTTGCGGCACGGCGAACCCATCCGGTTCGGTCCGGACGGCGAGTTCGGTGTCGTGCGCACCGACTTCGGCGGCCTCGAGGTCGCGAAGATCAGCGAGGTCGGCGAGGACCGGATCGTCGTGCACGACACGACGATCGAGGACCCGTCGTACGCGTTCGCGCTGTCGCGGCTGTCCACGCAGGACCTGTCCCACACGGTCACCGGCATCTACCGCAACGTGTCGCGCCCGACCTACGACGACCAGGCGCGACGCCAGACCACCAGCGCGGCCGAGACGAACCCGCCGAACCTGCAGGCGCTGCTGAACGGCAACGACACCTGGACGGTCAGCTAGCCACACATGACGAAGGGCGCCTTCCGAACGTTCGGAAGGCGCCCTTCGTCATGTGTCTACTTGGCGGTCGCGCGCTTCTTGTGGTCCCAGGCCTGGAAACCGGCGCTCTCGGCGTCCGCCTCGGACTTGAACCACACGTCGGCCTTGGTGCGGCCGAAGTACGGAGACTTCTCCGTGTGGAACAGCTTCGAGGACTCCTTGGCCTTGACCGCGAACTCGCCGGAAGGGGCGGCGCCGCCCTCGCCGGGCTTCGCCGACGCCGGACCGTAGGGCCCGTCGGAATCCGCCGCGGCCGCGGGCTTGGTCGTCGCGGCAGGCACCGGCTTCTCGGCGGCAGGCTCGGCTTTCGCGGCCGCCGCAGGCTTCTTGGCGGGCGCCTTGGCCTTCGCGGCCGGCTCGGTCTTCGTGGCCGGTGCCGGCTTTGCCGCCGTGGCCTGGGTTTCCGCGACGGCCGGCGGCGTGAGGGCCGCCGCGTCGAGGGTGCTCAGCGCCGGGTCTGCGGGCTCAGCGGCCTTCTTCTCGGCCGGCTTCTCGGCCTCAGCGGGCTTCTCCGCCGCAGCCGGCTTCTCGGCCTCAGCCTCGGCTGTGGCCGGCTCGGCCGGCTTTGGCTCTGCTGCCGGCTTCTCGGCGTCGGCAGGCTTCTCCGCCTCGACGGCAGCCTTGTCGGATCCGGCCACCGCTTCGGGTGTCGCCGGCTTGTCCGTGGACGGGTCGGCGGCCTTCTCGGCCGGCGCGTTCTTCTGCCGCACGACCAACTTCAGCGTGCCGATGAGCCGCTGCAACCATTTCACGGCGTCTGCCTCCTCGCGAATGACGCGGTAACGATCACCGATAGGCGAGAACAATAGGGCAAGGACCAACACGTCTGGTGACCGGCCGTCAGGCTGGTGTCAAAACACGCCCGCCGAGTCACCCGACCGGGCGAAACCCGACCCGCTCGGCGTCGGCCGCCGTGCGGAACCACACCTCGGCCACGGTGCGGCCGAACTGCGGCGACTCCGGTGCGCAGTACCGCAGCGCGGCGACACTCGCCTTGATCGTGAACTCCGGCGACGGCGACGCACCACCCGGCAGCGGCATGGCCGACCCGGGCCCGAACGGACCCCGCCCGCCCGCGCCGTTCGCCTGCCGCAGCCGGTGGGGCGGCGGCGGGACGGCCGCGCCCTCGTCGGCGGGCACGATCGGCTCGAACAGCGAGCGCGACGACTCGACTTCCGGCGCCGGCGCGGCAGCTTCGGTGACGGTGCTGGCCGCGGCGACCGGAGCGGGCTCCGACTCCTGAGGCTGTACACCGAACGGAACCTGATGCCGCGGCTTGCCCGGCACCCGTTTGGGCAATGCGTTCGGCGTTGGTTCGACTCGGACGGCTACCCCCGGCGTCATCTTGCTGTTCGACGGCACTCGACGCGGGAGCTCGCTCGCGGTGGCGCGGACGGCCGTGACCACCTCCGTCTGCTCCTGCGGGAGCTCCGGCGGGGCGATCACCTCGGGCTCCGGGCCGGCCAGGCCGTTGGACGCGCCAGAAACCGATGCCACCGGCTCCGACTCGACGGTCCGCTCGCGCCGGTCGGTCTCGTCCTCGCCAGGGTCCTCCGCGAGGTCGTCGACGAAGCCGTCGGACTGCTCGGACCGCGCCGCCTCCTCCTGACCGGCCTCGTCGATCTGCCGGATCAGCTCGCCGGGGATCGGGCGCGTGCGCTGGGTGAAGACCGTGCCGCCATCGTCGTCTCGGTCGTCCTCGATGGCCGACCGCGGCTCGTGGCGCTCCTGCTCCGCGCCGCCGCCGACGCCGTCCACGCCGAGCACGCTGCCGATGTCGGCCTCGTCGTCGACGAGCCGCGAGTCGCCGTCGGACTCCGGCGCCGCCATGACGTGCCGGTTGCGCGGCAGCGCGGGCTGGTCCTCCGGGGCCTGCTCGGCGGCGTCGCCGTCGAGCTCGTCGTCGAACCAGCCGCGGTCCGACGGTGGCGGCGACATGACCGGCACCTCGGGCGGCGCGGTCAGCGAGCCGGCGGAGACGTCGATGTACTGGGTCGCGGCGGCCGGCGGCTGGTGGCCGGCCAGCTCGGTGTCCGTCACGTCGGTCTCCGGCGGCGCGACGAGGCCCCGGTCGGACCCACCGTCGAACCCGCCGTCGAACGCGCTGAACGGCTGCGACTGCTCCGGCTCGTAGGGCTGCGGCTCAGGAGCGGGCTCGCCGAACGGGCCGGCGTAGGGCGCGAGCCGGCCGCGGTCGGGCGGCATGGGCTGCATCGGCGGGGCGGCGTCGCGGGGCAGCGCGTAGGCGCGAGTCAGGTACTCCGACGAGTCGTCGCCGTGCGCGTCCCCCAGTCCGGGCACCATTCCACGCACGAAGTCGGCCTCGGTAGGGGCCTGCGCGTCCTGGCGACGACCGGGCTCGGCAGCGCGCTCGAAGGGCTGGCGGCGCGCACGTGTCGCGAGCTGGTTCTCCAGCTCACCGACACGGCTGCGGGCCGGGCGGGCCACCAGCAACCAGCAGAGCAGTGCTCCGAGCAGGAAGGCCAGTGAACTCCACAACCAGACCTGCCCAAAGATCGGCATCGATCGAACTCCCTCCGCGCACCGCGCGAACGCATAGCAGGGCGATGCTCAGGTTACTGCGGCTGGAGCAGGCATGAGCACCACCCGGTGGATTCGGCAACAGCGACACGCTCAGTGCGGCTGAGATGTTGCCTAACGCGTACGAGCTACCACGTAGCGTGCCAACATGTCCAGCGCGTCCCGCGCTGAGCAGGGCGGGAGCGTGCCGAGCTCCACACTTGCCCGGTCGGCGTAGTCACTCAGCGTGCGCGCCGCCTGCTCGAGCCCGGAAGACTTCCGCAGGAGCGTCAACGCCTCGTCGACCGCGTCGTCGTCGGTGATCGGACCGGCGAGCAGCTCACGCAGCCGTAGGTCCGGCTCGTTCTGCAACGCGTAGAGCATCGGCAGGGTCTTGACACCCTCCCGGAGGTCCGTGCCCGGGATCTTGCCGGACTCGTCCGCCGGGGACGCGATGTCGATGATGTCGTCGGAGATCTGGAAGGCGGTGCCGATCAGGTCGCCGAACCGGTACAGCGTCTCGACGTGCTCCTTCGGCGCGCCGGAGAACATGCCGCCGTAGCGCCCCGCGGTCGCGATCAGCGAACCGGTCTTCTGGCCGATGACGCCGAGGTAGTGCGTGACCGGGTCGTCCCCGTCGACCGGCCCCACAGTCTCCCGCATCTGCCCGGTGACCAGCCGGCCCATCGTCTCGGCGATGATGCGCGCCGCGTCACTGCCGAGGTCGGCGACGAGCCCCGACGCGTGGGCGAAGAGGAAGTCGCCGGTGAGGATGGCGATCGTGTTGTCCCAGCGGGCGTTCACACTCGCCTCGCCGCGGCGCATGGTCGCCTCGTCCATCACGTCGTCGTGGTAGAGCGTGGCGAGGTGCACCAGCTCCACCGCGGCCGCCGCGGTGATCACCTCGTCGGTGTTGCCGTCGGCGAACTGCGCGGACAGCAGCGTGAACAGCGGGCGGAACCGCTTGCCACCGGCCTTGACCAGGTGCAACGCCGCCTGGTTCACGAAGTCGACGTCGCTGTGCACCACGCGCCGCAGCACGTCCTCGACCTTGATGAGCCCGTCGGTGACGGCCGAAATGAGTGCTGGGTCCGCTCTGTCGAGACCGAGCGAGGCTGGCAGCCTCGGCACGGTCTGGTCGGCTGTCACGTCGGCATCGCTCCCCGGCTCGAATTCGCTGGCCCCAAGCCTAATGTCCAGCGGATTCGAGCACGTCACGAAGTGGTTGTGACGCACCCTACGCTCGCTCGGCCTGGCTGCACTCGACGCAGAACTCGTTGCCTTCCGGGTCGGCGAGGACCACCCAGCCCCGGCCGTCGGGGCGGCGCTGGTCGGCCACGAGCGTCGCGCCGGCCGCCTGGAGTCGCGCGACCTCCTCGTCGCGGGTCCGTTCGAGCGGCACGAGGTCGAAGTGCAGCCGGTTCTTGCCCGACTTGCCCTCGGGGACCTTGATGAAGAGCAACTCGGACATCGCGGCGTCCGGCGGTTCGAGGAGCACCTCGTCGTCGCCCGGTTCGTCGATGTCGCTGATCCCCCAGCCGGTGACGACGCTCCAGAACTGGGCGAGCGCGTACGGCTCGGCGCAGTCGACGGTCACGTGTTGGATCCGAACCTGAGCAGCCACGCGACCCCTTCCGATCGAGAGGCCGAAGTATGGCCGCGACACGGTCCCGACACCACCCGATTAGCCGACTCCGAACTCCAGTGCCGTCCGCCCTTCTGCCACCGGACCTGAGCTGTGGAGCATGAGTCCGCAGTCGGCGGCCAGCCTGGACAGCTCGTCGACCGTCCGTTCCCGGCCGCCGAAGCACATCAGCATGAACAGGTCGATCGCGGTGTCGGCCCCCTGCCCCCGCACCGGCTCGATCACCACCACCGTGCCATTCGGTGCGGCGGCCCGACGACACCCGGTCAGGATCTCGCGGGCGTGGTCGTCGTCCCAGTCGTGCAGGATGTCGGACAGAAGGTAGGCGTCGGCCCCCACGGGCAGGGGGTCGAAGAAGCTGCCGGAAACGGCGCCGGCCCGATCATCGAGTCCGGCTGCCGCGAATCTGTCGGTAGCAGCGGTAGCCGTCGGAGACAGGTCCAGGACCCGTCCGCGCAGCTCGGGGTGGGCGTGCAGGATCGCTGCGAGTACGGTCCCATCGCCCCCGCCCACATCGAGGATCTCGGAGAAGCGGCTCCAGTCGAAGCGTTCAGCGATCTGCGGCGCCTGCACTCGGAATCGCCAGTTCATCTGTGCGTCGAACGAGCGCCGCAGTTCGGGACTGGTGTCGAGGTCCGCCCAGAACTCGCGCCCGTATCGGCGCACGTAGGCGGGAGTGCCGGTGACGATTGTCCCGAGCAGTTCGACGAAGGCGAGTTCCGCGCGCCCGCCGGCGCGGTTGATGTCGAGTAGGGGCTTGATCCCTTCCGGAGCGTCCTCGCTCAGTTGGGCGCCGAGGATCGTGGGTCGATAGCGGCCGGACTCCTCATCGAGGTCGAAGACACCGATCGTGACCAGATGATCAAGCAGGCATCGTAGGGCCGACGGCGCGGTTCCGGTCTCGGAAGCGAGTTGCTCCGCCGTTGCTCCCGCGCTCCCCGCGCGCTCCGCCAGGCTGAGCGTCGCGGCCACCCGTATGGACATGGGAGTAGCCAGATCGGCCATGGCTCGAATCGACGGTGCTGCCGTTGGAAGATCCACCGTCCAAGGCTATCCACAAGCGAACAAAACGGCGCCCGTGCCGAAAGACACGGGCACCGTCCAGCCAAAGAGTCAGCGGATGGCGAACGTGCCGGCGTTCGCCCAATCCAGGGCGAAGGCCGGCACTATCCCTAGCAGCAGCGTGACCACTACACCCAACGTGATCGCCGCCGTGGTGAACGCGCCCGGCACCGTCACCGAAGGGCCGTCAGGCGCGGGCTCGCTGAAGTACATCAGCACGATCACCCGCAGATAGAAGAACGCGGCGATCGCCGAGGCCACCAACGCGATCACTACCAGCGGAGCCATCCCGTCGGACAGCGCCGCCGAGAAGACCACGAACTTGCCGATGAAGCCGGACGTCAACGGGATCCCGGCGAGCGCCAGCAGCAGGAACGTGAACACACCAGCCACGAGTGGCGACCGTTTAGCCAGGCCGGCCCACTGCGAAAGGTGCGTCGCCTCGCCGTCGGCGTCTCGGACCAGCGAGATGACTCCGAAGGTGGCCACCGTGGTGAAGCCGTACGCCAGCAGGTAGAACAGCGTGGACGACAGCCCGGAAGGCGTCAGTACGATCGCGCCGATCAGCAGGAAGCCGGCGTGCGCGATCGACGAGTACGCGATCATCCGCTTGATGTCGGTCTGCGTGAGACCCAGCACCGCACCGATGATCATCGACACGATGGCGACGCCCCACAGGATGCCGCGCCACTCCCAGCGGGTCGACTCCAGGCCGACCGACAGGACGCGCAGGATGCCACCGAAAGCGGCGACCTTCGTGCACGCCGCCATGAACGCCGTGATCGGGGTCGGGGCGCCCTGGTACACATCCGGCGTCCACGCGTGGAACGGGCCGACCGAGCCCTTGAACAGCAGGCCGACGATCAGCAGTGCCATGCCGCCGAACAACAGCGTGTCGGAGCGGTCGGAGCCGGCCGCCGCGTTCGCGATGTCCTCGAGACGCACCGAGCCCGCGTAGCCGTACAGCAGCGCGAGGCCGTACAGGAAGAACGCCGACGCGAACGCGCCGAGCAGGAAGTACTTGACCGCCGACTCCTGCGACAGGAGCCGCCGGCGCCGGGCGAGGCCGCACATCAGGTACAGCGGCAGGCTCAGCACCTCGAGCGCCACGAACATGGTCAGCAGGTCGTTCGCGGCGCAGAACACCATCATGCCGCCGAGCGCGAACAGCGTCAGCGGGAAGACCTCGGTCTGCATCTGGAACCTGGCGGCGTCCCGGCGGTTCGGGTGCGCACCGAGCCGCTGCTCGCGGTCCTGCACGGTGCCGGGGCGGATGGCCGCGGTCGCGACGAACGCGCCGCCCGGCTCCACCGACCGGTCCGCGATCATGAGCACTGCGCCGAGCGACAGCGCGAGCAGCGTGCCCCACAGGAACAGCGCCGGGCGGTCCACCGCGATGGTGCTGGACAGCGTCAGCTCACCGCCGGCCGGCGAGTCGGCCAGGTAGAACGCCAGCGCGACACCGGCGCCGACCAGCGCGGCCAGCGACAGGAACACCTGCGCCGGCCAGCGCTGGTGCTTCGGCAGGAACGCCTCGATCAGCACCCCGACGCACGCGGCGCCGAGGATGATCAGCACCGGCAGGATCGCCGGGTAGTTGATCGGCGCCAGCGTCTCCTTGTCCGGCGGGTCCTGCGCGAGCAGGAGCACCGAAGACAGTGCGGACAACTCAGTTGCCTCCGTCCGAGATACCGACCGACTGGAGAGTGGCCTCCACCGACGGGGTGATCACGTCGAGCACCGGCTTCGGGTAGAACCCGATGCCGACGACCAGGATCAGCAGCGGCGCGAGGACCAGCTTCTCCCTGACGTTCAGATCGAAGATCGCCTTCTTCGCGCCGACCTCCGGCGCGGTCGCGGTGCCGGGCCCGCCGGCGACGCCGACCAGCGCGTTGCCGCGCACCGGCCCGTGGAACACCCGCTGGTACAGCCACAGCACGTACAGCGCGGCGAGGATCATGCCGACCGTCGCGATGATCGTGTACACCGGCTCCCGGCCGTACGAGCCCACCAGCACCAGGAACTCACTGATGAACGAGTTGGTGCCGGGCAGCGACAGCGACGCGAGGCCCGCGACCAGGAACACGCCCGCGAGCGCCGGAGCCAGCTTCGCCATGCCGCCGTAGTCGGCGATCAGCGACGAGCCGCCACGCGCGACGACCATGCCGATGACCAGGATCAGCATGCCGGTCGAGATCGAGTGGTTGAGCATGTAGGACACCGCGCCGACCTCGGACTGCGTCGAGAACGCGAAGATCCCGAGCGCGATGAACCCGAAGTGCGCGATCGACACGTACGCGATGAACCGCTTCATGTCCCGCTGGCCGGTCGCCAGCAGCGCGCCGTACAGCACACCCGCGACCGCCATCACGAGGACCAGCGGCGCGAGCGTCTTGCTCGCGTCCGGGGTCATCGGCAGCAGGTAGCGCAGGAAGCCGAACGTGCCGATCTTGTCCAGGACGGCGATGAGGATCACGGCGACGCCGATCGGCGCCTCCGCGGCCGCGTCCGGCAGCCAGGTGTGCAGCGGCACCAGCGGCGCCTTCACCGCGAACGCGAGGAAGAAGCCGAGGAAGATCCAGATCTGGTTCTCCAGCGGCGCGTCGGAGACCACCCGGACGAGCGTGGCCCAGTCGAACGTGCCCGCGCCGAGCGTGTCGGCCGCCAGCGAGTACGCGCCGATCACCGAGGCCAGCATGATCATGCCGCCGAGGAACGAGTACAGGAAGAACTTGACCGCCGCGTACTGCCGCCGCGCGCCGCCGTACTGCCCGATCAGGAAGTACATCGGGATCAGCATGACCTCGAACAGCACGTAGAACACGAACACGTCGGTCGCCGCGAACGCGCCGATCGTGATGGCCTGCTGCAGCAGGATCAGCGAGAGGAAACCGCCCGCGGTCCGCTCGGCGGGCAGTTTGTCCGCCCAGCCCGCGCCGATCACGACCGGCACCAGCAGCGCGATCACCGCGATCATCACGAGCGCGATGCCGTCGATGCCGAACGACAGGTGCACGCCGAACGCGGGGATCCAGTCGATCGAGAAGGACTCCTGGATCCGTGCGCCCGACGGGTCGTAGGCGATCCACGCCACGACCGCGACGGCGAGCTCAACCAGCGAGAAGCCGAGCGCGACCTGCTTCGCGAGCTTGTCGTTGTCCCGCAGGAACGCCACGAGAATGGCGCCGACCAGCGGGATCAGCAGAAGCGCGACCAACAGTGCCGAGCCAGACGACGAGGTGCTCATGCTGTAACACCTGCCTCGCTGGCGCTCGGCGTGCAACGCATTCGCGTGCCCGACTTCGTGAAGTAGTCGATTGAGCTCATGCGTACCTCACCGCCAGGAACGCCGCCACCACGAGGATCGAACCTCCGAGCATGGTCAGCGCGTAGGAGCGCACGAACCCGGTCTGCAGCCTGCGCAATCGACCGGAGCTGCCGCCGAGCGCGGCCGCGATCCCGTTCACCAGGCCGTCAACTCCCTTGTTGTCCACGTAGACCAGCGCGCGGGTGAGCCAGGTGCCCGGGCGGGCGACCAGCGTCTCGTTGAGCGCGTTGCCGTACAGGTCCTTGCGTGCCGCGCGGACCGGGAACGCCACCGGCTCCGGCCGGACCACCGGCACGTCGCGGCGGCCGACGAACAGCCAGGCCAGCAGGACGCCGACCAGCATGAGCCCGATCACCAGCACGGTCAGCAGGCTCTCCGGGATCACGTGGTGCTCGCTCTCCCGCAGCCCGCCGAGCGACGGCGAGAGCCAGTCGATCAGCCGGTCGCCGACGGAGAAGAACGCGCCGGCGCCGATCGAGCCGACCGCCAGGATCGCCATCGGGATCCACATGACCGGCTTCGACTCGTGCGGGTGGAAGTCGCGCCCGTCCTCGGACTTCAGCTCTTTCCAGCGCTTCTTGCCGAAGAACGTCATGAACATCAGACGCGTCATGTAGAACGCGGTGAGCGCGACCCCGAGCAACGCGGCGCCGCCGAACACCCAGGCACGCCAGCCTTCCTCGCCGAGCGCGGCGTGAATGATCGCGTCCTTGGAGAAGTAGCCGGACAGGAACGGGAAGCCGATCAGCGCCAGGTAGCCGAGGCCGAACGTGACGAACGTGATCGGCATGACCCGCGCCAGCCCGCCGTACTTGCGCATGTCGACCTCGTCGTTCATGGCGTGCATGACCGACCCCGCGCCGAGGAACAGCCCAGCCTTGAAGAAGCCGTGCGTGAGCAGGTGCGCGATGCCGAGCGCGTAGCCGAACGGGCCGAGGCCGACCGCGAGGATCATGTAGCCGATCTGGCTCACGGTCGAGTACGCGAGGACCTTCTTGATGTCGTCGTAGGCGCAGCCGATGATCGAGCCGATCAGCAGCGTGACCGCGCCGATGATCATCACGACCAGCCGGCCGTCCGGGCTCAGCTGGTAGATCGGGTTGGCCCGCGCGATCAGGTACACGCCCGCGGTCACCATCGTCGCCGCGTGGATCAGCGCCGAGACCGGGGTCGGGCCCTCCATCGCGTCCGGCAACCACGACTGGAGCGGGAACTGGCCGGACTTACCGCAGGCGCCGAGCAGGAGCAGCAGCGTCAGCGCGGTGATCGTGGCCGGCGAGAGCTGGTCGAGGTTCGCGAACACCTCGGTGTACTGGGTGGTGCCCAGCTCGGCGAACATGATGAAGATCGCGAGCGCCAGGCCGACGTCGCCGACCCGGTTCATCAGGAACGCCTTCTTGGCCGCGGTCGCCGCCGACGCGCGGCCGGTGTACCAGCCGATCAGCAGGTACGAAGCGAGGCCGACGCCCTCCCAGCCGAGGTACAGGGTCACGAACCCGTTGCCCAGCACCAGGATCAGCATCGCGGCGACGAACAGGTTGAAGTACCCGAAGAAGCGCCGCCGGTCGGGGTCGTCGGCCATGTAGCCGACCGAGTAGATGTGGATCAGCGCGCCGACGCCGGTGATCAGCAGCACGAAGCTGATCGACAGCGGGTCGATGCGCAGCCCGAACTCCACCTGCAGCTTGTCGACCGGGATCCAGTCGAACATCGACACGTTCTGCACCCGCTCGTCGGCGGGCGTCCCGGTGGAGGAGAAGAACAGCAGGATGCCGTAGGCGAACGACGCGACGATCGTCAGGCAGCCGAGCAGGTGGCCCCACGCGTTGGTGGCCTTGCCGCCGAGCAACAGCACCGCGGCGCCGATCAGCGGGAACGCGATCAGCAGCCAGGCGGAGCCGGCCAGGCCGGACGCCTCGTGGACCTGCTGGGCCACCACAAGCTGTGTGTTGGACACGGACAACCCCTCAGTACTTCAGCAGGTTGGCGTCGTCGACCGAGGCCGAGCGGCGGGTGCGGAAGATCGACATGATGATCGCAAGCCCCACCACGACCTCGGCCGCGGCGACCACCATGACGAAAAAGGCCATGACCTGGCCGTCCAGCGAGCCGTTGATCCGCGCGAACGTGACCAGCGTCAGGTTCACCGCGTTCAACATCAGCTCGATGCACATGAACACCACGATCGCGTTGCGGCGCACCAGCACGCCGACCGCGCCGATGGTGAACAGCAGCGCCGACAGCAACAGGTACACGGTCGGGGTCATGAGGACTCCCCTTCCCGGGTCGGGTTCAGTGCGCGGGCGTCGGCCGAGGGGGCGCTGCCGGCGACGGCCTTGCGCTCCTCGTCGAACTGCTCCGCGGCGGCCGACTCGATGAGCTTCGAGAGCGACTCCGGCGCGATCGAGCCGTCCGGCAGGAGCGCCGGGGTGGCGACCGAGGTCGACGTGGCGAACACGCCGGGGCCGGGCAGCGGGGAGGGCCGGTCGTGCTCGCCGCGGAAGCGGGCCTCGACCATCTCCTTCTGCGTCTTGCGGCCCTTGGTCTGCCGGTCGACGTAGCCGAGCACCATCGCGCCGACGGCCGCGGTGATCAGCAGCGCGGACGTGAGCTCGAACGGGAACAGGAAGTCGGTGAAGATCGACCGGCCGATGTTCTCGACGTTGCCGGTGCCCTTGGGGCCGTTGGCCTGCGCGCCCTGCAGGCCGACCGGGGTGACCTCGGTGAGCGACCGCGCGACCGCGGTGACCACCAGCACGGCGAGTCCGATGCCGAGGATCGTGGCGAACAGCCGCTGCCCGCGCAGCACCTCCACGACAGAGTCCGAGGAATCTCTGCCGACCAGCATCAGCACGAACAGGAACAGCATCATGACCGCGCCGGTGTAGACGATGATCTGCACGAAGCCGAGGAACGGCGCCTGCTGGACCATGTACAGCACCCCGAGCACCAGCATGGTGAGCACCAGGAACAACGCGGAGTGCACGGCGCTGCGGGCGAAGATCATGCCGAGCGCGCCGAGCAGCGCCAGCGGGCCGAGCACCCAGAACGAGGCGGCCTCCCCGGTGGACATCTGGTTCTGCACGCCCTGGGCCAGCACACCCAATGTGGCAGGAGCCATCACTTGGTCTCCTCCTTGACCGGGTCCGGGTAGCCCCACTTCTTGGCGAGCCGAGGCGCGTCCACGTAGTAGTCCTGCTCGTTGTCGCCGAGCCGCATCGGGTGCGGCGGCTGCTCCATGCCGCGCAGCAGCGGAGCGAGCAGGTCCTCCTTCGTGTAGATCAGGTCCTGCCGGTTGTCGTCCGCCAGCTCGTAGTCGTTGATCATCGTCAGCGACCGGGTCGGGCAGGCCTCGACGCACAGGCCGCAGCCGATGCACCGGAGGTAGTTGATCTGGTAGTCGGCGCCGTACCGCTCACCGGGCGAGTAGCGCTCGTCCTCGGTGTTGTCGCCGCCCTCGACGAAGATCGCGTCGGCGGGGCACGCCCACGCGCACAGCTCGCACCCGACGCACTTCTCCAGCCCGTCCGGGTGCCGGTTGAGCTGGTGGCGGCCGTGGTAGCGCGGCGCGGTCGGCCGGAAGTCCTCCGGGTACTGCTCGGTGACGACCTTCTTGAACATCGTCGAGAAGGTGACGCCGAAGCCCTTGAATGGATCAAGCATCCCCATCGGTGGACTCCTTCTCCTGCGCTGAACCGCCCACGGTGGCCCGCTGGCGCCGCGCGGCGCCCCTGCGGACGGCCTTGCGTTTCGGCGGCTGTGGGATCTCCAGGTCGAGCGGCGGGACGGGGTAGCCGCCGCCGGTGATCGGCACCCGCTCATCGTCGTCGTCGACCTTGCGGTCCGGCAGCAGCATGGCGAGGCCGATGAGCACGACGATCGCGACGCCGCCCCACAGCACCCACTGCCCGGCCGGCACCTCGCTCTCGTTGCGCAGCGCCCGCAGCGCGGCCACCAGCACGATCCAGACGAGGTTCGCCGGGACGAGGATCTTCCAGCCGATCTTCATGAACTGGTCGTAGCGGAAGCGCGGCAGCGTGGCGCGCAGCCAGATGAAGCCGAACAGCAGCACGAAGGTCTTGCCGAAGAACCAGAGGATCGGCCACCAGCCGGTGTTGAGGTAGTTGTCGCCGATCAGCGAGATCGGCCACGGGGCCATCCAGCCGCCGAGGAACAGCGTGGTGGCGAATGCCGTGACGATCACCATGTTGACGTACTCGGCAAGGAAGAACAGCGCGAACTTCATCGAGCTGTACTCGGTGTGGAAACCGCCGACCAGCTCCGACTCCGCCTCCGGCAGGTCGAACGGCGCGCGGTTGGTCTCGCCGACCATCGACACCATGTAGATCAGGAAGCTCGGGATCAGCAGGTAGAAATACCAGCCGCTCTGCTGTGCCGCGACGATGTCGCCGGTGGACAGCGACTGCGCGTACAGCACGACCGCGACGATCGACAGGCCCATCGCGATCTCGTAGGAGATCACCTGCGCGGCCGAGCGGAGCCCGCCGAGCAGCGGGTACGGCGACCCGGAGGACCAGCCGGCGAGCACGATGCCGTACACGCCGAGCGAGGAGCAGGCGAGGATCACGAGCACGCCGACCGGCAGGTCCGCGAGCTGCAGGACCGTGCGTTCCCCGAAGATCGACACCTCGGGCCCGAACGGGATGACCGAGAAGGCGAGGATCGCGGGGATGGTCGAGACGATCGGCGCGAGGAAGTAGACCTTCCGGTCCGCGCCATCGGGGATGATCTGCTCCTTGAACGGGAGCTTGATCGCGTCCGCGATGGACTGGAACCAGCCACCTGGGCCGACCCGGTTCGGGCCCGGCCGGTGCTGCATCCGGCCGATGACCTTCCGTTCCAGGACGATCAGCAGCATGGTCATGATCGGCCCGATGAGGAGCAGGACCACGACCTTGATCAGGATCAGCCAGAGCGGGTCGTCGGCCAGCAGTTCAGCCCTGGTCACAGTCCCGCCTCCCCGGAATTTTCACGCGTGGTCGCTCTGACACGAGGGTCCTCATGCTTCTCCTCCTGCCTTGACCGTGACGACATCGCCGTGCCCGGCGCGCAGCGCGCGCCGGACCTTCGCGGGGCCGGAGTTCGCCGGCAGCCAGACGACCCCGTCCGGCAGGTCCGCGTGCTCGACCGGCAGGGTGATCGAACCGTGGTCGGTCGAGACGGTCGCGGTCGGGTCGCCGTTCAGGCCCAACCGACGGCCGGTCTCGGCGGACAGCCGCACGACTGCGGGTCGCGCGGTGCCGGCCAGGTGCGGCTCGTCGGACTGCAGCGAACCGTTGTCCAGCAGCATTCGCCAGGTCGCCAGCACGGCCTGGCCGTCGGTGATCGACGGCTGCGCCGCGGCGACCGCGACCGGGAGCGGCGCCTTGCGCAGCACCGGGGGCAGCTTGGCCAGGTCGGCGGCGGCGGCCGTCGGGGTCTGGGTGAACAGGTCGACGTCCATCTCGACGCCGAGCGTGTCGAGCACCCGGCAGTCGGGCAGGGCGCCGGTGCTCTCCAGCGTCGCCCCGAACTCGCGGCGCCGGCCCTCCCAGTTGACGAAGGTGCCGGACTTCTCCACGGCCGGGGCGACCGGCAGCACCACGTCGGCGTGCTCGGTGACCGCGCTCGCCCGCAGCTCCAGGCTGACGACGAAGCCGGCCGCGGCGAACGCCGCGTCGGCGAGCGTCGGGTCGGGCAGGTCGTCGATCTCGACGCCGCCGACCAGCAGGCCGTCCAGCGCGCCGTTCGCGGCCGCCTCGAGGATCGCGGTGGTGTCGCGGCCGGCCCGCGCGGGCAGCGAACCCGCTGCCACGCCCCAGGTCTGCTCGACCTCGGCGCGGGCGGCGGCGTCGGTGACCAGGCGGCCGCCGGGCAGCAGTGTCGGGGCCGCGCCGGCGTCCAGCGCGCCCCGCTCCCCGGCCCGCCTCGGGATCCAGGCGAGACTCGCGCCCGTCAGCTCCGCGAGCTTGACCAGCTCCGTCAGCAGGCCGGGCACCTGGGCGGCACGCTCGCCGGCGAGGATGACCGCGCCCGGCTTGCTCAGACCGTCGGTGACGTCCGGCGCGTGCGTGACGAGGCCCTCGATCGCGGCGGCCTCGGCGCCGGGGGTGCAGGCGAGCAGCGTGCCGACCGCGGGGCGGTCGGCGCCGACCGGCCGGATGGTCTTCTCGACACCCGGGGTCGTCCACTGCCCGATGTGGAACACCTTCGCGCCGTTCTTGCGGGCCGCCTTGCGCAGCCGCAGGAACACGATCGGCGCCTCCTCCTCGGGATCGAAGGCGACGCACAACACGGACGGGGCGGCCTCGATGGCCCGGAACGTCACACCGGTCTCCGGCGTGGTGCCGACGACGCGGGAGGCGAGGAAGTCCAGCTCCTCGGCCGAGTGCGCGCGGGCCCGGAAGTCGATGTCGTTGGTGTTCAGTGCGACGCGCGCGAACTTCGCGTACGCGTAGGCGTCCTCGATGGTGAGCCGGCCACCGGTCAGCACGCCGGCGCCCTTGCCGTCCCGGGCCTTCGCGAGGCCAACCGCTGCCGCGCGCAGCGCGTCGGTCCAGGAAGCCGGGGCCAGCTCGCCCGTGTTGGGGTCACGAACGAGCGGCCGGGTGATCCGGTCGCCCGCGGTGACGTAGCGGAACGCGAAGCGACCCTTGTCGCAGATCCACTCCTCGTTCACCTCCGGGTCCTCGCCGGCGAGCTTGCGCATCACCTTGCCGCGCCGGAAGTCCGTGCGCTCCGCGCAGCCAGAGCTGCAGTGCTCGCACACGCTCGGCGCGGACACCAGGTCGAACGGGCGGGACCGGAACCGGTACGCGGCGCTGGTGAGCGCGCCGACCGGGCAGATCTGGATGGTGTTGCCGGAGAAGTACGACTGGAACGGCTTGTTCTCCGCGATGCCGATCTGCTGGTTCGCGCCGCGCTCGAGCAGGTCGATGAACGGGTCGCCGGCGATCTGCTCGGAGAACCGGGTGCAGCGCTGGCAGAGCACGCAGCGCTCGCGGTCCAGCAGCACCTGCGTGGAGATCGGGATCGGCTTCGCGAACGTCCGCTTGGTCTCGACGAACCGGGAGTCCGAGCGGCCGTGCGCCAGCGCCTGGTTCTGCAGCGGGCACTCGCCGCCCTTGTCGCAGATCGGGCAGTCCAGCGGGTGGTTGATGAGCAGCAGCTCCATCACACCCTGCTGGGCCTTGTCGGCGACCGGCGAGGTCCGCTGGGTCTTCACGACCATGCCGTCCGCGACCGTGATGGTGCAGGAGGCCTGCGGCTTCGGCATCGGCCGGCCACCCATCTCGACCTCGACAAGACACTGGCGGCAGGCGCCGGCCGGGTCGAGCAGCGGGTGGTCGCAGAACCGCGGGATCACGGTGCCGAGCCGCTCGGCGGTGCGGATCAGCAGCTCGCCCTTCGGCGCGATGACCTCGACCCCGTCCATGGTCAGCCGCACGTGGCCCTCTGGTACCGGGGCTGCCTCGGGCTTCTCTTCAATGGCAGTCATATTTAGTGGGCTCCCGCAAGCGCAGGGGTGGCTTTGTTCACGTCGCACAGCGCGAGGAACTCGTCCCGGAAGTACTTGATGCCGCTCTGGATCGGACTGACCGCGCCGTCGCCGAGCGCGCAGAACGAACGTCCGAGCACGTTGTCGCAGACGTCGAGCAGCGTGTCGATGTCGGACGCGGTGCCCTTGCCGGCCACCATCCGCTGCAGGATGCCGACGAGCCAGTAGGTGCCCTCGCGGCACGGCGTGCACTTGCCGCAGGACTCGTGCTCGTAGAACTCGGTCCACTTCATCACGGCCCACGGCACGGAGACGGTCTCGTTGAACACCATCACCGCGGTGGTGCCCAGGATCGAGCCGGCCTCGACGGCGCCCTCGAAGTCGAGCGGCACGTCGAGGTGCTCCGCGGTGAACATCGGCGTGGACGAGCCACCCGGCGTCCAGAACTTCAGCGGGACGCCGTCCTTCATGCCGCCGCACAGCTCGAGCAGCTGCCGCAGCGTGGTGCCGAGCGGCGCCTCGTACTGGCCGGGCTTCTCGACGTGGCCGGACACCGAGTAGATCTTCGGGCCGGGCGAGCGCTCGGAGCCCATGGTGCGGAACCAGTCCGCGCCGCCGTTGACGATGAACGGCACGCTCGCGATCGTCTCCACGTTGTTGACCGTGGTCGGCGCGGCGTAGAGCCCGGACGCGGCGGGGAACGGCGGCTTGAGCCGCGGCTGGCCGCGCCGGCCCTCCAGCGAGTCGAGCAGCGCGGTCTCCTCGCCGCAGATGTACGCGCCGGCGCCGGCGTGCACGGTGATCTGCAGGTCGAAGCCGGAGCCGAGGATGTCCGTGCCGAGGTAGCCGGCCGCGGTGGCCTCGCGCACCGCCGCGTTGAGGCGGCGGATGCAGTGCGGCACCTCGCCGCGCACGTAGATGAAGCAGTGGTGCGACCGCATCGCGTACGCCGCGATGACGCAGCCCTCGATCAGCGAGTGCGGGTCCGCCATCATCAGCGGGATGTCCTTGCAGGTGCCCGGCTCGCCCTCGTCCGCGTTGATCACGAGGTAGTGCGGCTTGTCCTCGTTGGGCGGCATGAAGGACCACTTCACCCCAGCAGGGAAGCCGGCGCCGCCGCGCCCACGAAGGCCCGCGTCCTTAACAAGCTGGACGAGTTGCTCCGGGGTGCCGGTCAATGCTTTACGCAGCGCGGTGTAGCCCTCGAGCTGCTCGTAGGTGCCGATCTGCCAGGAGTTCGGGGACAGCCAGCGCTTGGTCAGGACCGGGGTCACCGGGTCCGGACGGTTCGTGTCAGCGGTTGTCATTTCTTGTCGACCTCCGGAAGCGCCGGCGCCGTCTCCGGCATGGTCGGCGCGGTCCACCCGCGGTCCGCGGCGAGCTGCGCGCCGCGCAGCGTCTCCACCGCGGCCGACGGCCCGTCGATGATCGCCCGGAACTCCTGCTCGTCCTCCGGGTAGAAACCGGCCAGCTCCAGCTCGACCGTGCGCAGGTCGGTGAGCGGGGCGCCGCGCGTCGGCGCGGGCTTCTCGCCCCGCCGCAGCGCGTCGACCAGTGCCACGGCCGAGTCTGCGGTCTGGTTGTCGTAGAACTCGTAGTTGACCTGCAGCACCGGGCCGAGGTCGCAGGCCGCGAGGCACTCCGCGTGCTCGAGGGTGATCGAGCCCGGCTCGCCCGGCGTGCCCGAGGTGTCCTCGTGCTTGAGCGGGGTGTGGCCATCATCAGAGAGGTGGTTCTGCAGCCGCTCGTAGATGGCGTCGCCGCCGAGCATCGCGCACAGAGTGTTCGTGCAGACGCTCACCAGGTGCTCGCCGCACGGCTTGCGCTTGTACATCGTGTAGAACGTGACGACCGCGCTGACCTCGGCGTTCGACAGCGACAGCTGGTTCGCGCAGAACTGGATGCCGGCCTGGCTGACGAAGCCCTCGACCGACTGCACGAGGTGCAGCATCGGCAGCAGCGCGGAACGGGACTGCGGGTAGCGGGCGATCAGGTCGGCCGCCTTGGCCACGACGTCCGGCCCGAACACCTCGTCGCCGGCCGCCGAACCCGCCGTATTGGACACCGTCTGGGTCACCGGTCTACTCCTCCCATCACCGGGTCGATCGACGCGATGGCGGCGATGACATCGGCGACCAGCCCACCCTCGGACATGGCGGGCATCGACTGCAGGTTCACGAAGCTCGGTTCGCGCACGTGCACACGCAGCGGCCGGGTGCCGCCGTCGGACACCAGGTGGTAGCCGAGCTCGCCGCGCGGCGACTCGATCGGCACGTACACCTGGCCGGCCGGCACGTGGAAGCCCTCGGTCACCAGCTTGAAGTGGTGGATCAGCGCCTCCATCGACTGCCCCATGATCTTGCGGACGTGGTCGAGGGAGTTGCCGAGGCCGTCGGCGCCCAGCGAGAGCTTCGCGGGCCACGCGACCTTCTCGTCGGCCACCATGACCGGGCCCGGCTCGAGCTTCTTCAGCGCCTGCGTGATGATCCGCAGCGACTGGTGCATCTCCTCGACGCGCAGCAGGTACCGCGCGTAGGAGTCGGCCGCCGTCGAGGTCGGCACCTCGAAGTTGTAGTCCTCGTAGCCGAGGTAGGGCTCGGTCTTGCGCAGGTCCCACGGCAGGCCCGCGGAACGCAGGATCGGACCCGTGACACCGAGCGCGAGACACGCGTCGACCGGCAGGTAGCCGATGCCCTTGAGGCGGTTCTTCCAGATCGGCTGGCCGGTGAGCAGCTTGTCGTAGTCGGGCAGCCGCTTGTTCATGACCTTGACGAACTCGCGGACCGCGACCTCGTAGCCGTCGGGCAGGTCCTGCGCGAGGCCGCCCGGCCGGATGTACGCGTGGTTCATGCGCAGGCCGGTGAGGAACTCGAGCAGGTGCAGGCACTCCTCGCGCTCGCGGAAGCCCGCGGTCATCGCGGTCATCGCGCCGAGCTCCATGCCGCCGGTGGCGAGCGCCACCAGGTGCGAGGCGATGCGGTTGATCTCCATCAGCAGCACCCGGCTCACCTGCGCGCGCGGCGGGGCGGTGATGCCGAGGAGCTTCTCGACCGCGAGGCAGTAGGCGGTCTCGTTGAACAGCGGCGCGAGGTAGTCCATGCGCGTCACGAACGTGACGCCCTGGGTCCAGTTGCGGTACTCGAGGTTCTTCTCGATTCCGGTGTGCAGGTAGCCGATGACCAGCCTGCCCTGCGTGACCGTCTCGCCCTCGAGCTCGAGCACCAGCCGCAGCACGCCGTGGGTCGACGGGTGCTGCGGACCCATGTTGATGATGATGCGCTCGTCGTTGATCGCGTCGTCGAGCGCGGTGTCCCAGTCGCCGCCGGTGACGTTGTAGATCCGGCCCTCTGTGGTCTCGCGCTCGCCGGCATAGGGGCTCGCGCTCCGCGACCGAGTCTCATTTGGCCCAGTCATGAGTACGACCTCCGCTGATCGGGCGGGGGAATCTCCGCGCCCTTGTACTCCACCGGGATGCCGCCGAGCGGGTAGTCCTTGCGCTGCGGGTGGCCGTCCCAGTCGTCCGGCATGAGGATCCTGGTGAGCGCCGGGTGGCCGTCGTAGACGATCCCGAACATGTCCCAGGTCTCGCGTTCCTGCCAGTCCGCGGTCGGGTAGACCCCGACGACCGACGGGCAGTGCGGCTGGCCGTCGGACTCGCCGGACCAGTCGATCGCGACCTCGAGGCGGATGCGGCGGCGGAAGGTCATCGACGTCAGGTGGTAGACGGAGTGCAGCCGCTGCGGCACGTCCGCCCCGTAGTCCACACCGGACACCGAGCTGCACAGCTCGAAGCGCAGCGACGGGTCGTCGCGCAGCATCTGGCAGGTCCGCACGAGGTAGGTCGGGTCGACGTAGTAGGTGATCTCGCCACGGTCGACGGTCACCTGCAGGATCGACTCGGCCGGGATGCTGCGCTCCCGCATCGACGCCAGCAGCTGGTCGGTGAACTGGTCGAACCAGCCGCCGTACGGCCGCTCCGCGGGTGCGGCCACGTAGGCCGGCAGCCGCAGGCCGCCGAAGCCGGACGTGTCGCCGCTGCCGGAGACGTTGAACATGCCCTTGCGGGCCTTGCCGGTGACCAGGTCCTGCTGCGGGGCGGCCGGCCGCGCGAGGTCGGCGGCGGGCCGCTGCTCGGCGGCCGCCGGCCGCTCGGCGCTGGACTGCTCGGCGCCCGGCTCCGGTGTGGTGGGTTCGTCAGCCATGTTCGTTCACTTCTTCGCGTACTTGACGGAGGAGGCGATGAGCTCGGTGCGCGCGCCGGACGCGGCCCGCAGCGCGGCGCGCCGGGCGCCGAGCGGCTCGTCCTTGATCTTCTCGTGCAGCTTGAGGATCGCGTCGAGCAGCGCCTCGGGGCGGGGCGGGCAGCCGGGCAGGTACATGTCGACCGGCACGACGTGGTCGACGCCCTGGACCACCGCGTAGTTGTTGAACATCCCGCCGGAGGAGGCGCACACGCCCATGGCGAGCACCCACTTGGGCTCTGCCATCTGGTCGTAGATCTGGCGGAGCACCGGCGCCATCTTGTTGGTCACCCGGCCCGCCACGATCATCAGGTCCGCCTGGCGCGGGGTGGCGCTGAAGCGTTCCATCCCGAACCGCGCGATGTCGTAGCGCGGGCCGCCCGTCGTCATCATCTCGATGGCGCAGCAGGCGAGCCCGAAGGTCGCCGGCCACATCGAGTTCCTTCGGCCCCAGTTGACCAGCTTCTCGAGGCTGGCCAAGAGGATTCCGTTGGGAAGCCGCTCTTCGAGTCCCATCTCCGCCTCCCGTCAGTTCCAGTCGAGCCCGCCGCGCCGCCACACGTAGGCGTAGGCGAAGCCGAGCGTCGCGATGAACAAGAAGATCTCCACCAGCCCGAAGAGCCCGAGGGCGTCCGCGGACACCGCGAACGGGTAGAGGAAGACCATCTCGATGTCGAACAGGATGAAGAGCATGGCGGTCAGGTAGTACGCGACCGGCACCCGTCCGCCGCCGACCACCGGCTGGGGCGACGGCTCGATCCCGCACTCGTAGGCCTCGAGCTTCGCCCGGTTGTACCGCTTGGGTCCGACCAGCGGTCCGAGCAGCGCGGAGAACACCGCGAACGCCGCCGCGACGGCGAAGAGAAGCAGCAGCGGAAGGTAGCTTCCCAGCCCCGCCGACACGTTCTCGTTCTGTGCTACAGATGTGCTGACAGCTGCGTGTAGTGACACCTTCGCCGTCCTTTCCCGCTTCTCGTCGGGCACCCTATGGGGTGGCCGCGACGCGCCCACGTGTTAGGCACGCCTAACCCGCCCCGATCGACGAGCTTGTGAAAATCTTCACAAGCTGTTCCGAGCAGTTGTGAAGCGCTTCACAAGACCGGAGCCAAGTGTAGGACTCGGTAAATCCGGCCTTAACACAGGACCCGCTCTTCATTCGGTGAGGCCGCGCAGCCGGCGCAGTGGCGAGAACAAGATCGGCAACCACACCAGTGCGATGGCCGTCGCGCCGGCGAACAACGCCGCTCGCGGGGACACGTACTGGCCCAGCGCGCCGGCCGCCGCCGCGCCCACCGCCAGGATGCCCATCAGCAGGAAGCGGAACGTGGCGGTCATGCGGCCGAGCAGCCGGTCCGGTGTCACCTGCTGCCGGAAGCTCACGAGGATCACGTTGTTGGCGCCCACCTGCGCGGTCACCACCACCCAGCCGATGCCCGCCAGCCACAGCGCGGCGCCCCGGTCCATCAGCGGCATGCCGAACCCGCACGGCGCCACGAGCAGGCTCCCGACCAGCGCGAGGCGGCCGGCGCCCACCCGGGCCGCCAGACGTCGGGCCACCAGCGAGCCGGCGAGCGTGCCCACCCCGCCGGACGCGAGGAACAGACCCAGCACGCCGGCCCCGAGCCCCAGCTCGTCGACGAGCACGATCGGCACCATCGTCAGCACCAGCACGATGCCAAGGTTCACCAGCGCACCGGAGAGCAGGATCGCCCGCAGCACCGGGTGTCCGCCGACGAACCGGACGCCCTCGCCGATGTCGGTCCACAGTCGGCGCTCCGCCGGGGCCGGCCGCTCCTCGCGGTGACGGACGCGGGTGACGCACCACGCCGACACGAGGTAGGACGCGGCGTCGATGACCAGCGCCGCCGGCGCGGTCAGCGCCGCGACCAGGTAGCCGGCGACTCCCCGGCCGGCGATGTCGTTGACCGCGTCCATGCTGACGAGCCGGGTGTTCGCGGCGAGCAGGGCGGGCCGGCCCACCACCTGCGGCACGTAGGACTGGCTGGCCACGTCGAAGAAGACCGTCCCGACGCCCAACAGCAGGACCACCACGTACAGCTGCCCGATGTGCAGCTGCCCCAGCCACCACGCGACCGGCACCGAGCCGAGCACCACGGCACGTGCGACGTCGGCGGTGATCAGCACTCCCCTGCGGCGCACCCGGTCGGTCCACGCGCCGGCCGGCAGGCCGATCACCAGGAACGCGACCGTGCCCAACATGGCCAGCAGCCCGACCTCCCCCGGCGACGCGGCCAGCCCGGTGACGGCGATGAGCGGCATCGCCACGTAGCTGATCGAGGTCCCGAGCCGGCTGACGGCGGCCGCGGCGAAGAGCATGCGGAAGTCACGGTTCACGCCAGAGACCCTGGCGGCGCCACCGTTCCGGTTTCGACTGATTTAGTGTCAGCTCAATGCTGGAGCTGTCGTTCACCGCCGCCGACGTGGCGTACACGCGGTTCGCGTTCTCCCCGCTGTGGGAGGTCGTGGCCTCCGTGCGGGTGCTCAAGGGCGGCGTCGGGCACGACCTGCACGCGGCGTGGGCCGCGCAGGCGACCGAACGGCTGCGCGGCTTCGACTGGCGGCCGCTCGCGGACCTCGTGCCGGAGCGGGTGATCCCCGGGTTCGTGTGCCCGCCGCCGACCACGCCCGTGCCCGACCTGGCGGTGGAGCTGGCGGCGCTGCGTGCCACTCCCCCGGCGCGGATCGCGAGCGAGCTGGCGGCGATCCCGGAGATCACCGGGCCGCCGCCGTCCCCGGCCGCGCTGGCCGACGTGATCGCCGGCTACTGGGAGCGGGCGCTGGCGCCGTTCTGGCCGCGGCTCCTGCGCCTGCTGGAGGCCGACGTGCTGTACCGGGCGCGGCGGCTCACCACCGGAGGCGCGCAGGCGCTGTTCGCGGACCTGAACCCGGCCGTCCGGTGGGCCGACGACCGGCTGTACGTGAGCCATCGCGATGTGTCGGCGCGGCGCGGCTTGCGCGGAAAAGGGCTGTTGCTGGTGCCGTCGGCGTTCGTGTGGCCCCGGGTCTTCTCGATCACCGTGCCCGGGTGGCAGCCGACGCTGCGCTACCCGCCGCGCGGCGTCGGGGAGCTGTGGGCTTCCCGGGCGGTGCCGGTGTCCGCCGCGTTGGCCGGCGTGCTGGGAAGCGGGCGGGCGCTGGTGCTCACGTCGCTGGACGTGCCCGCCTCCACGAAGGCCCTTGCCGAACGGATCGGCATGACGCCCGGCGGGGTCTCGCAGCACCTGACCGCCATGAAGGCGGCCGGGTTGGTCACCGCGCACCGGGTGGGGCGGGAGGTCCGGTACGCACGAACCAGGACGGCCGAGTCGCTCGTGAACCCCTAGGGATCTCCGCGAGTCTCCCGTTCGGAACCAGCGAGTTGCCGTTTCGGGACTTGTCGTCGCCTTCCGCGGAGGCCAGTGCCGCGAAAGGCGCGTTCGGGACGTGGTCGATGTCGCGAACGGTCCGCTGGGGGCGTTGAGCGTCCCTTACGCGCCGTTCAGGGCCAGCCGCGCGGCCACAACACAGTGGCGGGGCGCTTCCGTGCGTCAGCCCGAACCGCCAACTCACCATGCCCGAAACCGCAACTCACCATGCCCGAAACCGCGACTCGCGAAATCTCCGCGGGTTGCAGGTTCAGGACAAAGCAGAAGGGGCGCCCCGCC